>Ga0209536_100011226_pt1 | contig 13144 bp, 10 predicted proteins | sample DeeMarSeWOR28_12_FD_187461 | JGI IMG/M metagenome (GOLD analysis project Ga0209536, IMG submission 187461) | Marine sediment microbial communities from White Oak River estuary, North Carolina - WOR-2-8_12 (SPAdes) (version 2) | ecosystem: Environmental > Aquatic > Marine > Intertidal zone >...
GGCCGGACTCGAACCGGCACAGCCTTGCGGCCGAGGGATTTTAAGTCCCTTGCGTCTACCAATTTCGCCACCCGGGCCCATTGAATCCAAAGCGGGTCGCGCGGCCATTGTAACGCCCTGCCCTGGCGCTGACAGCCCCGCTGGCGGACAAAACGAAAGGGAAGTGAACGCCAAGGGTCGGAATCGAACCCGGATTCGCGGCACCGCCTGAACAGAACGGGACACACCTGGACCGAATCCGAAGCGTATCGTTGAACCCAACTGTTGTGGCTAACGGGAGGTGATTCCACCCGGACATCATTATTCTCAGCCCGAAGGGTTGGGAATAATGGAGGCTAGGGTCGGAATCGAACCGGCGTACACGGCTTTGCAGGCCGCTGCATAACCACTCTGCCACCTAGCCCCGGTGAAGCGGTCTTTCTGAGGCGCGCTATTCTACTATCTGGTGCGGCGCATTGCCATGCTTGCCATCAGCTCAGCCGACGATCTTCAATAGCTCACTGCGCAGGTCCCGGATGTCCTCGGGTCCCGTGCGGCAACAACCCCCGATGAGGCGGGCGCCGCGCTCGTACCAGTCGCGGACGGGGAATGAGCCGCATTCGTGCCCTGCCCATCGGTTATCCGTCGCAATCCAGTGTTCACCGCTGTTGGGATAGACCACGAGGGGCGTGTGCACATCCCGAGCGGACTCGAGCAGCTCGCTGATGTGCTGAGGGGCCGTGCAATTGATACCGACCGCAACTACCTGGTCCGAAGCATCGGCCAACGCAGCGCAGTCAGCGAAGCGTTCTCCGTGACTGACGTGTTGTCCATCCCTGCAGCTGAAGCTCAACCAGGCTTGTTTACCTGGATACTCCCCCAGAAGCTGAATGAGGACTTCGCCTTCCTCCTGCAAGGGGATGGTTTCCAGGGCAAACAGGTCAGCCGGCGTATCTGCGAGGATGTCCATGCGCGCTCGGTGGAAGTCCAGTAGGGCCTGGCGACCAATGTCATAATTGCCATGGTACTCGGAGCCGTCATGCAGGCATGCCCCATACGGACCAATGGAGGCGGCAATCAGCGGGGGCAGCCGACCCGCGCGATTTTCCGGAGATGACCAGAACCGCTCGCGCGCATGCATCGCCAATTCCACCGACAATCGCATCAGCCGCTCGGCCGGTCCACGATCGAACCCCGCGCGCTCGAAGCCGCTGAAACTGGCCTGGTAAGTCGCCGTGGCAATGAAGTCGGCACCGGCAGCGAGATAATCCTGATGAACCTGAACTATCAGATCAGGCGCCTCGGCCAGCAGTCTGGCAGACCACAGGAAGTGATCCAGGTCGGCGCCGCGCTGCTCCAGCTCGGTAGCAAGCCCACCGTCCAGGATGGCAAAGCCTTGCCGTTCAATACGCGATTCGATGAGGTTGGTCACAAGGATAGATTAGCACCACTCAGAGATTGCCGAGCATGAAGCGCTTCAGTTCATACAGCGAATCTGCTTACTTGGTGCTATAGTGCGCAAGCCATTCGGCGCAACAACAAAATCCAAGGAGAAGTCTATGCAATTCAAATCGTCAATTATCGCTTTGCTGTTTTTACTGGTCTCGCAGACCGCGCTGGCCCAGCTTGATCCCTGGACCGACTACGATGTCAGCAAGGAACTCTGGAACATCACCCTTATCAAGGTTCATCCCAACATGGACGATGACTACCTCGAGGGCATCAAGGAGACCTGGGTAGCCTCGAACGAGGTCGCCAAGGGACTCGGCCAGATTGAGAGTTACCACATTTTTCGCAGCGAGCTACCGCAGAGCGGTGACGTCAATCTGTTCCTGGTCGTCAAGTTCGCTGACAGCAGCCAACTCGAACCCAACAAGGAACGCTACGACGCTTTCATGAAGGCCTGGGGCGAAGCAAGGCAGCAGAAGAACCGTGAAATCACAAAGAACTACCCCGGCATGCGCGATATCACCGGCGAATACCTGGTGCGTGAAATCACCATGAAGTAACGATACGTTCAGCTTGGACAAAAGCCCGGCTCGACCGGGCTTTTGTTTGTCTTTCGTACGGGTCACAATGCCCGTGACTTCTGATGATCGAGGTATTGCTTTGCGTTCGCTTGCGCTGCTGTTGATGATCTGTTGCCTGCTGTGCCAGCATGCGCCTGTGCGCGGCGCAGAGGGCTCAGCAGGTGCAGAACCGGTCGATGGCGTCGAAGAAATGCGGACCCTCGCGACTGAATTCTTCGAGTGGCGCCAAGTGCAGCAACCGGCAACGGGCGACGATATCCCCCGCGTCGAGCGGCCCGACGGCTGGGTTCCGGATGTCTCGCCTGATGCCCTGGAGGCCTACCGCCTGCGCTACAGGGATTACCTGCGCGTCATCGACGGACTGGATACCCGCGACTGGAACGTCGCCTCGCGCGTCGACGCTCGTTTGCTGCGAGCCGCGGTCCAGCGCGTGCATTGGGAACTCGACATCCTCCAGGCTCCGCACCGTAACCCCCTTTTTTATCTCGACCAGACGCTGGGGAGCGTGTTTGAGCTGCTGATCGTCTCGTCGCCGATGGACGAGCAGAGGGCGCTAAATATCCTGCTGCGGCTGGAGCACTTCACCGCCACTCTGGATTCGGCGCGGGACAACCTTTACCGCAGCGTACGGCCGTTTGCCCAGGCCACGATCGAGTCGCTCGCGGACATCGAGGGACGCATGCAGCGCCTGGAGCACGCCCTGACGGCACTGTTCCCCGCAACGCTCCATGAACGTCTGGGAAAGTCCGCCAGGACTGCAACCAAAGCACTACGGGACTATTCCGGCTGGCTGCAAAGCAATCTCGAAAGCATGCAGACCGCGTTCGCCATCGGTCCCCAGAATTACCAGTGGTTCCTGGCCAACGTGGCCCTGGTTCCCCACAGCCCCGAGCAACTTATGGCCCAGGGCAACCAGGCCTCGAACCGGGCTATTGCCTGGGAGACCCTGGAACAGAACCGCAACCACGAGGTCCCGCCCTTGCCGATTTTTGAGTCCGCCGAGCGGCAAATTCAGTCATCTTTCCTCAAGGAGAACGAAATCCGCACCTTCCTCGAGTCAAAGGACCTGATGACCGTGCCGGACTGGCTGATGCACTACCGCAACCGCCTGATGCCCGCTCATGTGGAACCCCTGGCTTTCATGGGCGTCACCGACGACCTGACCTCGGAAACCCGGCTCGACGAGGACGCCTACAACTACATCCGCGAGCCCTCTGATACCCTGCCCTACTTCGCGCTCTCCGCGGCGCGCGACCCGCGACCGCTGATCATCCACGAAGGCGTGCCGGGGCACTATTTCCAGCTGGCGCTGTCATGGGCCAATCCCAACCCCATCCGGCGGCGTTACATCGACTCCAGCGTGAACGAAGGCATTGGTTTTTACGTGGAAGAACTGCTGTTGCAGGCCGGGCTTTTCGACTTCAGCCCGCGCTCACGGGAAATCATTTACAGTTTCATGCGCTTGCGGGCGCTGCGCGTCGAGGTCGATATCCGCCTGGCCATCGGCGATTTCACGATTGAACAGGCCGCGGAATACTTGGCCCGAGCAGTGCCGATGGATCGCGAAACCGCTTTGGAAGAGGCGGTATTTTTTGCCTTCAATCCTGGCCAGGCCATTTCCTACCAGGTCGGCAAGCTGCAGATTCTGCGCTTTCTGGCCGATGCGAAGCTCGATCGCGGTGAAGAATTTTCATTGCGCGAGTTTCACGATTTCCTGATGCGAAACGGCAACGTGCCCATCGCCCTGCAGCGCTGGGAGTACCTGGGCAGCGACGACGAGGTGTTGCGGTTGGACGCGCTGGGCGGAAAAGCAGTCACCGTTCCCCAATAAGAAAGCCCGGTTCCAGTGACTGAAACCGGGCCTTGGAAGCCTGGAGCGGGAAACGAGACTCGAACTCGCGACCCCAACCTTGGCAAGGTTGTGCTCTACCAACTGAGCTATTCCCGCGGAGGATGGACATTGTAAGGGAAACCCCCTTTGTGTCAACACCATGGCGGTATATTTATGGCACAATACCGCTTCTTCGAAACAGGTGAGGGCCTATGGCCAAAGAAGACGTAATAGAGATGGACGGCGTGGTTACCGAAACCCTGCCCAATACCATGTTCCGGGTTGAACTCGAGAACGGACACGTGGTTACCGCGCACATCTCGGGGCGCATGCGCAAACACTACATCCGCATCTTGACGGGTGACAAAGTCAAGGTTGAACTCACTCCGTACGACCTCTCCAAGGGCAGAATCACTTACCGCACCAAGTAGGAGCCGCGTGAGCCGCAAGCCCGCGTCTCGTCCTGCATTCTCCGAATTGAGTCGATCCTATTTGCTTGCGGCCGGTAACGCTTTCGTTTCCGGTTTCAGGGGCTTCACTCTCAAGCGAATGTTCGGCTCTCCGCCCTTGCTGGAAACCTCGACTTTAACCTCACCGCCCTGAGCCAGGTCTCCGAACAGCAAATCGTCGGCCAGCGGCCGCTTGATCTTGTCCTGGATGACCCGCTTCATGGGCCGGGCGCCCATCTTGGGATCGAAACCCTGCTCCGCCAACCATTCGCGGGCGGCGCGGCTCACGGCCAGATGGACGCCCTTCAGCGCGAGCTGCTCTTCCAGTTCCATGATGAACTTGTCCACCACCATCAGGATGACCGGCATGTCGAGCGACTTGAAGTTAATGATCGCGTCCAGGCGATTGCGGAATTCCGGTGCGAAGGCTCTGCGGATCACCTCCAGGGCATCTGTCGAGTTGTCCTGCTCAGAGAAACCTATCGAGCGGCGCGCGCTCTGCGCGGCGCCCGCGTTGGTGGTCATGACGAGAATGACGTTGCGAAAATCGGCCTCGCGCCCATTGGCATCGGTTAGTTTGCCGTGATCCATGACCTGCAGCAGAATGTTGAAAATATCGGGATGTGCCTTCTCGATCTCGTCCAGCAATAGCACCGCATGCGGATTGCGCGTGACTGCTTCGGTCAACAGCCCACCCTGGTCGAAACCAACATAGCCGGGCGGCGCACCCACCAGGCGCGATACCGTGTGTGCTTCCATGTACTCCGACATGTCGAAACGGATGAGCTCGATGCCCATGGTCAGGGCCAGTTGCCGGGTGACTTCGGTTTTGCCGACCCCGGTCGGCCCGGCGAACAGGAAGGACCCGATGGGCTTGTCTGCGTCGCCCAGGCCGGCCCGCGTCATTTTGATCGCTGCCGCCAAGGCGCCGATCGCCTCATCCTGGCCAAACACGACCAGTTTCAGGTCGCGTTCCAGGTTGCGCAGCGCATCGCGGTCGGAGACCGAAACCTGCTTGGCAGGGATGCGTGCCATACTGGCCACGATATTCTCGATATCGCTCTCATCGAGCACTTCCTTGCGCTCACCTTCCGGCGACAGGCGCTGACGCGCCCCCGCTTCATCGATTACATCGATGGCCTTGTCGGGCAAGTGGCGGTCATTGATGTGGCGGGCCGACAGCTCCACGGCGGCGCGCAGGGCCTCGTCGGTGTACTTGACGTGGTGGTGGTCTTCGAAGCGGGTCTTGAGGCCACGCAGTATCTCGATCGTCTCGGGGATGCTCGGTTCGGTGATGTCGATCTTCTGGAATCGTCGCGCCAGCGCCCGATCCTTTTCGAAGACGCCACGGAACTCCTGGAACGTGGTCGAACCGATACAGCGCAACTCGCCCGAAGCCAGTACCGGCTTGATCAGGTTGGAAGCGTCCATCACGCCGCCCGACGCGGCGCCGGCTCCGATGATGGTGTGGATTTCGTCGATGAACAGGATCGCGTCCGGAATGTCCTGCAGCTCCTTGACCACGGCCTTGAGACGCTTCTCGAAATCCCCCCGGTACTTGGTTCCTGCCAAGAGCGAACCAAGATCAAGAGCGTATATTGTTGATTCTTCTAGGATTTCCGGCACTTCACGTTTTACGATGCGCAGGGCCAACCCCTCGGCCATCGCGGTCTTGCCCACTCCGGCCTCGCCGACGAACAAGGGGTTGTTTTTGCGTCGACGGCACAGCACCTGGACGGTGCGCTCAATCTCGCGTTCACGCCCGATCAAGGGGTCGATCTCGTCGTTGCGCGCACGCTCGTTCAGGTTGGACGTGAAGCGTTCCAGCGCGCTGTTTTTCTTTTCGGCGGCGTCTTCCGCCGACTCGACGATGGACTCATCGGCACCGGGAGCCGCACCGCCCTCCAGGCGGCTGATGCCATGGGAAATGTAATTGACTACGTCCAGCCGGCTGACGTCGTAGCGGTTCAACAGATAGTTCGCGTAAGAGTCCTTTTCGCTGAAGATGGCTACCAAAACATTGGCGCCAAGGACCTCGTCCTTCCCCGCCGACTGAACATGATACAGCGCCCGCTGCAGTACGCGTTGGAAGCCGATCGTGGGCTGGGTGTCGCGATTGTCCTCCTCACTGAGCAGCGGAACCGTGTCCTCGAGAACCTTGCGAATGTCCTTTTCCAGCCCCGCGACATCGGCCCCGCAGGCGCTCAGGATGCTGAGGGCTGACGCATTGTCCAGCAGTGCCAGCAGCATGTGCTCCACCGTCAGATACTCGTGGCGGCTTTCACGCGCCTGCTGGTAGGCCTGGCTGATCGATAGTTCGAGCTCCTTGCTAAACATGCCTCGTGCTCCTCAATGCCATTTGCAATATCCTTCCCGCAAGCCTGCACGATCCCTGTGGGTCATGTTTTCGACTGCTCGTTCCTATTCAAGGTTCAGGCTTTCTCCATGGTGCACTTCAGCGGGTGCTCGTTCTGGCGTGAAAACTCATTGACCTGGGCCACCTTGGTCTCGGCGATTTCGTAGGTGAAAACGCCACACACGCCCTTGCCGCGGGTATGTACGTGCAGCATCACCTGGGTCGCGCGGTCATGGTTCATGCCGAAGAAAAGTTTCAGGATTTCGATGACAAAATCCATAGGGGTGTAGTCATCATTGAGCAGGATGACCCGATACATGGGAGGCGAAGTGACCTCCGGCCGCGCCTCTTCGAGTGCCAGCCCCTGGTCTTTGTGCGATTCGAGTTCCCTGCCCATGGCGCGATTTTAGCCCACTTGTTCCTAATCTAGAAGTACGCTCGGTCAGCCAATCGTACCATTCGCTTTGATGTGGCGCGGAATGTCCCCATTTATGCGGTTATGAAAGGATCGAACAAAAACCGGGTCGAGACCATTGTTGCCATGTCAGGCGGCGTGGATTCTTCTGTTTCGGCCCTGCTGCTGCAAACGGCCGGCCATCCGATAGCCGGGATGTTCATGAAGAACTGGGAAGAAGACGACCGTCTGGGCGCCTGCCCTGCTGAAAAGGATGCAGCCGACGCGCAGGCCGTTGCCGACCTGTTGGGCGTTGAATTGCACCGGAGAAACTTCGCGGCGGAATACTGGGACAACGTGTTCGAGGACTTTCTGGCCGAATACCGGGCCGGCAGGACGCCGAACCCGGATATCCTCTGCAACCGGGAGATAAAGTTCAAGACCTTTCTCGAGCACGCCACCGACCTTGGCGCGGAGTGCATTGCGACCGGCCACTACGTACGCAGCGATGTACGGGACGGCGTCCACCGCCTGCTGCGCGGCCGCGACGGCAACAAGGACCAGAGCTACTTTCTCTATACCATCGGCCAGCAGCAGCTGGCGCGCACGCTGTTCCCGGTGGGCGATCTGCGCAAGCCCGAGGTCCGTGCCGCGGCCGCGCAGGCCGGGCTGCCCGTCCACGCCAAGAAGGACAGCACCGGCATTTGCTTTATTGGTGAGCGCGATTTCCGCTCGTTCCTGGCGCAATACATTCCGCCCGAGCCCGGCGAGGTCCGGACCATCGAAGATCAGCGCATTGCCGAACATGGCGGCCTCATGTACTACACCCTGGGCCAGCGCCAGGGCCTTGGCATCGGCGGATTGCAGGGGTTCACGGACGAGCCCTGGTACGTGCTGCACAAGGACCAGGCCAGCAATGTCCTGTATGTCGGCCAGGGGCACGATCATCCCTGGCTGTTCTCCCGGCGCTTGCGCGCACAGCAGTTGAGCTGGGTCTCCGGCTCACCGCCGGAAGCGGACCAGAAACTGACCGCCAAGGTCCGTTATCGGCAGGACGACCAGCGCTGCCAGGTGCTCGAGGCAGGCGCCGGCGGGTTGCTGCTGGAGTTCGACCAGCCGCAGCGGGCCGTTACCGCGGGTCAATCCGTGGTGCTCTATGACGGCGAGTCCTGCCTCGGCGGCGGGATCATCGACTGGGCGGATACGCCGCCGGCCTTGCGTGAAGCCCCCATCGACACCATGGTGATGGCATGAAAGACCGATACCTGGCCCTGGCGGGAACATTCCAGGCTAGTGAACTGGTGCGGCAGGCTGCCTGCCATGGCACCTGGTCCGGCTATGCCGCGACAGCCTGCATGAACAGCCTGTTCCAGCTCGAAGCCGATTCGACCGCAGAAATTTTCGGTGGCAGAGAACACGTCAAACTGGGCGTCGAGACGATGCTGGCGGTGTTGCAGGGCGAGGACCGCTACGTCGACTCACTGCGCTACGTGGTGGGCCTGCTGCAGATCGAGCGGAAATTCCGCCGAGCCCATAAAATGCAGGAAGAAATCGGCCGGCGGTTACAGGACATCGGCAGCCTTGGTGAGGAACTCGAGCAGCACGACCGCCAGGACCTCCAGGCCAGCGAAATCTCGGCCCTTTATTCGGCGACCATCAGCCGCCTGTCACCACGCATCGTGGTCAACGGCAAACCGCAGTACCTGAAGAGCGAGCGTACCGTGAGCTGGGTACGGACCCTGCTGCTTGCCGGCCTGCGCTCGGCCACCCTGTGGAACCAGTTGGGCGGCGGGCGCTTCGAGTTGATGTTCGGCCGGAAAACGATCATCGATGAGGCCCGCGCTTTCCTGATGAGCTGAGGGAACCCAAAGACCGGCGACCAACCGGCCTGTTCAGTGCCGCCGAATTCAGTGATAATTAGTGGTTCACCCAGCCACGCATTCGAACAAGGGAGATCAGCATGGGCGACTCTTTCTCAACCGCTGCCAGCTTCTCGGTCCAGGGCCGCGAGTACCGTTACTGGAGCCTGCCGCAACTGGGGCAGCAGTACGACATTTCCCGCCTTCCCTTCAGCCTCAAGATCCTGCTCGAAAACCTGCTTCGACACGAAGACGGCGTGGATGTCACCCGCAGCGACATCGAGGCGCTGTGCCGCTGGGATCCGCGGGCCGAGCCGAGCACGGAAATTGCTTTCACACCCTCGCGTGTTGTCCTGCAGGACTTCACCGGCGTGCCGGCCGTGGTCGACCTGGCGGCCATGCGTGACGCCATGGCGGCGCTGGGTGGAAACGCAAACAAGATCAATCCCCTGTCTCCGGCCGAACTGGTTATCGATCACTCGGTCCAGGTGGACAGCTACGGACGCCCCGACTCGCTCGATCTGAACAATCGCATCGAGTTTCAGCGCAACCAGGAGCGCTACAGCTTCCTGCGCTGGGGTCAGTCGGCTTTCAGCAATTTCCGCGTGGTGCCCCCGAACACGGGTATCGTCCACCAGGTCAACCTGGAGCACCTGGCACGCGTCGTGTTCGGCGCCGGTGACGTCGCCTATCCCGACACGGTGGTAGGCACGGATTCACACACGACCATGATCAACGGCATCGGTGTGCTTGGCTGGGGCGTCGGCGGCATCGAGGCCGAAGCGGCCATGCTGGGCCAGGCCATCACGATGCTGATTCCCCAGGTGGTCGGCTTCAAGCTCACTGGCAAACTGCCAGAGGGCGCAACGGCGACCGACCTGGTGCTGACGATCGTGCAGATGCTGCGCAAGCTGGGAGTCGTCGGCAAGTTCGTCGAATTTTTCGGCGACGGACTGGACAATCTGCCGCTGGCGGATCGAGCCACCATCGCCAATATGGCGCCCGAGTATGGCGCCACCTGCGGTATCTTTCCGGTCGACGAGGAAAGCCTGCGCTATCTGACACTGTCCGGTCGCTCGGACGAGCAGGTTGCACTGGTCCAGGCCTACATGAAGGCCCAGGGCATGTTCCGCACGCCGGACCAACCCGAAGCTGCCTACAGCGCCATTCTGGAACTGGACATGGGCGACGTGAAGCCCAGCCTCGCCGGACCCAAACGGCCGCAGGATCGCGTGCTGCTAAGTGAGGCGGACGATAATTTCCACCAACACATGCGGGAGCATCACGAGGCGCGCAAGAGCGCCGCCGAGGCACGGTTCGAGGACGAGGGCGGCGATACTGCAGTCGGGCACGACAAGAGCCAGGCCTACAAAGCACCCATAGCCGCCGTCAACTATGCGGACGAGGATTTCGACCTGCAAGACGGAGCGGTGGTCATCGCGGCCATCACCTCCTGCACCAACACGTCGAACCCGGCCGTCATGCTGGGCGCCGGGCTGCTGGCACGCAACGCCGTGGCGAAAGGGCTGAAGGTCAAACCGTGGGTCAAGACCTCCCTCGGCCCCGGTTCCCGCGTGGTGACGGATTACCTGCAACAGGCCGGTGTGCTGGATGACCTCGAGGCGCTGGGTTTCAACGTGGTCGGCTACGGCTGCACGACCTGCATCGGCAATTCGGGCCCACTGCCGGAGCCGATCGAGAAGGCCATTCGGGAGCACGACCTGGTTGCGGTATCCGTGTTGTCGGGAAATCGCAACTTCGAAGGGCGGGTGCATGCGCACGTAAAGATGAACTACCTGGCGTCTCCGCCGCTGGTAGTGGCATACGCGCTGGCCGGCCGCATGGACCTCAACCTGACTTCAGATCCGCTTGGCGAGGGCGCTGACGGCGCTCCCATCTACCTGAAGGATATCTGGCCTTCCAGTAGCGAAATCCAGGAGACCATCCTGCGGAGCGTTACCTCGGAGATGTTCCGCAGCAGTTACGCCAGTGTGTTCCAGGGTGACGAGCGCTGGAACAGCATCGACTCTCCGGAAGGCGAAATGTTCGCCTGGGATGACGATTCCACGTATATCCAGAATCCGCCCTACTTCCGCGGCATGACGCAGCACCCCCCCGGCATCCCTGAAATCCGGGGCGCCCGTTGCCTGGCCAAGCTGGGCGACTCCATCACCACCGATCACATTTCGCCGGCCGGTGCAATCAAGCAGGACTCGCCGGCCGGCGCCTACCTGCAGAGCAAGGGTGTGCAGAAGGCGGATTTCAACTCCTACGGCTCGCGCCGCGGCAACCACGAAGTCATGATGCGCGGCACCTTTGCCAACGTGCGGTTGCGCAACCAGTTGGCACCGGGCACAGAGGGCGGCTGGACCACCCACCAGCCCAGCGGCGAGCAGATGACCATTTACGACGCGGCCATGAAATACCAGGCCGAAGGCACACCGCTGGTCATCCTGGCTGGCAAGGAATACGGTACCGGTTCGTCCCGTGACTGGGCGGCCAAGGGCACCAACTTGCTCGGCGTCAAGGCAGTCATTACCGAGAGCTTCGAGCGGATCCACCGCTCCAACCTGGTGGGCATGGGCGTGCTGCCGTTGAATTTCATGCCGGGTGAAACCGTGGAATCTTTGGGCTTAACCGGAAAAGAACTCTTTACAATTGATGGTCTTGGGGATGGTTCTTCAGAAACTGTCACAGTTACTGCCGTGGCAGAAGACGGCCGTCTAACCACCTTCCAGGCGCGGGTGCGAATCGATACCCCCAAGGAAGCGGAATACTTCCGCCACGGTGGCATACTGCACTACGTACTGAGGCAGTTGGCGGCGGCTCAGTAGACATTCCAACTGCAGGAGATCACGAGCAACAGCATTCTCAGGGCGCTTCTTCGCCTGCGGCAAAACCGCCCTGCTCTCCATAGGCTGCGCTTTGCAGCCTCCTGCAGTGGGGATCGACCTCAGGCCTTGCCTTTGACGAGAATGCTCACCCGGCGATTTTGCGCCCGCCCTTGGGACGTCGCATTGTCCGCCACGGGGTAACCCTCGCCGTAACCGATCGCGGCCATTCGACCCTGCTCCACCTCGCGCAGCGCGAGATGGTTATAGACCGATTTCGCTCGGCGCTCCGAGAGTTGCATGTTGTATTGCTCGCTGCCGGTGGAATCGGTGTAGCCCTGGATCAGAATCGCAGTCTTGGGATACTCGCGCATCACCTGGGCGAATTCGTCCAGGCTCGACATCGACTGCGGCGAGAGCGTGGCCGAATCCACTGCGAACAGGATATCGCTGTCGAAATTGACACGCAGCGTTTCCTCATCCAGTCGTTCGACCTCGACATCGTCAATCTCCTCCAAGGCCTTTTCCTGCTTGTCCATGTAAAGGCCGATGCCGGCGCCCAGGCCGGCGCCGACTGCGGCGGCGCCCAAAACTTCATCCAGTTCGCCGTCACCGATAAAGAAGCCGGCGGCCGCACCGACAGCCGCACCGACAGCCGCACCGCGCTTGGTCTGAGCGTAAGGGTCATCTGATGAAGGATTGGTCGCACATCCGGCTGCCAGGAGCAGTGCAGCCAGGGCGAAGATCGGAGTTCGGTAGCTCATTTTTCACCTCCCTGTGAATAGGTTTCTGAATCCAGACAAAGCCATTATCGCCGGATTCCCTGAACATTGCATGAATGGGCTGTGTTCGCTAACGGACTCCGGCTGCTGCCGCACCGGGAAAGTGGTGTATGGATCGCAGGTAGCGCTCCGCTTCGGCAGAGGTCAATTCTCGCCCGTTACCCAGCAATTCCAGGTCGTCACCCTGGATGCGGGCCGCAGGGACGCCATTGAGCAGCAGGACCCGGCTGCCGGGCCGGGCGGCGGTCTTGACGCCGGGTGTAATGATCCCGCCGAGGTTGAGCGGATCGGCGGCATTGATAACGGCCAGGTGACGATCGCGGGCATGACCCTCCTTGCCCCGCAGCAAGCCGACGGCTTCCGGCAGCGCGAACTGTTCGCCGGAAAAACCATCCACGAAACGTCCGCCGTGCACTTCCCCGCGGTCCTCCATGCGGCGCAGGTAGCGCAGTACAAACCGCCAGGGCGGCAGCAGGGATTCACGCTCCAGCACGGCACGAAAAACGACGCCATAACGCAGCAGCAATGCCTCGCAAATCACCGCCAGCCTCGCCTGGTCCGGAAACAGCTCGTCGGCGGCCGCGCCAGGGTTCACGGAGTGATTGTCATGGAGCACGCTCCAGCGTCCGAGAA
>Ga0209536_100011227_pt1 | contig 13142 bp, 10 predicted proteins | sample DeeMarSeWOR28_12_FD_187461 | JGI IMG/M metagenome (GOLD analysis project Ga0209536, IMG submission 187461) | Marine sediment microbial communities from White Oak River estuary, North Carolina - WOR-2-8_12 (SPAdes) (version 2) | ecosystem: Environmental > Aquatic > Marine > Intertidal zone >...
TCGTACCTTCCGAACAGCAACACCATGAATTCGGTGCAGATGCCGATTATGATTATGCCCACGACCGCCGTAATAGGATTGAGGGGAATACCACTGATGTACATATCCAGTGATGACCATGCTATCACCGCACCGACCGGTATCACCGTAAATATAGCAGTACTGAGACGCCGGTATACTACCAGCAGGACAACAAATACGGCGCCAAGGCACAGCAGGTTCATTAGGTGCCTGGTCCCAACCATGGCATTAATGGTCTCCGCTGTCAGAGCAATAGTGCCGACCGGTGATATTCGCGCGCCATCTGGCAGTTGAGCACTGTCTGTTAATTGCTCGAGAAGGTCATGGATCTCTTTGAGTGACATGTGCTGAATGCTGAATGATACGCTGGCCATCTGATGGTCGCCGGACAGGACTCGCTCAAGATAGAGGGATGGAAGATTCTCAAGTATGACGGCGATCTGCGGTTCGGGTGGTATTACCCCTCCCGCCGCTTCACTGACGAGGGTAGCCATGCTATTGGTCGAGAGTAACTCGGGGTGAAGCTCCAGAGCTTCCTCCTGATATCCCTTCAGCCAGTTCAAGACTTCAGGGCTGGTCACATCATCTGCCTCAATCATCAAGTAAATTTCGCCATCACTACCAACTATCTCACGCAATTCCCGCAATTCTCTTAATTCTTCCAGGTCCTGGGGCACCAGCCCTTCGTAGTCGGTGACTGTCGGAAGTAGATGGTCGACAACACCGCCGCCAACTGCAAAAATAAGTGCTATTAAGAAAATAGGGAGTGGGTAACGTACGGCCAGCCTCGCGATTACTGATAAGACCCGCTCTATACGGCCACTTGCTTTTGTTGCTGCCTTTCCCAGTTTACTGACGGATACTTTCCTGTCAGCCAGATACACGATGCTGTATAGCAGAAACAGCCCTGCCACATAGCTGAGAATAACCCCTACAGCCAATATCATGCCAAAGTCGCGTACCATTGGTACCGGAGAAATATACAAGGTGATGAAACCGATTATGGTTGCCAGCAATGCAATGCCAACCACGGGGAACATGCGTGATATGGAGCTAATAATCGCCTCCGCGACCGACCTGCTTTTGGTGAGCTCTTCCTGATAGCGATTATGGAACTGTATTGAATAATCAATTCCCAGTCCTATCAGTATCGGAAGTACTGCCATAGTGGCCATTGTTAAAGGAACCGAAGCATATCCCATTATGCCGAAGGTCCAGAGAGCACCGACACCCACCATGAGCAGCGACAGCAAGCGCCAGCGTACGCGAAACATGACAAACAGAATTAGAACCATGACACCCACGGACATTCCGAGAAGGACCATCATACCCTGCCCCATGGAGTTACTGACGGCCTCCACGAGCTTGGTATCAGCGATTATGGAGATTTCAACTCCGGACAGGGGATGGGAAGAGAAAAAGCTCTCGATATCCTTAACCGCCTCCAGGGCTTTGCTATCGGCCATGTTCCCCGTCGGCGTAATCAGCACCAGGGCATGCTGGTCATCCGGAATGAGTGCACTCATTGTGTCACTGATAGTGCCGTCGGTGTTATAGAGAACGGCGGCTATAAAAACCGGGTTGTCCAGTGACGGTTCTCCCACTGCTTGCATCTGGGCCAGTTGTGACTGGAACTCCTGCAGGACATTGGCACGTGCCTGCTGTGCCGCCTCCTCCTGTTGTGTTTCGGATAGGCCCTGCTCGGCGGCGGCCTGTCTTGCCAGAGCAGCCGCCTCATCCTGGGCAGTGGCTATCTGTTCCTGAAGCGTCTGCCATGCTCTTTCTGCCTCTTCAACTGCCGTCTGTAACATGGTCAACGGACTGATAATTGCCCGGTAGCGGCTGTCCTCGGAAATCTGCTGCTCGAGTTGGCTTAAAATCATCAGGTTGTCAGTCGAAATTATCTCCTGTAGCTGACCAGAGAGGAGTACTGTTATGGGGTCTCCCCCAAACTGCTCCTCGTAACGCGAATTGTCCCGTGCTATCTCCGAGCCACTCGAGACCAGCGCGTCAAAACCAGTCTCCGTTTTTAACATGCTGATACCCGGTGCTATCGCTGCAATCAGCACAACAGCACCCACAAAAAACCACCAGGGACGCCGTTCGATAAACCGGGCTAATAATACGGGGAGTCTCTTCACTGCCACACCTCCACCCTTGAGGTTATTTATTGCTTGTCAGATTGTTGAACAACATCTCGGTCACTTCGGCTGCCTTCTCGAGCTCTTCTTCATTAAGCCCGTTAAGGAGCCTCTCCATCTGGAACTGACCGGATGTCCACAGTCGATTAATAAGGTCCTGCCCGGTATTTGATAGCCTGCAGATGACCAGCCGCCGGTCCTGCGGGTCGGTCTCCCGAATTACCAGGTCTTTCTTGACTAACTTATCGACGATACCGGTAGCGGTCGGTAAAGCGACGTCAAGAATTGAGGCAATGTCACTCATCCGACTTGCTCCTGATGATTGGAGCACCAGTAGAACACGTAACTGGGCCACCGTCAGGTCCGATGAGAACCACTCAGCCGGTATGCCGGGCGAAAGCAGGTTATAGATGTCCTCGGCTCGTTGCAGGATCTGGCGAACCAGTCTCTCGATATTACTGTCCTCCACAGGATTATTCCCTCCACGCTAAACATTATATATACACGAATAATTAGCTAACACCTAAGTATTATAAGCCAGTTCTGTTACTTTGTCAACCATTTCTTGATTTTATACTGGGAAGGTCATCATAGAATCATCCAAAAAGACCAGTTTGAGATACTCGTATTGTCTGTTCTCCCTTTTACCCACTTTACATATTTAATCTCTTCGTGTGAACGCTTCACATCTTTGCTAGAAAGGAGATTTTAATCACAGACGACCTCTATTTGCCTATGGTGTACTGATGATAAAAATGATAAAATCGTGTGCTATGTTCACGTAGGTACGTTCCCAAAGAATACATGACCTGTAAGCAAAAACGGGTATACTACGGGCTTTTAGCGGACGATTATTAATATTGAGCAATAAATAAGAAAATGCAAAAAGGAGGGGAAAGATGCCAAGAAAGGATACTAGAAAAAAGGAACCAACTAGTGTTGCCGGCGGAGGCACGTCAAACCGGGACTGGTGGCCGAACCAGTTGAATCTGGATATCCTGCATCAGCATTCCTCCAAGTCCAATCCGATGGGCGAGGATTTCAACTACGCTGAAGAGTTCGAGAGTCTCGACCTGGAGGCTGTAAAAAAGGACCTCCGTGAGCTGATGACCAGGTCTCAGGACTGGTGGCCGGCGGACTTCGGCCACTACGGCCCTCTGTTCATCCGGATGGCGTGGCACAGCGCCGGCACATACCGCATGGGCGACGGTCGCGGCGGCGGAGGTAGTGGCAGCCAGCGTCTCGCTCCCCTCAATAGCTGGCCTGACAATACGAACCTCGACAAGGCACGCCGACTGCTCTGGCCAATCAAACAGAAATACGGCCGGAAAATTTCCTGGGCCGACCTGATGATTCTCACCGGCAACGTTGCCCTGGAATCGATGGGTTTCAAGACCTTCGGTTTCGGCGGCGGGCGTGAGGACATCTGGGAACCGGAAAAGGACATCTACTGGGGCTCTGAGAGTGAGTGGCTGGGTGACAAACGCTACTCCGGTGACCGAGAACTCGAAAATCCCCTCGCTGCTGTGCAAATGGGCCTCATTTACGTCAATCCAGAAGGCCCGAGCGGTAACCCGGATCCGATAGCTGCAGCCAAAGATATCCGAGAAGTCTTCGCTCGCATGGCGATGAACGACGAAGAGACGGTGGCACTTATCGCAGGCGGCCACACTTTCGGTAAGGCCCACGGCGCCGGCCCCGCGTCCCATGTTGGGCCTGAGCCTGAAGCTGCCCCCATCGAGGAGCAGGGCTTGGGCTGGAAGAGCAGCTTTGGCACGGGTAAAGGCGCTGACACGATTACCAGTGGTCTGGAAGTCACCTGGACCGATACGCCGACGAAGTGGAGTAACAATTTTTTCAGGATACTGTTTGGCTACGAATGGGAACTGGCGAAAAGCCCGGCTGGTGCGCACCAGTGGAGGCCGAAGGGTGGCGCGGGCACCGATACCATCCCGGATGCACATGACCCCTCCAGGCGCCACGCACCGACCATGCTGACTACGGATCTCGCTCTGCGGTTCGACCCGATTTACGAGAAAATTTCAAGACGTTTCTACGAGAATCCGGAGCAGCTAGCGGATGCGTTCGCCCGGGCGTGGTTCAAGTTGACGCACCGTGATATGGGCCCGCGTACACGCTATCTCGGTCCGGAGGTTCCCGCGGAAGAGCTAATCTGGCAAGACCCTGTTCCGGCGGTCAATCATGAGTTAGTCGGCGAGAAGGACATCGCTTCTCTCAAGGGTAAGATTTTGGCTACAGGTCTGTCTGTCTCGGAGCTGGTTTCGACCGCCTGGGCCTCGGCATCCACCTTCCGTGGTTCCGACAAGCGCGGCGGTGCCAACGGTGCCCGCATTCGTCTGGCACCGCAGAAGGACTGGGAAGTTAACCAGCCTGACCGACTGGCGAAGGTGCTGAAGACACTCGAAGGTGTTAAGAATGACTTTAATAGAGCTCAGTCAAGCGGCAAGAAAGTATCGCTCGCCGACCTGATTGTTCTGTCCGGTTGCGCAGGTATCGAGCAGGCGGTGAAAAATGCCGGCCACGAGGTTATGGTTCCCTTCATACCGGGACGCATGGATGCTTTGCAGGAACAGACCGACGTGGACTCCTTTGCCGTGCTCGAACCCGTCGCGGACGGCTTCCGCAATTACCAGAAAGCCCGATACTCTGTTTCGGTCGAGGAGTTGCTGGTCGATAGGGCGCAATTATTGACCTTGACGGCGCCCGAAATGACGGTGCTAGTTGGCGGCATGCGTGTCTTGAATGCCAACTTCAGACAGTCCCGGCACGGCGTCTTCACCAAGCAGCCAGAGACGCTCACCAATGACTTCTTCGTGAATCTGCTCGACATGGGCACTACCTGGAATGCAACCTCGGAAGACAAGGATGTGTTCGAGGGTCGTGACCGCGCAACGGGCGAACTCAAATGGACCGGCACGCGTGTCGACCTGATATTCGGTTCAAACTCCCAGCTCCGGGCGCTGGTGGAGGTCTACGCAAGTTCGGACGCGCAGATGAAGTTTGTCCGTGACTTTGTAGCGGCCTGGAACAAGGTGATGAACCTTGACCGCTTCGACCTCGCCAGAGCGTAGCATAAAGGGGGGATACAGGGAGTGAGGATGATAAAAATCCCATATCACGGACATGATGTATTTTGACATACGAATATACAGAGGTTTGTGTGGGTTCAACGACGGAAATCTGTGGCTAAGAGCCGAACATCTTGGCGGCTGATTCGGCGGCCTTGATGATGGGATCGGCAAAGATGAAGAGCGCTATCACACCGAGAGAAGTCAGCGTCAGGGCTACGCGCAGTGCTCCTGAAAAAGGTACCTTCTCAGTGGAGGTAGGCTCGCCCAGCCACATCACCTTGACGACACGAAGGTAGTAGAAGGCCGATATTACGCTGTTGAGCACGGCGATGATGACCAGCCAGAGCAGGCCGTTCTGTACCGCCCCGTTGAAGATATAGAACTTGGCCATGAAACCGGCTGCCGGTGGCATACCTATCAACGATACCAGGCAGACGGTCAATGCCAGGGCCATCAGTGGCGACCGCCTGGCGATTCCAGAGAAGTCCTGGATGAGGTCGCTGTCAATCTTATTGGTGATGGCAATAATGGCAATGAAAGCCCCCATGTTGGCCACCGCGTAGCTGAGCAGGAAGAAGAGGATGGTACTCTGTCCGATGGTCTCACCGGCTGATGCCACGCCCATGGCGGCCAGCCCTACCATAAGATAGCCTGCCTGGGCGATGCTGGAGTAACCGAACATACGCTTGATGTTGGTCTGTGGCAGCGCCGAGGTATTACCCACCGTCATACCGATGGCCGCCAGCACGGCAAAGACGATACCCCAGTCCAGACTCAGCCAGTTGGGGAGACCGAAGGCCGAACTGAAAATACGGAGAATGACGGCAAAACCGGCCGCCTTACTCGCTACAGACAGATATGCGGTTATCGGGGTCGGAGCGCCTTCGTAGACATCGGGTACCCACATCTGGAAGGGTACGGCGGCAATCTTGAAACCGAAACCGGCTATCAGCAGGACGATACCGAGGATAAGGGCCGGACTATCGATGACACCCTGAATGCCGAGGGTCTGGACCTGCTGGGCAATTGCGCCCAGTTGTGTCGTACCGGTGGTGCCGAAGATGAGTGCCATCCCGTAGAGAAGCACGGCTGAGGCAGTAGCGCCCAGCAGCAGGTACTTCATCGAAGATTCAGTTGACTTGGAGTCTTTAAGGAAACCGGTCAGGACGTAGAGTGAGATGCTCGCCAGTTCCAGGGCGACATAGATGGTGATAAGCTCGGCGGCAGTCGCCATCAGCATCATGCCCAGTGCCGACAGCAGTATCAGAGCATGGTATTCACCCCGGAAGCGTTCCAGCTTCGATGCGTAGTCGACCGAGGCCAGAATGACCAGGGCGGCAATCCCGAGGAAGAGCAGCTTGAAGAAGAGCGCGAAGTTGTCCACCGCTAGCGTATCGTTGCAGATGGGCTGAGCAGGCTCTCCGTACATGACGATGGTGAATGCAGCCGACACCGCCAGACCGACGATGCTGACAATCGCCAGCAGTCCCTTCCGCTGGATAAGGAGGTCCAGCAGGATTACGGCCACAGCCGTGGCTGCTAAACTAATTTCCGGCGCTAACAGTCCAAGATTCAAAACCTGCTCCTATGCTAGCCACCTATCAAACCGGCTATCGGCGCAACGCCGAGTTGAATAATATCAGTCAGGATTCTCGGGTAAATGCCCACCAGCAGAATCAGGGCGACGAAGGCGAACATGTATACCTTCTCCAGATTGTCCGCGTCTTTAACACCGTTATACTGCTCCAGCACCGGCCCATAGAATGTCCGCTGGAGCATCCACAGGATATAGCCCGCCGCCAGGACGACGCCCAGCGCTGACAGCAGGGTATAAACCTCGACACCTTCCACGGCGGTGCTGGAAAAGGCACCGGTGAAGGTGATGAACTCGGCGGCAAAGCCGCTGGTCAACGGCAGCCCCAGCGAACCAAGTCCGGCAATCGAGAATACAATGGCGATAACGGGCATCTGCCGGGCCAGGCCTCCCAATTTTCTCAGGTCGCGTTCTTCAACGTTGTGCATCGTCAGACCGGCCATAGCAAATAACAGTCCCGTAAGCAGACCGTGGCTGACCATCTGCAGACCGGCTCCGGTGAGGCTTATCTCACCCAGGGCGAAGACACCCAGTAGCACGAAACCCATGTGGCTAACGCTGCTGTAGGCAATCATACGTTTCAGGTCGGTCTGTCGCAGCGTGACAGCCGCCCCGTAAAGTATGCTGATGACGGCCAGGGCCAGTAACAGCGGTGCATAGTCCCGGGCAACATTCGGGCAGATGCTCACGCAGACGCGAATCATCCCGTAGCCGCCCATCTTGATAAGTGCCCCGGCCAGCATGACACTGCCGGCGGTTGGGGCATCGGTATGGGCATCCGGCAGCCAGGTGTGCAGCGGAAAGACCGGCAACTTAACGGCAAAGCCGATAATAAGCAGCCAGAAGATGATTGACGCCGGCATGATTGATTGCACCATGGCCAGTCCGCCTTCGGAGATGTCCACCATGCTCAGACTGCCGGTGCTGAAGTAAAGGCTGAGGATACCGGCCAGCATGAATGCACTACCGAACAGGGTATAGAGAACGTACTTGATTGACGAGTACTCGCGGCGTCCTGTGCCCCATATCGAGATGAGGAAGTACATGGGGATGACTTCTATCTCCCAGAAGATGAAGAAGAGCAGCAGGTCGAGCGAGCAGAACACGCCGAGGATACTCGCCTCCAGCAGGAGCAGCCAGGCGAAGTACTCGCGGACTCTCTCATGAATCTTCCACGAGATGAGGACTACTATGAAGCCGAGGAAGGCAGTCAGCAGCATCAGCGGCAGGCTCAGGCCATCAACGCCCAGGTGGAAGTTGGCATTTATAGCCTGAATCCAGGACGCCTTCATCTCGTACTGTATGCCACCGAGTGTTCTATCGAAACCGGCGAAAACGATAACCGCCAGTATCAAAGAGACCAGGGTAGAGACGGCGGCAATATACCTGATAAGCCTCTCGGAGAGACCAGGTATAAATGCAATCAATATTGTTCCCGCCACCGGTAGCAGGATTATGGCTAACAGCCACCCAGAATCCAAGTCTCTTGACTCCTATCCGTCTTTAATAACCCTTACTAGTTAACTATAAAGAGAACAATGGCAATTATCGCAGCCCCCAGTCCGATAAACAGTCCGTACAACTGGAGCTGTCCTGTCTGCAGCCGCCGGATTATATTGCCACTGCCGAAGACCCCACTGGCTGTAGAATTAACCACGCTGTCAACGCCGTTGGCGTCCATCTCCTGGAAGCCGGCGAAGAGCCAGCCGAGCAGGACCTTTCTGGCGATAATGTTCTCATAAAGCTCATCGAACCAGTACTTGTTAATCATGGCGTTATAGCACATCTTGAAGCGGGCGCCGATTTTCTCTGCCGAAATCTGCTTCGAGCCGTACATCAGATAAGCCAGCCCGATACCGGCCAGTGCCAGCAGTAACGATATGATAGGCCACGGCGAACTGGTGAAGATACCGAAGAAACCAGCGGCATGGGGGTGGTGCACTCCCATAAACTCGGCAAAACCTCCACCGACATTCCACCAGCCGACACCCACTGACAGGACGGCGAGGAATACCAGCGGCAGTACCATCACCTTCGACGACTCATGCGGATGGCTGTATTCCTTCGATTCGCCACCGCGATACTCACCGTGGAAAGTCATAAATATCACGCGGAACATATAGAAGGCCGTCATGAACACCGTTATCATTGCCAGGATGAACAGGACGGTATTCCCTTCGAGGGCGGTGATTAAAATCTCGTCCTTGCTCCAGAAACCGGCCAGCGGCCAGACACCGGCCAGGCTCAATGAGCCTAGAAGGAAGGTGATATATGTCCAGGGCATTACCTTGCGCAGCCCGCCCATTAACCGCATATCGAACGTGCCGGTGGCGTGGTTAACGCTGCCGGAGCCGAGAAACAGCAGCGACTTGAAGAAAGCGTGGGTGAACAGATGGAAGATGCCGATAGCAGTGGCAGCCTTGGCGGCTTCAATGGTGACGTGTCCCTCGTGGTTAAGCACGATTCCGGCTGCCCCCAGGGCCAGCATCATATAACCGAGCTGGCTGATCGTCGAATAAGCCAGCACCCGCTTGATATCGTTCATTACCAGGCCCATCGAGGCGGCGAATATCGCCGTAAAGCCTCCGATAGCAGCCACCAGTGTAACGGCCTCGATTGAGTGGGCGAATATCGGGAAGGTGCGGGCTACCAGGAAGACACCGGCGGAGACCATAGTAGCCGAATGGATTAGGGCGCTGACAGGTGTCGGGCCTTCCATGGCATCGGGTAGCCAGACATGCAGCGGAAACTGTGCCGATTTACCCATCGCACCGGAAAAGATGCCAATGGCTGCCCAGGTAAGCGCTCCACCGGCGAGAAGACCCGTTGCCGCCATATCACTCAGTAGTGCCGTATCGAACGTCCCGGTATTGGCGTACAGTACCAGTATAGCTGCCAGGAAACCGAAGTCACCGAAGCGGGTGACGATGAATGCCTTCTTGGCGGCATTGGCTGCCGACGGCTTGTGGAACCAGTACCCGATGAGGAGATAGGAGCACAGCCCCACCATCTCCCAGAAGACGAACATCAACAGCAGGTTATCGGCGATTAGCAGGCCGAGCATCGAGGCGGTGAAGAGTGACATCCAGGCGTAGTAGCGGGTATAGGTGTCACCATCGTGATGAACGAAGTGTTCCATGTAGCCCAGAGAGTATATCTGTACCATCAGGCTGACGACCGAGACCACTACCAGCATCACGGCCGTCAGTGAGTCCATGATAATGCCCAGACTGATATTAAAGTCCCCGATAACCACCCAGGTGATATCGGGCACGTGTATTTCATGGTTCGGCGCGCCCATGACCTCGGCCAGCGTCCAGATAGACAATATGACCGAGCCGGCGATGGCCGTAATGGTGATGTATCCTGCCACCGGCGAATCACGCCTGGTAAAAGGCTTCACCAGTACCGCTATCAGCACAAAGGATATTACTGGCAGCAGGAATATTAGCCAGAACAATTGGCTCGACATTACAGTTTCCTCAGTACCTCTTCCGTCACGTGTTTTTTATCTTCAGGAACCAGGATGCGATAAGTGGTCAGTTCCTGTCCGATGGGCAGGCCGGACTCCGGCATGATGCGGGTAGGTATCCCCTCCCCTTCGAAGAACTCCTTCCACATCTCTGCCATCATCAGGTTTGGTGCTTTTTTAATTTCTACCCACATAGTTAATTACCGTTTCATCGAGTCTATATCCGTAGGGTCAACCGTACCCTTACGCCGGTATATCGCCATTATTATTGCCAGGCCCACGGCTGCTTCGGCAGCCGCCACGGCCATGATGAAAATCACGAAGACGTGTCCTGTCAGCATCTGGGGCACGACATACCGGGAGAAAGCGACCAGCGCGATATTGACCGCGTTGAGCATAATCTCGATGCACAGCAAGATGGCGATAGTATTGCGCTTGGACAATGCCCCGTACAGGCCGATGGCGAACAGGACAGCCGAGAGCACGAGATAATGTTCCAGTCCTACCGACATGCTTTACTTCTCCCTCACCAGGACAATGGCTCCAATGATTGCCGCCAGCAGAAGGGCGGCGGCAATCTCTACCGTCAGGATATAGCCGTTTTCACCGAATAGCATTCCTGCCAGTGTGGCGGTTGTCGGTGCCACCGGCGCTCCTGCCGATATTCCCCACGGGGTATTGAATACTGCAAAAACGACCGTTCCGATAAATAACAGCGCAACCAGCAAGGCAGGGAAGCGCAGCTTGTTGGACAGGCTGCCTTGCTGAACGTCACGCGTGAGCATTATACCCAGGATAAGCAATATTGAAATGGCACCGATGTAGACCAGAATCTGCACCGCTGCCAGGAAATCAGCACTCAGAGTAACGTAGAGACCGGCTACCATGACAAAACACAGTACCAGCGCCAGCGCTGCCCGGAAGACATCACGCAGCAGCACTACCGCCAGCGCAGCAGCTACGCCGACGATGGCTAACAGCCAAAAGGCGAAGTCCAGTGCCATCGCTTTGTTACTCCTTCCGGTCTATTAACAGTTCCTGCTCGGGCAGGGTATCGTCAATCTCGGGGTGGAAAAAGGCACTTGCCTGTTTATTCTCTATCAGCATATCGTCCCGGGAAAGTATCAGCTCACCACGCCGGTACTTGGCCAGTTCGAAGGCATAGCCCATGAAGAGGGCGTTGTAAGGGCAGGACTCGACACACAGGCCACATGAGATACAGTAGCCGGTGTCTACCTCGAATACTTCAACGTTGTAACGGTTCTCCTCACCGGGAGACGTTTCGATATGGATAACGCCCTGCGGGCAGGTCCTGGCGCAGGTGGCACAGCCGGTGCATTTCTCCTTGCTCCAGACCAGTTCATTGCCACGGGTGCGGCGGGATACTATAAGCCTCTTCTCCGGATACTGCGTGGTTATCCGGCGCCGCAGCAGGTTCCTCATGGTCACCACCATGCCCTTGGCAATGCCGATCCCATATCGCTCAAACTTCAACTCTGCCCCATCCTAGCTTGAAGAGTTTACTTCCCAGAAGCACCAGTATAACTGTAATAGCCCAGTTAATCGGTATCACGTAGAGTGGCAGGGCATCTGGCCAGGCCAGTACCTGTATCGCCGTGATAATCAGGTTCACCAGGGCCAGCGGGAACATGAACTTCCAGGCCAGAGCCATCAACTGGTCTATGCGGACACGTGGCAGCGTGGCCCGGGTCCATATCATAACGAAGTCCACTATGAATATCTTTATCAATAACCATAGCCACGGTGGCAGTCCCGGTCCCTGCCAGCCACCGAGGAACAGAGTGGCGATTAAGGTGGACATGACCACCATCTCACCGAACTCTCCTAGGAAGAACATGGCCCACTTTATACCTGAATACTCGGTATGAAAACCGGCCACAATCTCGGAGTCTGCCTCCATCAAGTCGAAGGGGCTGCGGTTTATCTCGGCGCAACCGCCAACAAAGAGCAGCAGGAAGCCGAGGGGTTGCAGTATGATGAAGGGTATTCGTCCCTGTTCTATTACGATATCATTTAGCGATAACGAGCCGGCCAGCATGGCAACGCCGGCCAGGGCCAGTACCACCGGAATTTCGTAGCTGACCACGGCGGCTATCATACGCATCGCGCCCAGCATCGAATACTTATTGCCTGAGCTCCACCCGGCCATGAAGACGCCGATGGTGGAAATCGAGCTGATAGCGAGAACGAAAAGGATACCTACGTTCAGGTCAGCCAGCAGAGCGCCGTTTTGGAAGGGGACGACGGCGAAAACAGCGATTACCGGGGCGAAGTTCACTATCGGTGCCAGCCAGAAGATAAGTATATCGGCGTTAGTCGGGTTTATGCCCTCCTTGAGTAACAACTTGAGGGCGGCGGCAATGTTCTGAAAAACTCCGAAGGGACCGGTTCGGTTGGGGCCGATTCTGGCTGCGAACCAGGCAATAATCCGGCGCTCCAGGTAGATGAAGATGATGACCATCACCAGGATAAACACGATGATGATGAGGGTGAATACCAGCCAGTGCCACCACTCATTGCCCGGCCAGTCCGAGGCTACGGGTGCGAAGCGGCATAAAGCATTAACCGCGATATTCGGGTCTATCATTACCTGTCAACCTCACCCATAGTGATAGCAAAGCTGCCGAAGGTAAGTATCAGGTCCTGTATCTTCCAGCCGACAACCATATCTTTAAGTGCCGTCAGGTTCATGAAACTGGGTGCCCGGATGTGACACCGGTATGGAGCAATAGAACCATCGGAGACCAAGTGAAAACCCACCTCTCCCGTGGCGCCCTCCACATGAGCATAGGCCTCACCTG
>Ga0209536_100011228_pt1 | contig 13142 bp, 14 predicted proteins | sample DeeMarSeWOR28_12_FD_187461 | JGI IMG/M metagenome (GOLD analysis project Ga0209536, IMG submission 187461) | Marine sediment microbial communities from White Oak River estuary, North Carolina - WOR-2-8_12 (SPAdes) (version 2) | ecosystem: Environmental > Aquatic > Marine > Intertidal zone >...
TAATTCAAAGATCAAAAGTGAACTACGGTGGTCGATGGACAAATTCAAATACTTCTACCAATTTAAATTCAAATAATACACAGGCTCCAATATTTGGCACTGAAGACTATAAGGATGATGGTAATAACTTATACCAGGTGAGTGGCAACTCACTTATTGTAAAGGTTACCGGCAGATATGACATAAGAGCTAATTTATCTTTAATAGGTATAGACTCTTCTGGAAGTTTAGAGCAAAACACAAATGTAAATGCGAGAATTGCAATAAATGGTGAAGCTGTTGGGGCCATTGGGGCATCAGGATATATAAGTTTTAAAGGGAATCATGAGCATTCCAGCATTCATGTAAATGAAATACTACAGCTTAACGCAAATGATATCATCACAATTCTTACATATCAGGAAGCTAATTCAGGTACCGTTCGCTTTAGCGGATCGGGAGAATCCAGTTTTGTAATAAATAAACTACGATAATCAATGAGATGTCTTATTGCCATATTAGTATTCTTTGCTTGTAGCTTTCAGCTGATGAGTCAGGAAGCACTGCACAATTATGGCACCATTCAGATCCATGAAACTGCAATGGTAGGATTGCATTTGGATCTCATAAATGATGGTAGTTTTGACCAGAATTTGGGCCTAGTTGGCTTTTACAGTGATTTTGGCAATTTAACTGTTTCAGGCGCTTTTACGCCTGTGTTTTTTGATACTGAAATTGCCGTAGAGGAAGGTTTGGTGCTTCAGACTTCTTTAGGCGTAAATAACAATGGAAATTTAATAACAGGGGATATCATTACCCCCAGAACACAATCAGGGGTTTATTCCAATTTCTTTGACAACTCCTTTTATACAGGTGAAAGCAGCGTTTCTAAAGTATATGGTTATGCAGCGATGACCAATAAAGAAAGTTTTGTTTTTCCTGTCGGAGACGATCAAAGATTGAGACCATTAACTATAAGCTCAATGGCAACAAATGCCCTGGCAAAATGTGCCTATTTTTTTGAAGACCCCAATAATTCAAAAACCTTGAATGCCATTTATAATACGGATAAAAAATCATCTGAATATATGTCTGTCTCCGACAGAGAATTCTGGAGACTTGAAGGTGATGTTCCCTCAAATGTAACCCTTACATGGGATGGCTATAGCAATATTGCCGCTTTAGGTGAATTTATCAGTGATCTCAAGGTTGTGGGATGGAACAAAGCTGAAAACCAATGGGTTAATTTAGGGAATACCGGAGTAGAAGGTGGTATGGATTATGGTTCTGTTACCTCAGATCTGTTTACACCCAATGATTACGAAATAATTACCATAGGTGGTAATGATGACATGCTGGAAACCTTTGATACCATTGAGTTGGATAACTATTATATGACCCCTAATGGCGATGGTCAGAATGATGTCCTGACAATTGAGGGTATTGAGAATTCCCCGAACAATTCGCTTCAGATTTTTAATCGCTATGGTGTATTGGTATATAGTATGGATAATTACGATGGACAGTTTAACGGTTATTCAAACATGGAAAATGCTATTCAAAGAAATTCCGGATTAGAGAGCGGAATCTACTTTTATATTATTACCCTCAATGATTTACGCCGAAAACACCAGGGTTATCTTTATATTTCCAACTAAACTGTAATCACTTCCTAAACCTAACTGTCGTTTGCCCAACTTTTTGGGCATCATTCTGCTTTAACTCCAGATAATAATCTGGAGCGTACATTTTTTTTTAAAATACTTCTTAAATTTGGTGTATCCACTACCATGCATATGCTTTGATAATTAGTAGTTGTTTAGAGGATTAATTATTTATAAGAATCGTAAATTAGATATTTGGTATCTTTTTTGATTTGGGGATGGAAATCATATTAACCCGCTTGATAAATCAATAATTATGGAAAGAAGACTGTTTATTAAAAGAAGTGGAGTTGGCGGTTTGGCCATTACCATAGTCCCGGACACCTTGTTTTCGCAAGAGATCAGATATTCTATGGAGGAACTAATGGGCAAAGCAGATATTGACCTTTATGGTGAGGATATAAATTTAAGAAAGGAAGCACATGATGCATTTGTTGAAATGAGAAAAGCTGCACTTGCTTATGGAATCGATATAAAGGTAGTTTCAGGGTATCGCAGTTTTGACAGGCAAGCGGCCATTTTTGAACGTAAATATTTGAAATATACGGATGACGGGATGGAGCCTTTGGATGCCATTGAAAAGATAATTGAGTATTCCACCATTCCGGGCACAAGCAGACACCATTGGGGAACTGATGTAGACCTTATTGACGGGAATCCCAGTGTAGACGGAGATGTACTTGTGGCCAGTAAATTTGGAACAGACGGGCCATTTGAAAAATTTAAACTCTGGATGGACGAAAACTCCGAGAAGTTTGACTATTACCTGGTTTATACGAATAATCCAAAACGGAGAGGGTTTAAATATGAACCCTGGCACTACAGCTATGCCCCACTATCCAGGCCTATGCTTAAAACGTTCAGACTTAAAAATATTTTAAAACAATTGAAAGCGGAAGACTTTTTAGGAAGTGATGATTTGACAACAGAATTTGTAAAAACCTATATTGAAGATAATATACTGGATATAAATCCGGAGCTTTTGTAGTCTATTTTTCTTTACTTTAAAATAACTGAAATAAACATTTTGCTATGAGAAGAGGAAGTTGGAAAATTCGAATAGTTATAGGCCTGGTTATTGTAGCATTTGCGCTTATCCAACGATGGAATAATCAAGAAGAAAACCCATATACCGGAAGGGTTCAAAATATCAATATGACCTCTGAACAAGAAATTGCCATTGGTCTTCAAAGTGCTCCGGAAGTGGCCCAGCAATATGGAGGCTTATATCCCGATGAACGCCTCCAAACCCTGGTTGATGTCATTGGAAACCGTCTGGTTCAAAACAGCATTGCGCGGGAATCTCCTTATGAATACGAATTTCATTTGCTTGCAGATGACGAGACTATTAATGCTTTTGCCCTGCCGGGGGGCCAGATTTTTATCACCTATGCATTATTCAAACAACTCAATGAAGCACAACTGGCAGGTGTCCTTGGCCATGAGATTGGACATGTAATAGGAAGGCATTCGGCTGAGCGTATTGCTGACAGCAACTTTTGGAAAACCGTTTCCATGGGTGCCAGTGTGGGTGCAGATGCAGGGACCCTGGTAGGTAGTATTGGGCAAAATACCCTTTTGACAAATGGTCGTGAAGACGAACTGGAGAGCGATGACCTTGGGGTTTTGTTTATGATGCAAAGTAATTATCAACCGGAAGAAATGATCGGTGTAATGAAGATTTTAAAAGCAGCAGCCGGGCCGGATAGAGTTCCGGAATTTCAAAGTACGCATCCGGATCCTGATAATAGAATTGAAAGAATACAGGAATCTATAGAGAAATACAAAGATCAGACCGGATAAGATTTATTGGGTTGTTTCTGGGATGTGAATCTTTTTTTTGTATATTTGACGTTACCTCCCAATCTTTTTACGCCCCTAATTTAACCCTTATAGCTTAATTTTAATATAAATGAAACTATATGGGAACGCTATTACATTTTAAAAGTCTTTATTTTGAGGCATTTGATGACTGTAAACCAGAATTTGTTGTAATACTTCTGAAAATTTATTCCTTTTTCTGCGTTTTAATGTTATCTATTGCCATCTATGCTTTTTTATACAGGGCTTTTACAGGATTTGAATTTTAGTAATTGAATTTTCGTAAACTCTTTTACAAGGACACACTTTTTGATTTAAACCAATCAAAACTAAAAACCCTGACAAAAATGTCAGGGTTTTTTATGATTGATGAATAAACTTTTTTCTAAATATTGTGGCCTTCTAGAACTGCCATGGCTTCCTTTGCCTTTGAAAGTTTTGCTAACTTCTTGGCGGTGTATCCCTGGTCATTTTTTGCTGATAGGTTGGCGCCGTTTTGAATAAGTAATTCTAAAATTTCAGCCTTGTTATACCTTGCCGCAAACATGGCAGGTGTCATACCTAAAGATTTTTGATTAACGTCTTCTCCAAGTTCAATTAATTTTTTTACGGTCTCAAAATCGCCTTTAAGAATGGCTTTGCAAAAGGAATTAATTTCAAGGTTTTTAACATTGATGGTTGTTCCGGCAAATTCATTGGTGGTGTTGTTCTCGGCATAAACGCCAGAAACAGCAAGTAAACATGCTGCTCCAAAAATCAGAATTGCTTTTTTCATGATGAATCGATTTTAATTGATGAATAGATTTTAATTATATTATAATAGACGCCACTAATAACAAATTGTTTCAGTATTAACATATAAATAACTTAATTTTAACAACTCAACTTTATCTGCAGTTGAATAATTAGGACTATTCGACCTACTCAAAAATTTTAAAAAAGCCTGAAGGAATACTGGCAAACGACAGTAAATCAGTGTACTTTTGCTTATTCTTTAAATAAAAGACTATGAACAAAAAGGTAATCTTAATGATCTTGGATGGATGGGGTAAATCTCCGGACCCAAAAGTTTCGGCTATTGATAACGCCAATACACCTTTTATAGATTCGCTTTATAAAAATTACCCTAATGCCAATCTGCTCACCGACGGTATGAATGTTGGCCTTCCAAACGGTCAGATGGGTAATAGTGAAGTTGGTCATATGAATTTAGGAGCCGGACGAATTGTCTATCAGGATTTGGCAAAAATTAACCTGGCCGTTAAAGAAGATACACTCAAAGAAGAAAAAGAACTTAAAAATGCTTTTGAATATGCAAAAAATAATAATAAGGATGTTCATTTTTTGGGTTTAGTAAGCAATGGAGGTGTTCATAGCCATATTGACCACCTGAAAGGTCTTATTGAAGTTAGCGAGAATTATGGGGTGAAAAATGCATTTATTCATGCCTTTACAGATGGAAGAGACGTTGATCCAAAGAGTGGGATTAAATTTTTAGAAGACCTCATGGATTTCTGCTCCGATAAAAATACCAGATTAGCCTCTGTTATTGGAAGATATTATGCCATGGACAGGGATAAAAGATGGGAACGCGTAAAAAAAGCTTATGATTTATTGGTAAATGGGAAAGGCGAACGCTTTAAAAGCATATCTGAAGCGATGCAGAAAAGCTATAGTGAAGGCATAACTGACGAATTCATCAATCCAATAGCCTTGGTTGATGAAGCCGGAGAACCATTGGCAAAAATTAAAGATGGTGATGTGGTAATTTTTTTCAATTTCAGGACAGACCGGGGCAGGGAACTTACACAAGTATTAAGTCAGAAAGATTTGCACGAACATAACATGCACAAATTGGATCTTTACTATGTAACCCTTACAAACTACGATGATTCGTTTACCGGAGTGCATGTTGTTTATGACAAAGATAATATTGAGGAGACTTTGGGTGAAGTTCTTGCGGAGAATGGTAAAAAACAGATACGAATTGCTGAAACAGAAAAATATCCTCACGTAACTTTTTTCTTTAACGGAGGAAGAGAAATACCTTTTGATGGGGAAGAACGAATATTATGTCCCTCACCCAAGGTTGCAACATATGACATGAAACCCGAAATGAGCGCATATGAAATTAGAGACGCTATAATTCCCGAGTTGAATAAAGGTGAGGTGGACTTTGTGTGCCTCAACTTTGCAAATCCGGATATGGTGGGGCATACAGGAGATATGAAGGCAGCGATAAAAGCCTGTGAAACCGTTGATAAATGCGCAGAAGACGTTATCAATGCAGGATTGCAAAATGGATATTCCACCATAGTAATTGCAGATCATGGCAATTGCGATACGATGATTAATCCGGATGGCACCCCAAACACTGCACATACCACAAATCCTGTACCTCTGATCCTTGTAGATAAGGATATAAAACAAATAAATGATGGTGTGCTTGGCGACATTGCTCCTACAATTCTCAAATTAATGGGAATTCCGAAGCCGGCTTTAATGACCCAACACGCGTTGATATAGGTCTAATGTACTAAATTTGCATCATGGTAGTGATAAAGACATTAGAAGAGATTGAACTTCTTAGAGAAAGTGCTTTGGTGGTTTCTAAAACCCTGGGAATGCTTGCCTCTGAAATTAAGCCGGGGGTAGATGGGCTTTACCTTGACAGGTTAGCAGAAGAATTTATCCGCGATCATGGTGCCGAACCGGGTTTTCTTGGGATGTATGATTTTCCAAATACATTGAACCTGAGTCCGAATGCGCAGGTCGTGCACGGTATTCCAAATAAAGAACCATTGAAGGATGGCGATATCATTTCCGTAGATTGCGGTGCTTTAAAAAACGGATTTTATGGAGACCATGCATATACATTTGAGATTGGAAATGTAGAAGAAGAAACCAAAAAACTGCTCAGGGTTACCAAGGAATCCCTTTATATAGGAATAAAGGAGTTTAAGGCAGGAAACCGCGTTGGCGATGTTGGTTATGCCATTCAAAATTACTGTGAAAGCCATGGATATGGCGTAGTACGCGAACTTGTAGGGCATGGTCTTGGAAAAAAGCTGCATGAAGGACCTGAGATGCCAAATTATGGCAAACGAGGAAGAGGGAAGAAATTTGTGGATGGGATGGTTGTGGCCATTGAACCAATGATTAATATGGGCACCAAACGTATAAAACAACTTCGTGATGGTTGGACTATCCTAACCGCCGATGGAAAACCGAGCGCTCATTTTGAACATAATGTAGCCCTTATAAATGGGAAACCGGAATTGTTATCTACCTTTCAATATATTTATGATGCCCTCGGCATAACCAGTAATGAAGAAGATGAATTTAGGGTAAAAAAATTACAACTCTAATCAGAAAAAGGGTTTTGAAAAAACTATTCAAATTTGTCCTCAACAAAATTCCCAGGCCATTATTAATTCAACTGAGTTACCTGGTCAGACCAATACTCGCATTGACACTTAAAGGGGATAAATATACAGATCCGATTGATGGAAGGCAATTCAAAGGTTTCCTGCCGTATGGTTATGAAAACCCCAGGGAAAATGTACTATCACCCTCTACCCTTTCTCTGGAAAGACACCGGCTTTTATGGCTATATCTGAAGGATGAGACCAATTTTTTTACTGCAACTCTCAAGGTTTTGCATTTTGCACCCGAACAGGCTTTCTATAAGAAATTTAAGAAGCTAAAAAACCTGGAGTACACCACTACAGATTTAAACTCTCCGCTTGCTGATGTGAAAGCAGATATTTGTGCGCTTCCATTTAAAGATGATTCATTCGATGTTATATTGTGTAACCATGTACTGGAGCATATTCCCGACGACCGAAAAGCACTAAGTGAGCTTTATCGTATCCTTAAACCCTCTGGTTGGGGTATTTTTCAAATACCACAGGATTTAAAAAGAGAAGATACCTATGAGGATAATTCTATTACCGATAAAAAAGAAAGGGCTAAAATTTTTGGACAATACGATCATGTCCGGATATATGGGCGGGATTATTTTGATCGATTAAAGGAGGCCGGTTTTATTGTAAAAGCTGTTGATTATACGGCAACCATGACTGATGCTGAAATTGAAAAATACAGATTGGCAAAGGGGGAATTAATTCCTTTCGTAACTAAATAATTAACGCACCACTAATTTTTTAAATCCGGGAGTCATAAATTCTGCAACCTCCCCATCCTTTTCAAGATAAATAATATAGGCATCAAGCTCTTCCTGCTGGTTCAGGACTTTTTTAGATTCAGGTAATTCCATGGCCATCATTGCGGTGGCATAAGCATCTGCCTTAGCACAGCTATTTGCAATTACACTCACAGCCAAAATTTGGGAATCTCTCGTGTACCCGGTTTTAGGATCAATCGTATGCACATACTTCTGACCTGTAATTGAATCTACCCTGAACTTTCTGTAATTCCCAGACGAAGCCATAGCCTTGTCTGCAAGTTGAAGCGTGAGTTTTAATCTTCTGCCCTCCTCTATCTGCGGATCATCAATACCAACTATCCAGGACTTATTTTTGATTTTGTTTTCTCCTTTTGAAATGATCTCGCCTCCCACTTCAATTAAATAATTCCCGATATCTTTTTGATCCAAAAGTATTGCCAGTCGGTCTATGGCATAGCCCTTTGCAATAGCATTGAAGTCCATAAATATCCTGGGGTCTTTCTTTGTAATAGTCCCGTCTGAATTTAATCGGACTTTATCTAAACCAACGAATTGCAGAATGCTGTCCACTTTTGAACTATCCATCTTTACGATATCTCCGGGTCCAAATCCCCATGCATTAACCAGAGCACCAACGGTTGGATCAAAATAACCACTGGTGTTGTCATGAACCTCCTGTGAAAGTTCAAATACTTCACGAAACATTTGGTCTACCCGTATTGTTGAGTCCCCGTTATTTATTTTAGATATATCCGAATCCTGAATATATGTAGACATAGAATGGTTTATAACTTCAAATACAGAATCTATTTCGCTCTGCAGATCAAGTTGCTTTTCTGTTAGGTATGTAATACTATACGACGTTCCCAAAGCACCTCCAAAGCTGATGTTCTTTACATAAGAATCGGGTGCCGGATTACAGCAAACAATAGTGGTTATGAAGAATGTGAAAATCAAAAACCTGGAACTATACTTCAATAAGTCCATCATAATTGACAATATATGATTCATTTAAATAAACGGGCAGGTTTTGATCAATCGCATTAGACAAACCAACTCCTGCATAATAAGTTTTTGCTTCAAATTTGGAGGCCTGCTGTTTTACTTTCAGCATCAGATTCTTGTCATACAATTTAATGTCATTGGGATAGACCACATTTCGTACAACAATAAAATGCAGTTTTTTTTCTTTAAGACAAACAAACTGAGGGTTTTTCTTTGGTTTGCTGTTTACACCCATAAATTCATACCCTTCAGATTCGAGCTGCCTCCCTACAATGTTCATAGCAAGATTATGCAATTCCTGTTCCGTTAGCGCTTTCATCTTAGAACTTACTTATCAAAAAAAACCGATATTGATCAATATCGGTTTTAAGTTGTATTCTTTAAAATATCTTAGCCTCCAAAGTCATCAAAACGTATATGTTCATCCGGAATACCAAAATCTTCGCCCATTTTTTGAACCGCTTTGTTCATTAGCGGTGGCCCGCAAAAATAGAGTTCAATATCTTCCGGGGATTCGTGATCGTTTAAGTAATTATCAATCACACAATTATGAATAAATCCAACAAATCCATCACCAGGACCATCGAGACTCTCCTTAACTTTCCAGTTATCCTCCTCCAATGGTTCCGACAGTGCCATATAGAATTTGAAATTCGGAAATTCTTTTTCCAATGCTTTAAAATGTTCAATGTAGAACAATTCCCTTTTTGAGCGACCGCCATACCAGTAAGTAACCTTACGATTGGTTTTTAAAGTTTTAAACAAATGATATAAATGAGATCTCATTGGGGCCATCCCTGCACCACCTCCAACATACAACATCTCCGAGTCTGATTCATTGATAAAAAACTCTCCGTAGGGTCCGGATATTGTTACTTTATCCCCTGGTTTTTGTGCAAATATGTAGGAGGATGCAACTCCGGGATTTACATCCATCCAACCGTTCTTTGACCTGTCCCATGGTGGAGTGGCAATCCTTACATTCAGCATTATTTCCCTGCCTTCCGCAGGATAAGAAGCCATAGAATATGCCCGCTCAACCACTTCCGTATTTTTCATTGTCAATGGCCAAAGGTTAAATTTATCCCACTCATTCTGAAACTTATCTGGTGTTTCATGCTCTTCAGGGTGTGCAGTTATATCTATATCGGAATACTTTATTTCGCAGGGCGGAATCTCTATTTGAATGTATCCTCCGGCTTTGTATCCCATATCTTCCGGTATTTCCACTACAAATTCCTTAATGAAAGAAGCTACATTATAATTCCGTACTACTGTCCCCTCCCACTTTTTAATGCCAAATACTTCTTCAGGGATAGTAATTTCCATATCCTGCTTTACTTTGACCTGGCAGGCCAGTCTTGCCCCTTCATTCAATTCCCTTTTTGAAAAATGAGGTGTTTCTGTAGGTAGTGCCTCGCCACCACCGGAAAGCACATGGCACTCACATTGAATACAGGTGCCACCGCCACCGCAGGCTGAAGGAAGAAATACTTTTTGATTCCCCAAAGTAGCAAGCAAAGAACTTCCGGATGCTACCTCTATTTTTTTTTCTCCATTAATTGTTATTGTAACCGGACCTGATGGAGAAAGCTTTTCTTTTGTAAAAAGTAAAAGTGTCACCAGCAGTAACAACAATATCATAAAAGCAATAACCGTAATTGTAATGGTCCCAAAGGTGCTTGTAGCTAATATCATTCCTCTTCTATTATTAGGTCGTTATAAGAAATTTCTTTCTCATCTAATTTTTCTTCAACTTCAACTATTACTTTATTCTCCTCAATCTTTTCGGATGCCGTTTCTTCAATAGCAGCTGGAGCTTCATCCCCACCGGTTAGCATTCCTCCAAAACTTTGAAAGCCTATTCCCATTAATCCGGTAATGATAAAAGTAATTCCAAGGCCTCGCAATGGTGCAGGGACATTTGAATACCTTATCTTTTCACGAATAGCGGCGATTGCCAAAATGGCCAAAAACCAGCCTATTCCCGAACTAACTCCGTAATTAAACGCTAATCCCAATGTTTCGATCTCCCTTGATTGCATGAACAAAGATCCACCCAAAATAGCACAGTTAACCGCAATCAATGGTAAAAATATTCCCAGGGAATTGTATAAGGCCGGTGAAAATTTTTCAACTACAATTTCTACTAATTGCACCATCGTTGCTATGGTAGCTATAAAAAGAATAAATGACAAAAAACTTAAATTATAATCGGCGTATTCCGGACCTAACCATTCAAGGGCGCCATCTCTTAAGAGATACTGATCCAATAACCAGTTAAGCGGCACTGTAACCGCCAATACAAATATAACCGCTGCTCCCAATCCTACGGCAGTGGCTACTTTTTTAGATACAGCCAAATACGAGCACATCCCCAGGAACACGGCAAAGACCATGTTATCTATAAAGATGGATTTAAAAAATAATTCTATATGTTCTAACATATCCCCTCTCTTAAAAAGTAAATTAGTTTTCCTCTATTAGTGCCCTGTTTCTGGAGCGTTGTACCCAGATAATTATACCAACAACAATTAACGCGGCCGGTGGAATAATCATAAATCCGTTGTTCTCATAGCCTGTAGCGTACAATCCTGTTTTAGCTACCGGATCTCCAAAAACCTTAAACCCAAATAAGGTTCCAGATCCCAACAATTCTCTGAAAAAGCCTACTACTATGAGGATTATTCCATACCCCAAAGCATTTCCAATACCATCTAAAAAAGCCTTCCAGGGTCCGTTGCCCAAAGCAAAGGCTTCAAACCTACCCATAATGATACAGTTTGTAATAATTAAACCTACAAAAACGGATAGTGTTTTACTCAATTCATATGCAAAAGCCTTCAGAACCTGATCAACAATGATTACTAATGTCGCCACAACTATTAGCTGAACAATAATCCTGATCTTCGTGGGAATGATATTTCGTAACAGAGATATAACTACATTCCCGACTCCTAAAACAAAAAGAACAGAAATGGCCATAACTACAGAAGCCTGCAATTCTGCGGTAATAGCAAGTGCAGAACAAATACCAAGTACCTGGATTGTTATTGGATTGTTATCCGCAAGCGGATCTAAAATGAGGTTTGTGTCTTTCTTTGAAAGTAGTGCCATTGTTAATTAACTCTAATAGTTTCTAAATAGTCCTTATATAGATTCACGCTCTCCCTAATCATTGCCGAAACCCCATTACCGGTAATTGTAGCTCCTGCAAGAGCATCTACCTCATTGTCGTCCTTTATATTATTTTGCGGATCATTATTTCCCTTAGCCACAGCTATGCCTTTCAATTGATTATTGCTCAATATCGACTCCCCGATAAAATCGTCCAAAAAATAACGCTGTTTGATATTCGCTCCAAGTCCTGGTGTTTCAGACTTATGATCAAAGTAAACTCCCTGAACGACCATATTCTCATTAAGTGCTATAAATCCCCATATGGCATCCCATAGCCCTTTCCCGTACATGGGTATGATATAGTATTTATTTCCTTCTTTTTCTCCTATAAAAACGGGGAGCTCAGCGGTTTCACCTTTCTTAATAGAAGCTATTTGTTTTTTAAGGTCAATAAGGTACGCCTCATCATTTTGTGTGATTTGATCACCATTTATTACGAGTTGTTCCGTGATATATTTTGAAAATTCAGCCTCGACCCTATCTGTAGGAATGAAATTTACACCGCCCCCACCTTCATTTTCATTGACTCCCATAGCGTAGAGAATATTCTGCTGCTTTTCAAATCTTTCATTCTCCGCAATTTTGCCACTTAAAGCCGAGGCAAGATAGGCCAGGACCGATCCAACTATTATGACCATTATTGCAGCGAAGACTATGGTGTAACTATTATTTTCTTTATTAAATGCCATACTTAAATCGTTTCTACTTTAAGTTCTTCTTCTTTCCCGTCCGTACTTTTAGGGAAAATTGTTGCCTGCTTCAGGCGCTTCATCCTTCTTCTGATATTACCCTTAATTACGTAATGATCAATTGTTGGCGCAAAAACATTCATCAATAGAATAGCAAGGAACACGCCTTCGGGATAAGCAGGGTTAAATACCCGAATCATTACCGATATAAAACCTATCAGAAATCCGTAAATCCATTTTCCTTTATTTGTTTGAGACCCGGTTACCGGATCTGTGGCCATGTAAACAATACCAAAAGCAAGGCCACCTACAAGGAGGTGTTTCCAGAAATCAAAACTCATCAAACCGTAAAAAGTGCTTCTTTCGCCAATCCAGCCCAAATCAACTATCCCATTAAAGATAAGTCCCATAACCAGAGAACCGGCTACCGCACTTACCATAATTCGCCAGCTGGCAATCTTACTGAAAATCAGAAAAAGACCTCCAAGTAAAATCAAAAAAGCAGAAGTCTCCCCTACTGAACCGGGAATAAAACCAAAAAACATATCAGATACTGAGTATGAAAATTCGCTGGTATTGTTCTGGGCGAGATATCCAAGGATAGTTTCCCCCGAA
>Ga0209536_100011229_pt1 | contig 13142 bp, 10 predicted proteins | sample DeeMarSeWOR28_12_FD_187461 | JGI IMG/M metagenome (GOLD analysis project Ga0209536, IMG submission 187461) | Marine sediment microbial communities from White Oak River estuary, North Carolina - WOR-2-8_12 (SPAdes) (version 2) | ecosystem: Environmental > Aquatic > Marine > Intertidal zone >...
TGGAAAAAAAACAGATGATATCGTAATCCGCAGCAATTTTGAAAACCTCAAATAGGGTAATATTCTCGTGAAGAATCCGCTCCTGGGAATTTGGATAGTTGATATCAAGATCTGGAGCTCTGCCGAGACCGCTTGGCTTTGCAACGTCCATGGCCTCATAAACCTTCACCGCATCCTCTGCGGTTGTAGATTCAACAGCCAACCGCAAATTTTCTTTCATTGTTTTGAGTCCAAATTTCGTATTGCTATCGGTCATACCTGCGGCTACTGCTATTGGAACAAAGAGAATTACAATGCCGAGCATAGTATTTCCGCCTCTTTGCCAAGCATTAATGTTGACTATACACTCTTTGATGATTTGACCTATGCCGACTTCATTAATTTTTAGTTCTTTTTCCAGTACCGCGATTCCCCGTTTTGCTCCCTCTTCTAAGGAGGATTCGGCAGCCACTGCGGAAGCCAGAAAATGCTCTATTCTAGTATCTTGGAAGCCTGAGGTGAGATTTACGTTTCCTGGCTTTGCAGCACTAACTTCAAGCAACATTGCCAGTTCCAGACAATCGGATATATGGCGTGCTCTGTCATAGTTGGGCATGGATAGGCATCCACCAGTTTTTTAGTAGGTCTAAAAAAGCTTTATTAGCGTTTTGCAAAAACTATGCACCCTGGTCATGTTGAATCGTGAGGAGGGTTCTGATGCAAGCTCGAGAAGGTGATCTGATCAAAGCAGAAAATCAGGTCATCTTTGATGTGAAGGGTTTAGTTCATCCTCCAAACAAGTTTATAGCTTTTCCTAGATACATCCCATCGGCTGAGGGAACACGTGGGAATAAACGGAGCTTGTACGACAAGATTTACAGCTTCAGTGAGCGCTTTAAATTTCTTGAACGAAATATGCCCGATTTAATTGTTCATGACCCCGTATTTGATGAGACCCTCTGTGAAGTTCCAATTGGTAGGGTAGAAGAGCATTTCGAACCAGTTGAAAAGCTGAAATTTCTTCGACAATCTGGGAAGATCGACGTGTTGGAAAGGAACGCCCTTCAGCTTGCGGAATCCTTGAAGACTAAGGCTAACCTTCCTTGGAGCGCCATAGGGGTTTCTGGATCTGTGCTGGCTGGGCTTTATACGTCGAAATCTGACATTGACCCCGTTGTATACGGAGCGAACAACTGTCGCAGGGCATACTCAACATTGAAAGACATATTGAAAGATTCCTCGTCCAAGTTTAAGCGCTACACTCTTGATGAGCTTCAAGTATTGTTCGAATTCCGTTCGAAAGACACAGCAATGCAATTCGAAGACTTCGTTGCACTCGAATCTCGCAAGGCATTTCAAGGACTGTTTGATGGCACAGATTACTTCATTCGTTTTGTGAAAGAATGGAGCGAAGTGAAAGAGCAATACGGTAGCATTTACTACAAAAATTGTGGCTACTCAAAAGTAACGGCTACTGTCATTGATGATTCTGAAGCTCTTTTCACACCATGTAAATATGTCATCGAAAACGTCAGAAATGTTAGCGGCCCAAGACTGGAGCCAATAACGGAGATTGTATCTTTTCGAGGTCGATTCTGTGAACAAGCCAAGAAAGACGAAATCATAGAAGCGCAAGGAAAAATTGAGCGTGTGACCGATAAAAAGGGAGAGATTCATTATCGAATCATTCTCGGGAACACACCCTCAGACTATATGGTACTATCACACGTTTAGGAAAGCACTTTTAAGACCTGCTCGTAGTAACGTGGGCAATAGGTCAAGGTAATCTGATGAAAATTGCCTTTTGGAGAAATCACTTCTTCTAAATTGCCTTCAACTCTGATTTCTTCGTCTTTTTCTGCCTGCAAACGGAATTCTTCCATGTACGAAACCACGCGCTGGGAGTTGAAGGCTTCTTTTCTACCCTTTAGAAGTGCTAAAGGTTCGATCTGGTATATGGAGGGTATGAAAGCCGAATCCGTCGCATCGACTACCCGAGCTTCAATTTTTGTCCAACCCTTCCTTAAGACCTGCGTTTTTGCGTTATACTCTGATGAGATTTCGCTCCAATCCTTAACAGGCTCAAACTCAGCTTTTATTATGCGCCTGCTTTTCTTATCTTCGAATAAACCATAAATTTTCTTACGTTTTTGATGCCATAAAAATTCTTCTGCTTTGTAGTTCTTAAATCGCCATTTTTTACCCCGAATAGCTTCGTTGTTTTCAAACTCGTTTCTAAAACCCGAGGTGCTTTCAGAATAAAGCTCTTGCAGCTTTTCTCGGATCAAAGTGTTTTCTTTTCTTCCGTATACCACTAAATCTATGTCTGAAAACTTAGGATGATGAAAATCATGAAGCATTGAACCGAAAACACCAAGATTATCAAGAACCAGGTCTGAACTCTCTAGGACAATACTCACCACGCGATGTAAAGCGTCTTCAAGTTCGTCTTTTGGTCCCGTTTTAAATAGAGAAAATAGTCGCTCTTTAGGCTTCCTTACTTCCTCGATGTCAGCTTGGTTTATACCAACCACCTTTTGCCTGAGCATCTTATGGAAGAAAGTGTACTTCGGGAATTGATTGAAAACGAGTTTTAAGCCTTCGTCATTATAGAATTTGAAGAAGCGTTGGTTGCCCCCGGTTCTTGGTGCTCTAGGATCCTTTGATTTGAAAATCCTGGCGGAAGCGTATTCCGCGTCACATAGAAAAGCGTCAGGGGGATGTGAGTAACCAAATACTCGGAAAATTAATCCTTCTTTTGTTACTATAGCATCCCGATCTCTCAGTTTCAAACTGGCCAAATGTACTCTTCCTCTGAGGTCGCGGTTCCAACCACAACTTGGTAATGGAAGGCACCCGTTTTTGTTTCTTCGACCCGTTCCAGTTGACCTGCTACCTTGATTTTATTGCCTTTGCGGGCTACATTTCGGTAGCAGCCAATATTGGATATTACCCGATCGGGAATCTTGTCTAAAGACAACTCAGATGTTGGGTCTAGAGGTTTATAGTTGGCTATTTTGTAGGTGGCGGGGCGAAACATGGTTTCATGATCATCGCTGACAGTGCAATGAAATCTTAGACTGTCAACAGTGAAGAATCGCTCCATGCCATATTTTGTTTTGATTTCTTCTGGCTTTCGGGTGGCGTTGTACATGAAGATCTTGCCTTTGTATCGGCCTTGAAATTTCCTTCTTGCGTCCAAACGGTTACTGATGATGTAGCTCAGTTTTGCAGTGTTGACGAGTTTGGCTATGGTTTCTTCTAGTTTGCGGAAGTTTTCAGAACCGTAAACAACGAAATCTATGTCGGATTGAGGGGCATGCATATTTAGAGCCAGGGAACCATGTATTCCAAAATTGGCTAAACTAATTCCTGCTTCTTTGGATAAGAGATTAAGTAATTCTAAGGCTAGTTTTTGCAGTTTGTCTGGTTTGTTAATCTGCAGCAGGCTGGTTAAGCAATCCTTAGGTACGAAAACACGTTCAATAAAGTTCAGCGGTGCACTGATTAATTCTTTTTTGCGTAGGTGGCAATAATAAATGTAGTTCGGGAATTTCTTTCGGAAGGTTTCGATGAAAGTCTTGTAGTTTTTGGCAGTGTAAAGTCTCTCTGCCCTGAAAAGTCGGTTCTCGCCGTATTTCCACGTGCGTTGTAGCATAGGGACCTTGAAAAGGTCCCTATGCTCTTCTGGAATGTATTTCAAAAAGGCAATAACCTGATCATTGGGATGTTCATACCCAAATGTATTGAAGATGAAACCGTCTTTGGTTAAAAAAGTGTCGCCGTCAGTGGGAACCCATTGAGTCATTGCCGTTATTACACACCGCGGAAAAGAATAAAAGTGAAGACTAAAAAAGTTATTGCAGTTTAATTTTTAATTGGTTTTGAAACCGTCTGACTTTAGTTTTGGATATTGTGAACTTGATTTGGTAGAAGTTTCTCGTTTAGCGACGTTCTTCCTTCAGTTTCACTAATTGTAGTTACCGCATAGAAAAAGTAGGTAGGGCTATGCTTAATTCAAAACAGCTCTTCTTTCAATTCTTGATAAATCTACTTTTTTTTCGAAATCTTTTTAAGGCATATTTTCTACTCTGAGTGGAAGGAAAGGGAAAGGGTCGGCTTTGGCTCACCTCCTTCCGACTCCTTTCTTCTTTCCTACTTGTTAATGGTATTCTACTAAACTAGAATTGAAAAAACGTGCTTTTTCCGATTGTCTGCTATTTATTTGTTAGTGAAAGAAGTTTTTGCTAGCTTTTCTTTGGCTTCCATGAGCCTGAATAACTAGTGTCTCTCGAATCAAGATTTTCCGACCATAAAACTTTATTTGTGCTTCGCGGGTCTTTTTAAATGTGTACAACATGGGTTTAAAGCGTATGCTCAGCGGACGTTGGTTTACTCGTTTGGTTTTCGTAAGCTGGATTATATGCGCGATTTCAGTTTTGGTCTTGTTTAAGAACATGGAATTAATAGTTCATGGACAGCTTTACTCTTATGGTTTAGTTTTTAGTGCTGAATGGGCTGATCCTTATAGGATTTTTACTTGGTTGATTTATCTATGTCTTGGTATTCCAATTGCTCTGAGCGGAATTGCTTTGGTTTCCAGTTTTTTTGCTGTTGACAAAGTCCAGAAAAAAGGAGTTTTAATTCAACAGAGGGCTGTGTCACCACGTGGGGTCGTCAAGCCAGGGTCTAAACCAATCATTGCAGAATCACCTAAAAAAGTGCAAACCGTGAAGGAATTTCGGCCAAAAATTGACGCCGTAGAAGAAGAACCTAAGAGAATTGAAAGCGTTGAGGTAGCGCCAAATAAGGTTGAAGTTGATGATGATTTGGATGTTGGCGGAATTTCCTGTCCCAATTGCAAGAAAATCTTTGGCAGAGCTTTGGTTATGCTAGATTTTAGAAGTGGAAAGAATCGGTTGGTAAGGGTTTGCCCTTACTGCAATTACATTTTAGGCTATACTAGCGAAGAGAAAAACGTGAACGAAGATTTCTATGTGGGTTTGCAGAACGAAGAAGTCAGTAGAGAATAGTTTGAAGTTGAATAGCTGATTTCCCGCACTTGATTTTTCTTTTTCCGCGTTATGTGAAGATATATATTTCAGCCCTCGCCAACATTTGAGGAGGAGATTTCGGAATTGAACAAGCTTTCTTTGATCTTCGTGATTATTGTTGTCATTGCTCTGATAGTTGGAGGTATTTTTGTGTGGCTTTATTTTAGCACTTACAATAATGTTGTAGGTCTTGAAGGTGCGGCGGATGCACAATGGGCTCAAGTTGAGCAAGAGCTTCAAAGACGATACGATCTAATTCCTAATGTAGTAAATGCATCTAAACTCTACATTGACTACGAGGGCTCAGTATTGGAGGAGATAACTAGACTAAGGAGCCAGTGGGCTGCCGCTAGTCAAAGCGGCAATGTTGATTCCATTAATAATGCAACGGGTGAGTTGGAGTCGAGCCTTTCAAGATTACTTGTGGTTTTTGAGAATTATCCCGAATTAAAGGCTTCTCAAATAGTTGGAGACTTACTTGTCGTTTTAGAGGGAACTGAAAACCGAATTTCAACTGAGCGGATGAGATATAATGAAGCGGTGAGAGATTATAATGTCTTTATCAAATCTTTTCCGGGTAACTTCTGGGTTTCAAATTGGGGATTTGAAAGTAAGGCATACTTTGAAGCAAAAGTTGGTGCGGAAGAACCTCCTCCAGTGCCGTTGTAGCTAGCTAAGGGGCAATTGTTGCTTTTTGTTTAGAAAGACTCCTTTCATCTTTCTTGTTTTTATGCTTTTTTCCATTGTTGCTCTGTCAGTTCGAGGTTCTTTGGTTCCTATCGAGTGGGTAGATGAAATTGAATATTATGCTCTTCTAGTGGACCAGGATACTTCGGCTGAGATTGTTGTGGTGGTTCTTCAATCGCTCAGTGGACACGGTGTAACGGATCAAGAGGGGAACGAGATTTCGGACATTGTGCAGCTTGGAGTTTATATTTTCAATGACTTGCCAATGGAAACTTACGATGGAGCTACGGTTGTGGGTATAGGCAAAGAGGGAAAGGATAACGGTCTGCTTGTTCTGATTGCGATTGAAGAGCGACAGTGGAGAATCGAGATAGGTTACGGATTAGAAGGTGAAATCACTGATATAGAATCTAATCGTATAGCTCAAGAATATTTGATTCCCCAACTAAGCCAAGGTAAAATTGGAGAGGGTCTTTATGACACGGTTGTTGCCCTTGGACAGCAGATCCCCATTTCTGGTCAAACTTCTCCCGGAGAGGTTCGTGGTACATATTACTATGAGCAGGAACTTGGAATTGAAGAAACTCCTTTCCGGGAAACTGAGTGGTTCATTTGGCTTGTCATAATTATCTTGATCCTGCTTGGTGTCTCCGTAGGCACCCCGGTTTTTCGGCGGAGCGGAGGGCGTGGCAGAGGGGGACGTTCAGGTGGTGGAGGTTCAAAAGGCAGATGGTAAACATAGGTTTTCTGGCTTAAGTTAAAGTTGACTTTTCCAAAAGGCACTCTCTATTTAAATCGCATTTATTTCCAGTTTTGTAGAAGCAAGCCGGAATGGTTAAATAGATTTCCGGTATTACTTTTTTTGAAAAAGGTGTTACTGGAGGCATCTGAATAGCCTACTTCAATTCGCTTGATGTTGCGGCGATTGCACTATGCGCGGCTTTATGGGGTGCATTGAATAGTCTTTTTGCTCCAATTTTCTTTCGCATGTTTGGGCTTCCCTTTCTGTGTGATCTTATCGGTTTCTCAGTGCTCATCCTTGGAGTTTGGTGGATACGAAAATTCGGGGCAATAACGCTGATCGGTCTGGTAGCTACAGGAATAAGTTTTGCACTCGGCGGTGGCATTCATTTTCTGGGATTTACTGTAGCTAGTTTTTTCTTCGATTTTGCTGTTCGTTTTATAGGCTACGAAACTTCTTTCAAGAAATCGATTTTTACTATTCTGAGTATGATGACAATTTCAATCATTTCAGCAGCTTTAGCAGGATACCTAATTGGAACATTCTTTATGACTGGCTCTGCTTTGGCTAACTGGGGGGGAGTTCTGGGGTGGTCTGGGCTGCATGCTATAGGAGGCATAATTGGAGGAATCATTGGCACTTTCCTGGTGATAGCTTTGCAATCAAGAAGGATTTTGGTAAATGGCAAGACCAGCTGGCAACAAGGAGAAAATGACTAATCCTTAATGTGGGAAAATGTATGCCAAGTCGTCAAATATTTTTTAATGAAATAGCTGGAACTTGGGACACATGTATTCAAATTGAAAAGCTTTCGCAGTTCTTGGATAGATTAGTGCCAAGGTTTGGTCTCACGTATGGACAGAAAATCTTGGATGCTGGTACAGGCACCGGAATATTGATCCCATTCTTGCTCCGGGAAGTGGGCAAATCTGGATACGTCATTGGGATTGATTACGCCGAGAATATGATCGAAATCTGCAGATCGAAATATGGAAATCTTCCTAATGTTCGCTTTGAAGTTAGAAAAGTTGAACAGATCAATTATTCTTCTGGATTTTTCGATGCTGTTACCTGTTTTGGTTTGTTTCCTCACTTAGAAAATAGGAAAGAAGCCTTAAGCCAAATAAACCGTGTGCTCAAACTTGGCGGCAGATTGGTCATTGCTCATGCACTAAGTAGTACTGAGTTGGCTGCTCATCATTGCGGTTCATCGACAGTAGTTGCCCAGGATTCACTCCCAAACAGCTTGGAGATGAAAGAGCTTCTTGCAAAGGCAGGATTCGGCAGAATTCGTATAATTGATAAACCTGGGTGTTATCTCTGTTTGTCAGATAAAATTTCCCTTTAAGTTTTTTACCGTTAGAAATGAATGCAGGAAAAGGTAAATATTTGAAAAGAATAAATGACCAAATTGTCACTTTCAGAATGGGGTTCACCAACGACTTTCTAATTACACTTTCAGATGGCTACCTCCTTATTGATACAGGTTACTACCATAAATTTGATCAGTTCGTAGCGGAACTAAAGAAGGCAGAGATTGATTTAGAAGAGATTCGTTTTTTGCTTCTTACGCATCATCATGATGATCATGTTGGTTTTGCCAGAGAATTTCTGCTGAAGTCTCCAGCGAAGCTTATTGTTCATAAAAATGCTTTGCCGTTTTTAGGCTTGGGGATCCATGATGGGAGAGGAGAACATTGGAACCACTGGGTGCATCGAATGCTAAGTCCTCTCTCAAAGGTTCTTAATCACCAATTTCCTCGCTTACATGTTCGAGAAGATGATGTTATAATTGCCAATGGCTACTCAAAAGCACTTAGAAAGATAGGTTTGGAAGCAGATTTAATATCAACACCTGGCCATTCATCCGATTCGACATCGATAGTTACGGATGATGGAGTGGCAATTGTGGGTGATACTGCAATGAACCTTCTGAATTTGGGAGAAACAAGGTATCTTCCTTTCTTTATTCAAGACATTGAAGAGCTTTTTAGAAGTTGGAGAAAGTTAGTTAGTTTTGGAACGAAGTACGTTTATCCCTCGCATGGAAGACCTTTTGTTGTAGAGAAGCTAATCGGAGAATTGCGCGTTTCCAATAGAAGCGGATATTGCGGGTGAAGACCACACTTAGAGTTGGTTATTCGGTAGTTTGATATACGGGTTAACCAATAGAGGAGTGTGGTGGAATGGAATTGAGCGTCAAAGAGTTTCTAGACTCCGTTATTAATCCCAACACGCGGAAGGGGTATCGAGTTGGAATCAAAAAATTTCATGAATGGTTCAACAAGTCTCCCAGAGAAATCCTCGAAGCAAGAAAGGACGATTTGACTCAGCGATCTGGAGAAGATCTAATCGAGTACCGAAATAGAGCCGCCAGGTTTGAACGGGAAATCGAGAAGTTCCACGGGCACCTCTTAAAGCAGGGATATACGACAAATACTGCAAGAGGCATGACCATTGGAATCCGACAACTCTTCAGATACTACCAGATGCCAATCAGGATAAGAGCAGGCAGCAAAGTCACAAAAACAGTCAAGACCACAAGAAACTTTCCCTTGCGCATCGAACATGTTCGCAAAATGTTTGATGTAGCAGATCTCCGAGAGAGAGTCATTCTGAGCATGGCAACTGATTTAGGACTTAGGATTTCCGACTTCATCAAAATCAAGAAAAAAGACCTTCCACTTTTGGATCAAGAACCACCAGTGACGTTTGATGTGATGACTGGGAAAGAAGAGGTTGTGGCTCACGGGTTCCTGAGCGCAGAAACAACTGAATTGCTTGGGGTTTACCTGCCAACGCTACAGAAGAAGGAGAATCCTTACTTGTTTCCTTCAAATGGTAAACGCCCCATCAGTGATGAATGGCTCAATCAGCTACTGCGAAAACTTGCGGAAAAGGCTCAAATCGAACTAAACGGAAAAAGTTTGACTTTTCATTGTTTCAGAAAAATGTTTCTGAGCGCTTCGATAGACTCGGGAATCGGTTTAACCGCAGGTAAGAAACTTTGTGGAAAAGCCATAGCCCGAAGCGACGACACCTATCTAACCACTGTCAAGCTGCGAGAGAAGTTTGTTCAGTTGAAGCAGTTTCTGGTAATTAGGCAATCGGTGAAATCAGAAGATCAGTTGCTCGAAAAGTTAGGTTCAATAGTGGCAAAGCTTGCCGAAGAATTGGAGCAACAGAAGCTTGTTACGCAGGCTGTTACGGGTGAGAATGTGAAGGTTAGGAAGGAGTTTGAAAAACGAGTTGCGGGGTTGAATGAGGAGATCGTTGCTGCTCGACAGATCGGGGAGCAGGTTGCGAGGATTGGTGAGGTTGTGAAGAGGTGGCAGGAGGAGAGGCGTAGGTTGGAGGCTAGGATTGCGGGGTTTGAGAGTTTTCAGAGGTTGGTTTTGGAGCAGCCGGATGAGGTGATTCTAGAGTTTATTAGGGATATAAGGCGGCAACTTAGAGGGCGAGGTAGCTGAGGAATTTGCGGGCAGGAAGGGTGGTCTTGTCTGTTTAAGAATTGGTTGTCTTTCGGTGTTGAAGTTGGCTGCTGTTCCTTCGGCGTTTCTAGGTTTTCGGAAAACGGACCCATTATTATCATATAATATACTAAATACCGCACACACAGAAAGAAACAGTGTCAAAACCTATGGAAAAGCCATTGGAGAGGCGGTTTTAGCTTCGGTGCTCGGTTGTTGAACCCATTGGGCACAAGAACTTTTTCAGCAGTCTCGATCGCTTCAGAAGAGCTCACGCAGCAGCCACAGGCTTGAACACTTTTCACCGTTGCATCTTCTTTTCTACAGAGATTTGAAGTTTGGTGGAGAACCGTATTAGTCTATGGTTTGTTAGGTTTTGGTTTTAGGGTTTTCAAGGATTTTCAGTGCTTGCAGCAGACGTGCCGTTTTAGGGTTTTCCCTGTTCAGCCTAATCACTCGCCTTCGAACGAGACGCTCGTCAAACACTATGTCCTCCTTCTGTAGTGCTTGCAGGTTGGTGTTTACTTGGTTGTAGGTGCTATGGTTTGCCACACGAGCTCCATAACGTTGACTTGCCTGTGGCATGAGAGAACCCTTAGGATGTTTCGCCTGCACGAGGAAGATAGTAAGCTTTCCAGATTCATTAACAATCCAACTTGTGGATTGTCAGTTCCAGCTTATAACGGCTGAGAAAAAACGACCAGCGCTAACGGTGGAGACCGAAGTTAAAGTGAATTAGGCTGTTTACTTTTGCTGTTTTCTCCGTGAAATGGTTTACTTTTCTTTATCTCTGTGTTGCCGAAACTTTTCGTCTTCCTTTTATGGAAAAACCGCTAAGCTATTGCCTGCGAAACGGTTTTCTCGTCTGGTGTAAGGCGAAAGGTGTTTCGTGTCTGGAGCTGACTGCTTCGGAGGTGCGTCACCACCTAGCCTTAGATAAAAGGCAGAAAGAGAACAAACGGAAAAGATCAAAAACATGGAAAAAGGAGGTGAAAAGAATAGAGAAAAAATCTAAAAAGTCACTGTTGTTCACAACTATTTGCATATCCTCTCTGGTGATTCTTAGCAGTATTGCATTTCTGACCTCAGTTGTGTATGCTGAAGAGGTAACGGTTCAACAAAAGGGTCTAACAGTTTTGAATGATGTGGTTGGTCTTGACTTGGCTGAGTATGTGACTACTACTAAAGATTTCAGTCGAGACACTTACTTCGACATTCTTCCTCAAAGAAAAGTGGACTACTCGCTTGTTTCTGTTGAAAGCAGGTTGAATTTGCTTCTCACTTTTACAGACGGTGCTTTGCACATAATACATGTGCGTGAGCGTGAGGGTTTGCCCCTATTAACCAAATCAGCCACCAACACGCTTGAGATGGCTGAAAACTTTCTCAGTAGTTTTGAGCAATATACTGGGAATCCTTTCTACGGGGAACTGAAAGCTATGATAGACAACGTTGTTGTAGGAGAGAATTTGACTGCGACATCTAAGAACGCGAAACTGGAAGTGACCGCCTCAGATGATCAAGCGACGTTTAGGTGGATATATACACAAAACGGTGTTGAATCCGCATACAAATGTGTGGCTCTTAGCTACAAGAACGGATTCTTGAAGTATTTTGTCGATACTTGGAACCTGTACAAGGTAGGCAGCACAACCACTAACCTTACCGAAGAGGAAGCGATAACTATCGCGACGCAAGTGGCAAAAACTTTTTCGTATAAAGTGGGTTCTAGCAATGATACTTTTGAAGTTAAGGATTTCAACGTCACATCTGCAAAGGTGACACAGCTAGTCTTCTGCAGTTCTCTTCATGCGGATAAGATCCGCAGCAACGATTTGTTGGAGCTTTATCCTATGTGGCGAATTGGCGTCGGCTTGGACAAGATTTATCCGGGCAACGTTTATGGCATATACGTTGACATCTGGGCTGACACCAAAGAAGTTAGGCATGTTCAAGAAGTTTTTTCCACGCTGGATCCCGAGCTGATAGGGTCAAAACTGTTTGATAACGAAACAGTCGCGGCATCGGCTGGTGAGAGACAGCTAGATACAGCCTTGGTTTTTTTGACGTCAATTCCAGTTTCTGCTCTTGTTGCCTTTGGGATTAATTCGTTCTCGTTGCACAAGAAGAAAGACTCACCACCACATTGTCGTTTGCCGATACTACGTTCTGCAAAAGTAAGTAGAGCAATGTTCTGTCTTCTGATGGCTTCTGCAATAATGTTGCTTCCGATCTCAACAGTAATGGCCTCCACATCTGATAGCTGTGCCACAATTTGGGGGTCAGAGGGAGGAGTAAAAACGCAGGATGAAATTTTGCAGCAACGAGAAACAGCAAATACTACCCGTAGCTATTTCAGCGGGAGCGACTATTATGCTATTAACTATCAAGGCTACGGTACAAATCACGACGATATCCTAGATCTGATAGAAGTAACTGAGGAAGATTACCCTCGTTCCGCGAGGGTTTACTTCGACCATGGAATTGGAGACAACGAAACCATCCCTGGAGAATGGCATTATCGGGTTGAGGATAGTTACAATGCGTCCGTTTTCGATTTTGAAGTGCACGAATTGACTGCCGAAAAAACTTTCTTCGCTCTCATTAATACCTGTATGTCAGCAAGAATTCAACAGGGACCCTATCCTGTTGGATACCCAACCACTCAGGGTATGAGTCCCACTAATAATGCGGTGGGAATGGCATTTGCCTTTACTAATCGTACTGCTGTATATAGGGACGATGAAGACTTTGACACAGCCCTAAATATGAGCTACAATGGCTACGTTAAACCGGATGATGGTGATTTCTGCTATCTAGGCTTCTATTATGGATCAGCTTCGCTATGTCAATGGATAGATCCGGATTACCCAACTACTTACTACTATGAGTGGGTTGAGGAGTTTTTCGATTCTGCTTTGAGCAACGATATTTCAGTAAACGATGCGTTGGATGATGCTTCATTGGAATGCTTTAACGAGGATTTTGGCGAAACTGACCTTTGCAACCGATTTACTGCAGTATGGCCTGGGGTAGGAGAAGACGACTACTGCCAATTAAATGTCTATGGGAACGGGAACATACGTTTGTATCAGCATTCGTTGACGGTTAACGCTAACCCAGGGGTAACAGCAAACGTCTACGTGGATAATCATTACATGGGAACTATCGGCAACAGCTTTAACGTGCCATCTGGTTCTCATACTATTG
>Ga0209536_100011230_pt1 | contig 13142 bp, 10 predicted proteins | sample DeeMarSeWOR28_12_FD_187461 | JGI IMG/M metagenome (GOLD analysis project Ga0209536, IMG submission 187461) | Marine sediment microbial communities from White Oak River estuary, North Carolina - WOR-2-8_12 (SPAdes) (version 2) | ecosystem: Environmental > Aquatic > Marine > Intertidal zone >...
GGGGCTAAACGGCGTTGAATACAGTCTGACGCCCACCGAGTCGTAAATAGCATTGGCAATGGCCGCCAGAATGGCGGAAACCAGGCCCTCACCCACCTCCTTGGTGCGGTAAGGTGCATCGGTTTTATAGCGTTCCGTGATCACATCGATATGTTCTGATGCGGCAAGCTCGTGGATGGTCGGCATTCGGTATTCCAGCCAGTTGGGGTTTAACGTCCGGCCCTCTTCCATCAATACCTCTTCCATAAAGGCGTGGCCCAGTGCCATGGACACCTGCCCGTCGACCTGCCCTTCCACCAGCAATGGATTAATCGGAAAACCGCAGTCATGGGCGGTTACTGCCCGGACAAGACGAACGATTCCGGTTTGCGTGTCTACTTCCACTTCGGCCACCTGGGCATCAACTGCATAATTTTCACTCCAGCGCCCCTTGGTTGTCGCCAGGCTGGGATGAAACGGTTCGTCGCGCATCGTGCGCCAATGGCCTTCACCCCTGACAGGATCTCCTCGGTGTTTTTGCACACTCAAGGCAATCAGCTCCCGGTAGGACAGATTGCGTTCCGGAGAGCCGGCCGCGTGGACGGTTTTGTTTGCCATTACCAGATCGGCAATACCGATTTCCATCTTTTCAGCAGCGATATTCAGCAGTTTTTTACGCACTTCGCTGGCCGCCACGCGGGTTGCATTCCCCGTTACATAGGTATTTCCGCTGATCCAGGAACCGATATCAACCGGCGTTGTATCCGTATCCGCTGCAATGACCTGGATTTCCTCCACGGGTATCTTGAGCTCCTCAGCAACGATCTGGCTCAAAACGGTCTCAGCCCCCTGGCCTAGATCCAGAGCTCCCGTCAACAATGTAGCGGTACCGTCGTCATTCATTTTTACGGTAACCGAAGAGCTGTTCGGATAAATGAGCGATCCGCCGAAATAAGCGCTTACCCCCATACCGATACCCCTGCGGATATGATCATCGGCTAAATCGCTTTTGCGCTTCACGCCGTACGTTTGTTTGAATTGGGTATGTTCGGCTGCTTTTTGAATACACTCGATCAGACCGCAATTATGGACATTATCTCCATTGGGGAGTTGCTCGCCTGACACCCGGGCGTTCTTGAGCCGAATTTCAACTGGGTCGATTCCCAATTCCTCGGCAATCATATCCATCTGGGATTCCACTGCAAAGCGCAGCTGAGGTGCGCCATGGCCGCGTTGAGGCGCCCGAACAGGATTATTGGTATATACCGCATACCCCTCGTATTTCAGGTTGGGGAGCCGGTACGGAACCATGGTAAAGCCCCAGGACAAAAAAATGACGACCACACCGCTCCCGCGGTAAGCGCCGCAGTTATTGATGATACGAAGCTGCTGGGCCATCAGGGTTCCATCTTTTTTAACGCCTGTTTTGACCTCGACAATAAGCGGCTGGCCGTGACGATAGGCTGCAAAGATCTCCTCACGCGATGCTTCTACTTTCACCGGTCGGCCCGTTTTTATGGAAAGCAATGCAGCGCAAAATTCATGAGAAAAAAGATCGATCTTCCCGCCAAAGGCGCCGCCCACCCAGGCCTTCTGTACGCGCACCGCGGAAAAAGGCAAACCCAGAGTCCGGGCCAGTTTGGCGCGTTTAAGGAATGGGCCCATGGAGGAGGTCCACACATTGAGCTTGCCTGCTGGTTCATAACTGGCCACGGTCACCTGAGGCTCTAAATACCCGTGGGTTCTTAAATGGCTCTCAAAACGGTCCTCGCGCACGCAGTCTGCTTGAGCAAAGGCGGATTCCACATCACCCCATCCGGTTTCCGTTTTCCCGGCGATATTAACGAATGGCTCCTTTACTTTTGGATGGGTGGCATGAATTTCAGGCGCCCCGGGCTGCATGGCCGTTTCGGGATCGAAAACGGCAGGCAGGGGTTCATAATCTACCCGGATGAGGCTCAAAGCCTCTTCAGCGATATAGGGATCGGTGGCGGCTACCGCCGCGACCTCTTCACCCACAAAGCGCACCCGATCCGCTGCGAGAGGATACTGATCCGGCGGGTATCGCGGGGTTTCCACGAACCCGTGTTTTACACCGGCTGTATCCCGCGCCGTAATCACTGCTTTAACCCCGGTTAATTGCTCGGCGCGCGAGATATCAATATTGAGGATCCGGGCATGGGGATGGGGGCTGCGCAAAATACGACCGATCAGCATACCGGACAATTGGATGTCCCCGGTATACTTCGCTCGACCGGTCACTTTTTCCGGCCCGTCCTTGCGCGGAATCCGCTGCCCGACATAAGATAGTGCGTTCGATTTTTTATTTTTTAGCGACATCTAAACTCTTTTACCTGCTTATCCGGAAAATCCAAGTTGCCATCAGGAAAACTCTCAGTGGGAGCGGCTTCCAGCCGCGAAATCAGCTTACGCGGCTGGAAGCCGCTCCCACATTCAATACCACTTGTTCTTTCTGAATAACCGGACTCTTTTAAATAACAGATGTTGGTAATTCACGAATTATGCTTTTTGCTTCGCCTTGGGTGCAACCGTCACTGCGGCTTGCTGAACGGCTTCAAGGATCTTGTTGTAGCCCGTACAGCGGCACAGATGGCCCTCGAGGGCTTTTTGAATCTGCGGTGTCGACGGACGGGGATTTGCTTTCAGCAAAGCGGTTGTAGACAATACCATGCCCGGTGTGCAGAAACCGCACTGAATGGCGCCGCGGTCCTGGAAGGCTTGCTGGACCGGTGTCAGTGTTTCACCTTCCGACAACCCCTCGATGGTTAAAATTTGTTGCTGCTGGCAATCGACTGCCAGTGTCAGACAGGATAATATCGGTCGGCCGTCTATCAGAACCGTGCAGGTGCCGCACTCGCCGGTTCCGCAGGCCACCTTGGTGCCGGTCAAACCCACCTGATCTCTAATAACTTCGGCCAGTGTGGTGTTGGGTTCCACGGCCAGTTCGCAGGTTTCACCATTAATGCTGAGTTCAATCAGTCGTTTCATCCCTATTCTCCGGATCGTTTAATTCTATTTTTTCATTCGTCTCGTTTATCGCTTTCGTTCTTGCGGTAAACCATTTTGTAATGCTTTATATTCTGAATATCAAATCCCGCTTCGGACGTGACCTGAAATCAGGAACGTCCAATCGCAGCAGTAGGGCGGCCCTCTGTGGCCGCCTTTCCGAGGCCGGCACCCGTCTCCGCTAAAGCTTCGCCGCGCCAGGCAGTGGCCCCGCCAGAGGGTCGGGATGCAAGCACCGGCCCTACTTCAAAATTTCTCGCTCAGGCCGAATGTAGCTCATCGGCGGCTTAACTTTCCCCGAAGTTTTCTGCGCGTTTCGCCGCCCTGACAAGCGTTCGATAAGTCTGAACCTTCAAGCATTGCCTGAGAAACGGGGCCGAATATCCGTGATGCATGACCGGGCGGATCTCACCGGCAACCATTTCGGCTATTTCCTGAAAAAGCTTATCGGAAATCGTTGCGCCGGCCATGGCCTTTTCAGCTTTAGAGGCCCTGACGGGCCCGGTCGAGACTGCGCCGACTGTGATGCGTGCCGCCGAACAGGTGGCGGATCCATTCACCATCTCCAGGCATGCGGCGACCGTAAGCCCGGCGAATTCCACACCGCCTCGCAGGCTGAATTTGCTGAAAGCGGCACCTCTCACCGTTTGCGGATCCGGAATGATGACCTCGCTGATGATTTCATCATGCGAAAGGGCCAGCGGCTGTATGGCATCACCTGAGTAAAGCTTCTCAACAGGAAGCTGCCGGCTACCGTCCGCTGCGACAATTTCCACTTCGGCATCCAGGCTTATGAGAGCCGGTACCGTGTCGGCCGTAAAGACCGCCAGACACTTTTTGCCTTTGGGGATCAGATAACAGCGGTTCCCGGCACGCTTGAAGCAGGGTTCAATAAATTGAAATGCATGGGATTGATTGTAATAGGTGCAACGATTCTCCAGACAGATATTGCCCCCCAGCGTCCCCATGTGCCGAATCTGATTGGATCCCACAAAGGCAATTGCCTCTGCCAGCATTGGCGCATTTTCAAGCACCGCGCGCGAACTGGCAATATCTGTCAGCGGCATCAGGGCATTGATATATAGATTGCCATCACGGCTGACCCGCGGGGGATCGATGGATAGGCCTTTGAGGCTGATGACCACTTCAGGGCGCGTCAGGCCCTGTTTCATGCGCGGAAAAAGGTCGGTGCCGCCGGCAGCCAGACGGGCATTGGCACCATGGCTGCCAAGCAGTTGTGCCGCCTCTTCTATGGATGTCGGGCAAAGGTGTTCAAATTTGGGGAGGAGCAGCGTTGCCACAATCAGGTGCCTTCTTCTCCAGATGAGGGGTTATCGTAACAACAAAAGGATGGGAAAATAAACCGGATGGATCCGGATTGAACCCTTTTTATCAGAGAGTGCACATAAACAGGAGCATCGGTTTTTCTCTACTCCTGCAAGCGTGAAAGAACCCCAGTAGGCTACCGTTCGAAGAATTTGTTGTCAAGCCAAAAAGCAGCCTGGCTGCGGATCCTATTTTACGCTGACTGACTGCAAAATAGGAAGCAGCGCTCTTCTAACCAATGTCTCTGTTATCTCCACCTTATACGCATTCATCCGCATCGGTTTTGCATCCTTAACCGCCGCCTTGGCTGCTGCTGCAATACCCTTTTCACTGGCAACCTTGCCTTTCAGAATTTTTTCTGACTCAACGGCTCTAACGGGTGTCGGAGCGACGGCCCCGAGCACAATTCTCGCATCTTTACAGGTTCCAGCCTTCATGGTGACGACCGTAGCGACGCTGGCAATGGCAAAATCAACGGGCTTTCTTAATGTATATTTGAGAAATTCCTGCCGTACCCCGGCTGCAGGTTTGGGTATCTCTATATGCGTTAAAAGCTCATCGGGTTCGAGGATATTGCCCCGCGGGGTGAAAAACTCATCGACCGATACCCTTCGAACCTTTTGGGAACTTTTGATTTCAAGTCTGGCATCCAGGGCTGTGAGCGCTATCGCAGTGTCTGACGGACAAACCGCAAAACACACCTTTCCCCCCATAATGGCATGATAACGGTTATCGCCTTTGATGGCCTGACAGGGCCCTTTTTCCTTGCGATAGCAAATGATTCTCCCGCCCATGTGGTGAGGGTATCGATAATACCAGCACCGGGTGTCCTGGCACAGATTGCCCCCCAGAGTGGCCATGTTGCGAATTTCAGGTGTCGCAACGGCTTCAGCTGCTTTGGACAGTAAGGGATATTTTTTTCTGATCAGCGGATGCGTAACCACATCGACCAATTTTGTCAGCGCACCTATTTTTAGCCCTTTCCCGTTTTCCTCAATATCATCCAACCCGGGAATGGTTTTGATGTTGATGATGGCTTCGGGATAGCCCGGAAGGATTTCATCTTTGAGTACGCCCAACAAATCCGTGCCACCGGCAATCAGGTTGGCATTGCCTTTAGCTGAGCGCATCAACGCAATGGCTTCGTCGACTGAGGTGGCATTAAAGTGCTTGAATGCCTTCACTTTTTTTATCTCCTGTACCTGGATCTTGCACGAGTCGGAGGTTTTCATATACAGGATTCAGGGATTTATCTTTCCCAAAGCCCTGAGGATTTTATCAGGTGTCAGCGGATACCCTTCCAATCTTATTCCGACGGCATTGGAAGCTGCCATTAACACCGCGCTCGGCCCGGGTGATGTGGAAACCTCTCCAACACCGATCGCCTTGAACCGATGCGTCTGGATGGGTGTCTCCAAAATCTCATTTTCAAATCTGGGCAGTTCGGTAAAGGAACGCCATTTATAATCCATCATATTCAAATTCATAATATGGCCGTTGCTGGTATCCAACACCGATTCTTCGAATATGGCGGTGTCGATTCCGGCAGAACCGATAGCGCCATGCAGCTGCCCAGCAAGGGAGGGCGGATCAATGATCTGACCCACGTCTGTGGCGGTAACAACCCTCAGAAGATCCAGCTTTCCCGTCTCCGTGTCCACTTCGACTTCCACGAACATTGCGATAAAGTTCGGCAGGGAATAGTCGGGTTCAAATCGTCCAAAGCCGGTACAGGTCTGCATCAGCCCGATAACCGACCGCCAGGGCACCCCTTTATCAGGGGTTCCTTTGACAAAAACCATCCCATCTTTGCTATCCAGATCATGGGGTGCTGCTTCCAGCACATCCTCCGCCATTTTAAAAAGCTTTTCTTTGGCGTCCTCGGCGGCTGAGATAACCGCAGACCCCACCGCATAGGTCCCCCGTGAACCCACCAGTCCGAAATCAAAGGGGTTGATCAGGCTGTCGGGAGGAGTCATATTAACCCGTTCAAGGGGAAGTTTTAGCGTTTCGGCAACCATCTTGCAAAGACTGCTTCTTTGACCCATCCCTGGCTCGGCAACGCAGGCATGTATGGTAACGGTGGCATCTGGATTCAGCCGCACGTATGCTTCAGAGACGTCCTCCCCGACATCTGCGTTGCCATGAACGCTAACCCCAACGCCCACCCGTTTCGCTTCTTTAACCGAGGTCGGTTTAAGCCAGCCTTTCCATTTGTCGTTCCAGCCAAAAGTTTGGGCACCGCGTTCGAAGGCTTTAGAATAATCCTTGGACCTCGAAACCCAGCGATTACCGTCCCGCCAGTAGTATCCCTCACCGGGCTTTACATAATTTTGTTTAAAAAATGCAACCGGATCGATATTCCCCTGTTCGAGGGCCTTTGTTAAAATGGGAAGCAGCGCGCTCTCAAGCTCCTGCCCGCCAAAGCCCCTAACGATGCCCGACGCATTTCGATTGGTACAGACTAATTTTGATTTTATATCCCAGTTGGCACAGCGCAGCATGAGCTGCAGCTCGCCCAGCCCCACGGCCACCTGAGCCTGAGCCATGTCTGAAAAAGCGCCTGTGTCAACCAGCCATTCCCCCTGGACGGCCATGACCGTACCGTCCTTTTTAATGCCGACTTTGCCACAAAATCGGGAACCCAACCGTAAAGCAAAGGCCCCGAAATGTTCTTCCTTGCTGAAGCATACTTTTACGGGCCTGCCCGTTGCTTTGGCTAGGGCCGCGGCATAGAGCATGGGCTGGGCGGAATAATTTTTGGATCCGAAACTGCCGCCGCACTGGGTACTGATCGTTCGTATATCGGGGAAACCCATCTTCGAGAGCATGATAAACCGGTGCCAGGAAGCACTCTGGGTTGCCGACCAGACGGTCAGGCTGTTGGGTCCGCTCCACTCGGCAATCACGCCGGGAGGCTCGAGCGGAAGCGGGTTGGGTATATTTTCATAAGAGCCGGTTCCTTCGGCAATATAATCGGAAGCCCCCAGGCCTTTCTCAACATCTCCCAGTTTGACCGAAGACAGGGTTTGGGGCCCGAAGACCGGAATGTCCAGCGGTATGAGATTGCCCGGAAATTCATCATATAGCTGCGGCGCATCGGATTTAATCGCTTCGGCTACATCATAAACCGCCGGCAACTGTTCGTAAGTTACTTCAATCAGATCTAAGGCCGCCTTAGCCATCTGGGCGGTTTCCGCCGCAACCAGGGCAACCGCATCTCCTACGAATCTTAATTTTTTATCCAAAATGCGCACGTGGCGCGGCGTTCCGGTCCGCCATTGGGGAACGTTTTTATGGGTTAAAACGGCCTTTACACCCCGAAATTTCTCGGCTCCGGTGGTGTTGATATTTTTGATCAGTGCATGCGGGTAAGGGCTTCTGAGCACCTTGCCGTGCAGCATTCTGGGAAGTTCAAGGTCATCAATGTATTCTGCCTTACCGGTGACGATATCAACGGCATCTTTGCGGGGGGTTGCTTTGCCAATGAATCTATAGTCTTTTGCGAATTTCATTTTTTCTTTTTTTCCGTAATTGTTTGAAGCGCTTCAACCACCTGATAGTGGCTGATACACCGACAAAAGTGTCCGGAGAGGGCATCTTTAATATCTGTTTCAGTCGGCAACGAATTTCGATTGAGAAGCGCCCGCGATGCCATAATAATGCCGGGCGTACAGAATCCGCATTGAAAGGCGGTACCGTCGATGAAGGTCTGTTGAATTTCGTCAAGCTCGCCCGTTGCCGGATCCGCCAAGCCCTCGATGGTGGTAATCTGCTTTCCATCGCATTCAACGGTCAGTGTCATACAGGATAGAATCGGTATTCCGTCCAGCAAGACCGTGCACGAGCCGCAGGCTCCCTGGTTGCAGCCGACTTTGGTTCCTGATAAACCCAGTGTCTCTCGCAGGGTTTTTGCCAGTGTATCACAGGCGGCCACCTGATAGCGCTGGTCGCCGATTTCAAATTCCTGTAACACGTCATTTACGGTGAGGCGAATCGTATCCCTTTCTTGATTTTTTCTATTTTTCATCGGATTTCCTGTGAAATGGTGTTATTTATCAATTTTGATTTTCATTTTGATATCTTTGATCAATGCTTGTTTATTTATTTTTTCAGCTTTTGTATAAGGCATCTCCTCAACAAACTCGATTCTCTCGGGCAACTGGAGAACTGAAGCGCCCTGGTCCTTTAAAAAGGAAATAATCTTTGCAAAGTCAAGTTCTGCCCCGGACGCGCGCTGCACATATGCACAGATCCTTTCTCCCAATTCAGGATCCGGCATCGGCACGACCGCCACGGCAATGATCCCGGGGTGGGTTGTCATCAGGTTCTCGATGTCAGTAGCGCTGATGCTTTCACCGCCGCGATTGATCATCTCCTTTAGCCGGCCGGTTAGCACAAAATCCCCTGAATCGTTGATCATGGCCTGGTCTCCGGTCCAGAAATACCCATTTTTATCGAATACCTTTTCGTTTTCCTGCGGCATTTTGTAATAGCCTGAGAAAATACCGGGACCTTTGACAATCAGCTCCCCCGGTGTATTGGGTGGCAGCTCATTACCGCTTTCATCCACAATTTTATAGCTATCGTAAGGACAGGTCGGCTGGCCCACAGAGCGGCATACGCGCTCGAGGCTAAAGTGGGGCCTGGTAAGCAGACTCATGCCCTCGGTTCCTCCATAACCATTAAAAAAAGTACAATGAAGTTTTTCATGAACGGACTTGATCAGATCCGGCGAACTCACACCCCCGCCGCAATGCATTTTTGTCAGTGAGCGCAGGTCGTAGTCTTTGAGGCCATCGAAATGGACCAGCCTGGATGCCAGAGCGGGAACCCAAACAATGGCGGTGACTTTTTCCCTCTCAATGGTTTGGCAAACCACCGGGGGTTCAAATGAGTCCAGCATGATAAGTTTGCCGAAGGTAAAAATGGTTAGACAGATCGCCATGCTGAAGGTCAGGTCATGAGATGCGGGAGCGGCGACCAGGCATATATCATGGTTATTGAATTCACAGGCCCGGGCCGCGTATTCCACCCGGCAAAGATAATCATTGTGGGTTCTGGGAGCTGCTTTGGGCAGCCCGGTTGTTCCGCCGGTGGGCCCCATATGCGCCACTTGCATCGGGTCCGGCCGTTTGCCGGCCAAATTGGACAAATTGTCGTCCGTCAGTTCTGCTTCTTGAATGAGGCTTTCCAGATTTAAAAGGGAACCAGGGCGTGAGGCACGCACAAGAATGACATTTTCAAGGTAAGCGTTGTTCTGTAAGACATCATCGATGATCGGCAAATAATCAGTTTTATGATATCTTTCTGCCACAACCCAATAGTTGGCCTCTGTCAGCTGCAGCAGGTGGCGGATTTCATTCTGGCGGTGTTTTGCCAGCAGCAAAATGGGGATGGCGCCGATTTTCTGGAGTGCAAAGTATGTATAAATAAACTCCGCCCAGTTGGGCAGCTGGACAAGAATTCTATCAAGGGGTTTGATGCCAAGATTTATGAAACCGATAGCTAATTTATCGATGTGGTTTTTAAGCTGGGCATAAGTGAATCGCTTTTCCCCATCGACCAGCGCTTCTTTTTCTGGATAAATATCCGCCGCCTTATCGAGAATACCACATAGGGGAATTCCCGGCCACCAGCGCAGCCGGTTGTATTTAGCCGCATCTTCTTCTTTATAAGGTGTGAAACCGTCTAAGCTCATGTCCCAAAAAGATGTTGCATATGTCGTATGGTATATGTTCGTCAGTCATATGGTTTGTGTGCCCTGGTCGATAGTTATTTTGCTGAAATACTACACGTCAATTACTTCCAGCAATTTTTGAACGTTTTCTATAATGGCATCCGGCATTTCTGTTTCAAGAGCTTCGTATTCGTCAAAACCGGTTAGAACAGCAATCGTTCGCATTCCGGCTGCCTTGCCGGCTTTGATGTCGGTCGTGGTATCACCGACATAAACGCAGTTGCCCGGTTTCGTATCGAGCTGTTGGGCACAAGTTATAAGCGGATCGGGAGCAGGTTTTCTTTTTTCAACGTCATCGGATGTGATAATGGCTTCAAATAAGGTATCGACGCCGGCAATCTTCAGTGGCTGCATTTTAGTTTCCAAATACTGCCGCTGGGTGGAGGTGACCAGACCAATTTTCAATCCGTTTGAAGACAAACTTTCAACAATATGCCCTGCTCCTTGGATTAATTCCAGGTTGTCCGCAAACATCTGTGGTGCGATCTCGTTGATCACCGCCCAGGCCTCATCAATAATTTCTTCTTTCTGACTCAGAACGTCTTGCGGCAAAACGAGCTCCCATTTGAACTCCTCACTTTCTGCCGCCGCCAGGATTTGATTGCGTGAAACCACAGGCAGTTTGAGCCTCTTCAATGCATTTTCAACAATCGCGAAATAAATATCGATCGAATCGATCAGGGTTCCATCCAGATCAAAAATCACCGCTGCCACTTTCAACTTCTTCTGTTTATCAGACATAGTATAAATAGGTTAAGCCTGTTAGCCCTTTGGCCGGTTAAGGCGTTTGGGCCTCGTTAACGGATAAGGACGACACTAACGAAATCGCCATCTTTAACATTGAGAGACGCTTTTATGTTCAGGGGGGCAATAATCTCAATAATGTTTTTAGGATGAACCCTTACTTTTTCATCGGGCAGGATCACCGCGCCGGAGATGTCTCGCAATGAAACTCGAAAAACCAAGGCATTACAAAATTGGGGATCAGGAGAGATCAGCTCAATACCTGTTTTCTGATTCAGCAATTCAAGGGTTGGAAGAAATTCTTCTGGAATTTCCAGGTTAAGGGTCCCCGGATAGGGCTTAAACCCAAGTTTTTCGGCACACTGCTGCTGCACCCAATCAATCTGCGTAAAATAGGCGCCCTCGCCTGCCCCGCTGACAATTTTTCCACTTAGGACCAAGTCTTTTTCCATCAATATCTCAAAAATCAATTAAATCTATACTGTAAAACTAGATCAAAGCGATTTTTCTACCACGAAAACACGAAATCAAAAAATCACGAAATTTATATTATTTAGTGTTTTCTTATTTTCGTGCTTTCGTGGTAATTTTCTCATCTAATTCCAGTTCTCCATTACTCCAAAACTACAAAACTCCATTTTCCCTATTCCTGAAACCATTTCTCCTTTTAAAAATCATCCGGACTTTCTGGCAATTCGCCCTTAACGATTTTCTCCAGTTGGCTGACCAGCGTGTGTCGATCATCAAAAAGGAAGCCAAGGGATTTTATTGCTCTGCCCAACGTCCGGTCAATTGAAGGTTGGCATTCGTTGCGAGCCTCAGAAGTCAGATTTTCATAAGCATCGAGCAGATTATCCACCCAGCTGGACAACGCATCGGTGTCGATTTCAGTCTTAGACCTTCGATAAATATATCCTTCAAAGGCACCGGCTGAGGCGGCAAATTCATAGAGTTGCTGATAAATATGCATGTAAAATTCCTCCGGCAAACCCGTCTGCCTCGCCGTGCTCGCACCCTCCTGCCACGCAATTCATGAGCGGGCAGGTGGCGGGCGTGGGTCGCAAAGATAAAAAACCCTAAATGTTTAGCCGAAAAGTCGAAGGTACCCTAAAAACCTCTGTAGGAGCGGCTTCCAGCCGCGATCATTTAATTTCGCGGCTGGAAGCCGCTCCCACAACCACATAACTTGTTGATTCCAGATAACCGGAAAACTTTAAATTAAGATTTTACTGCTACTTCCGCAATTTTATTCTGATTTCGCTGTCGAGCACATCAATATAATAATTTTTGAAATCGGTTTTTTCGATCAAGGCGGTCGCCTGCTCACGCGTGTAGGTTTTAATCGGCTTATGTAAACCGAACAATTGAAACAACAACAGAAAAAATCGTTCCCGCAAATTCAGAGATGCCTTCCATTTTTTGCGATCAACCTGTGATGCCACTTTGGCCGGGTCAAAAATCCATGCTTCCCTGTCCGCTTTTAGCACCCGATAAATTTCCTGCAAAACATTGACCGGCTCTTTGAGTGAATGCAGCATGCCGGTGCTGATGACCAGATCAAATGATGCATCTTCAAACTCCAGCCTGCCGGCATTTCCGGTTTGAAAATGCAAGCGATCGGCGAATCCGGCTTTGGCAGCATTTGAGCGTGCCATTTGAATCAATTTACGACTTAAATCAACTCCAATGATATGAATATCTGAAGACTTTTTCACGATTTCGATCGGCAAATACCCGGGTCCGGTACCCAGGTCCAAAATGCTACCGCGAGCCATATGGGCAGCAATTTCTTCGGCCACGTGACGGTAATAGCTGCCGATCACCAGGCGGGTGGCTTTTTCGTAAGCGGACGCCAGAACCCCGGGGATCCTCTCTATCTTGATCCATGGTTTCATTGGTTGATGACTGAATCGATTTTCCGTAATTGAAACGTTTTCTCCTACAACCGCACAACCGATTAATCCGCGCTTCCCTATTTCGGAACATTATTAAGGCAAGCGGTATAAAAGTCAATTGAATATCCATTCCCAGATAGCATCAAGTCCCACAAATATATTAGAAGCCATCTCAAAATTATCAGTTCATCTTCGAAGGCAGAGAAAAGAAGTCCCTAAGGTGCTCTAAAGTTAGCAGTGCCTAAAGTGACTAAAATGAGCTCAAATGCCTAAAGCTATAACTCACCGCAGAGACGCAAGGTGCGCAGAGAGAGATTCTCTTTATAAAAAATCTCTGCGGGCTCTGCGTCTCTGCGGTGAAACATATAAAAATGACAGAATTCCTCAATTTTAGGCATTTTTATCCGCCTCTGGAGGATTAGATCATTTTT
>Ga0209536_100011231_pt1 | contig 13141 bp, 11 predicted proteins | sample DeeMarSeWOR28_12_FD_187461 | JGI IMG/M metagenome (GOLD analysis project Ga0209536, IMG submission 187461) | Marine sediment microbial communities from White Oak River estuary, North Carolina - WOR-2-8_12 (SPAdes) (version 2) | ecosystem: Environmental > Aquatic > Marine > Intertidal zone >...
TAATTAAAGGGTCTTCCAGTTTCGGAAGACGGATGAACGCCGTCATACCGCCTAAAATGACCAGTAACAGTGTCATGATGACGGTTCGTGAATTATTCAGCGCAAATGCGGTGATCCCTTTCATTTTCCGTTCTCCTCCAAGAGCTTCACTTCCATCCCGTCGGCTAAAAAACTCACCCCGGCCACTGCAATAATGTCGCCGGCCTCAAGACCTTCTTCGATGATGACTTTTTTGTCCGCTGTGCCGCGGGAGCGGATCGGCGTTTTCTTGACCGTCGATGTCCCGGTGTCATAGACAAAAGCGAATCCCCGGTCCGGCTCCGGGGAAGGCAGGAGCGCCTGGATCGGAACCAGGTAGCCGGTCTTGGCGTTCTCATCTTTTATGGTTAGGTTGGCTTCGGCGGTCATGCCGGGCTTGACTTTTTCACTTGGATCTATTAGGTCCACTTTGACCGGAAAAGCATTGGCCTTAACCGCGGCCCCGCCAATGTAGGAAATACGGCCGTTGGCGGATTCCCCCGGCAGGGTGGGAAAGGTGACCGTCACCGGGTCATCGATGTGGATCTGGTCGACGGTGGTCTCCGGTATGGCCAGCTCGACCTCCATTTTGCCGGTGGCATTGATTTCGAGAATTTTCTGCCCGGCCAGCACATTTTCGTTCGGCTCCACCGACCGCCAGGCGATAACGCCGTTGTAAGGAGAGGGCAATTTTGTTTTGCGCAGATTACGCCTGGCCAAATCCAGTTTGGCAATCTGAAAGTTAACCGCGCTCAGGGCAGCCTTGTAATCAAATTCTGTGACCTCCACAAACCTCTGTGCCCCCGCGCCCTGTTCGAAAATCCGCTTCTGGCGCTCATACTCTGCCTTTGTTTTGGTCACATTTTCTCTGGCCTTGATAAGCTCGGCCTTGGCCGCATCGACATCCAGCTGATAGGGCTCCGGATCAAGAACGGCGAGCATCTGCTCTTTTTTGACACGATCGCCGATGTCGACTTCAACAGAATCCACCTGCCCACCGACCTCAAAACTGAGGCCGGAGGAATCCACCGCAGCGACTTGCCCTGGAAATTTGCGTATCTTTTCGGCTGATTGTTCACTGACGGTGATGGTCTTGATGGACCGCACCACTTCGACGATTTCAGGCTTTTCTTTGCATGCCGCCATCGCAACCGCCATGCAAAGCAGCCAGGTCATCCACTTGAACGCCTGTTTGGTCATGTGATACCTCCCGGGAAAAATGATCGTAAGGATCTTGATACTGAATTATTAGCATAAGAAAGGCCGCCACCTGGGCTCAGGCCCAAGACGGATGACACGCCAGGGCGATCAACAAAAACATGCTTCCTGGCGCAAGGTACCTGCATCCGCCCACAGCGAAAAGGTTCTATTTTCCGATGCCCACCGGTTAGCGAGGAGCAGGAGCTTTCTTCCTATAGGTGACGGCAAATATTTTACGTACTATATACCGGTATTCACGTCAATTATCTTCTAAATCAGTTCACTGCGCACTTGTGTTGATCCAATCTTGAATGCTAAGTTTTTGCTGTAATCATGAATATCTCAGATCAATGGTGAAATAATCATAGATTCTCTAATCTTACGAAATTTCTTGCCTGGCAGATCAAGTTTGCTTATTTTATAATGTTAATTCACTGAAATTTGAACGAACCTGCATAAGGCTGTGGGGCTTTTCCATGATATCGAATGTAATAATATGGTAATATTTTAGCGGTACGGCGCCCCTTAGCATCAGTTAACTGCAATCGGACGCAGAGATGAGCATGAGCAACAAAAATAAAAACAACCGCTCTGAAATAGCGACGCTCAAATATTCCGGCTCGCTGGCCAAAACGGTCTTAAATTCTCTTTCTGCCAATATAGCGATTCTGGACGAAAATGGGGTCATTCTCGAGACCAACGAGGCCTGGAAAAATTTCGCAACGGAAAATAAAATGAGAGGACGCAACGATTCCATTGGCGTGAACTATCTGGAGTTGTGCGACGCGACCATTGGTAAAGAGGCCAAAGATGCCCATAACGTCGCTGCCGGTATTCGATCTGTGATCACGGGGGAAACAAAGGAATTTTTATATGACTATCCCTGTCACGGTCCGGATGGTCGGCACTATTTTTATTTAAGGAGCATTCGGGTGGCCGAGAAGGAGCCCATTCGCGTGGTGGTAAGCCATGAAGACATCACCGCATTGAAATTGGCTGAAAAAGCTTTGCGTAAAAGAGAAAGGGAAAGAGATCAGCTGCGTCATTCACTGGAGTTGGCCAGGGAGATTCAGCAAAAACTTCTGCCCAAAAAAAATCCCGCTATCGCAGGGTTGGATGTCACCGGCAAAATCATTTATTGTGACGAAACAGGCGGCGATTATTATGATTTTATTAATATGAAAGATAACAGCAGCGAAGAATTAGGTGTTGTTGTGGCTGATGTCGTCGGGCACGGCATATCCTCAGCATTGATCATGGCCAGTGTGCGATCAGCGCTTCGCCAGCGCCTTGCCATGCCGGGATCTATTTCACAGATTATGACCGATGTAAACTGGCAGATGGCCGGCGACCTTGCCGATTCCGGCCAATTCGTCACTTTATTTTATCTGGTTGTGGACCCGGCAAGGCCAAATTTAAAATGGGTGCGCGCCGGGCACGAACCGGCCCTCCTATATGATCCGGTGGCGGATGATTTTGTTGAGCTTCAGGGGTCCGGCATGGCGCTCGGTGTCGATAAAAACTTCCAATATGAAGAAAACCAGAAAGAAAATATTTCAAGGGGAAGTATCGTTGTGCTTGCCACTGATGGTGTTTGGGAAACCCGCAATGAAAGTGGTCAGATGTTTGGTCGGACCGCTGTTTACGATATCATTCGAAAAAATTCAAAGGCCAGCGCCGATGAGATCATGGAGGCCATTTTTAGCCGGATTAAAAATTTCCTGAAGGCAGCGAAACCCGAGGACGATTTGACACTTGTCGTCGTGAAGGTCCTCTAAACAAAGCGTTTCGCCTGCGGCGCTGCATTCTTATTCGCTGAGCCCACGGCCCAATATGAACAGGAAATAATTCACCACAAAGGCACAAAGATCGCAAAGTATTTCTTTAAATACGAGGGGTATAACACATTTAGTATTGATCACTGCTATGGCCACAGCGTTTGGCTTAAAAAATCACAAAAGTAAAAGTGTAAAGTGGTTTCTAAATTATTAGATCTTGTTTGAGGGCAAGGCGCAATTCGGTTAAAAATCGGAGCGTACACGTTAGTACTCGAGCATTTTAAACCGAATTGGAACGCAGCCATCGAGCAAGAGATGAGGATTTAGAAATCACTTTTAGAGATTATCCGGGAGGGCCCATTCGAGAAACTGCCAATCCACCTCCCAGGCGTGCTCCCCGTAGCCGCCGGCGGTCACGTAAGCCCGGGGAATATGCTGCGCCTTTAAGAAGTGATAGACGAGCTGGTCTCTTTCCTTTAACTGCGCCAACGACAGCTTCAGTTCTGCGGTCGACGGCAATTCGTCATTTTCATAGGGATCGGAACCGGCTAACACAACGGCTAGGTCCGGTGGCCCGACACCACTGAGTTTTTCCAGCCCCTCTTTGAGCCTGGCGATGTAAACGTCCTCCTCTCCGGCGGCCACCGGTATATCGATGTCGCTGGCAACAAAAGATGGATTCAGTCTGCCCTGCTCATCGTAGGCGTCGCCATCCAGCGGCCAGCCGTTGGCCATATGGATGCTGAGGGTCGTGATCGAGCTGTCCTCTTCGGTTAAAACGGCCGTTCCGTCCCCTTTGTGGGCATCCAGATCGATGACCCACGCGGTGCGAATTAAATTTTCAGACTGCAATTTGCGCAGGGCAATCACAATGTCATTCACCGGGCAAAAACCTTCACCGTAATCTCTTTTGGCGTGGTGCATGCCGCCGCCAAATGTGAAACAAAAGTTTTTTCGTAAAGCTTCGCGGCAGCATTGAATTGTCCCGGCCGCCTTGGACAACAGACGATCAAACAAATCGGTTAACGGAAGCGTCGCCTTTTCCGGATTGTAACGATAATAGCGGCCGTTTTCATCAATCAGCTGAAAGGCTTTGATAATCTCGTTTTCGAGCTGGTCGGAATATAAGCGGTCCACATATTCGGCAGAATGCACGCGTAAAAGGTCGGTGCGGGTAACGGTTTCATTGATGCGATTGATATGCCATTGATCGATTCGGGGTGCCAAAGCCGGGTGGCGCTCCAGTTTGGCAAAAGTGCTGGCCGCACGGCTGCCCGACACCGGAATTTCGATACCGAATTCCGTCAGGCCTTCTTTCATATTAGGGTCATAGATGATCATAGCGGGTTACGGGTTGCGAGTTGCGCGTTTCAAGGTTGCGAATAGGCAGAAGACAGTAGCCAGTAGCCAGCAGCCAGTGACCAGAAGCAATTGATTACAAGCGAAACAACTCAATTACCAAAGAGCCAGAACCGAGAAGAAGGTAAGACCGAATTTGAGGGCGCACAACCTTGTTTTGACAATCTCATGTTTTTTCCGTACAATAGCTGCAACCAACCTGGCCGTCCTTAAAAACCAACTGACACAAAAGCGACATCACGAGCCGGCTGAATCTCTTAAAGCCACGTTATATATATTTTTTTTGCCTGAACGTTGTGTTGTCATTCATCCAGCCCCATTCAACCCGGGCGCTGTCTTAAAGAAGTGGTTTCAAAAGGAGGCACAGATGCCGCATGGAGACAAAAAGCTTTCAATTCCTTCAGGAATCGCAGCGCCACCAGGCCGTCCAGCCGGGAATCGATCAAAGGCGCCTTCAGGTAAAAAAATAATCCAGGAGGCCTCTGAATTTGTCAAGGCGCATATCCGCCGCCAGCCGCCGGTGCAGCGGTTTTTTAGTTTCATGCCCACCATGTTGACCCGGGTTTCGCCGTTTCATTTCAAAGGCCGGCATAAATCAACCGAATGGCCGCTGGTTCGCCTGGATTCGGGTGATGGCAATTCATGGGGCAGCATGCAGGTGGTGGGTGAGCTGCTCATCATTTTTGACGAAACCATCCTGTTTTGTCTACTGGCGCTGATGACCCGGTATGAAAGTGACGCTTTTGAAACCTCCACGACCGAAGTGTCCCAACTAGCAGGTATTGATCCAACACCGACCCAGAGCACTAACATCTGGAAGAGCATTCAACGTCTGGCCGGCACTCGCATTGATTTGGAGCTTTACAGCGGCAAAGGGAAAAAGAAAAAAACGCTTAAAGAGTTGACCGGCTCGATCCTGAGTTTTGCCGATAAAAATCAGGCCGGCGGCAGTATCAGAATCGTCATAAACCCTTATTTTTTGGAAATGTATGCTGAAAGCTTCGTGACCAACATCGATATGAACTTCAGAAGCCGCTTGAAATCCGATGTCGGCAAAGCATTTTATCGTTTCTATCAGGGTCAATATGAATTGCAATCGGATATCGAAATTATTCGGCTCGCCCATGCGGTTAATTTGAGCATTGCGCAGGAAATGAAACAATTAAAATCAAAGGTGCGCACCGGATTAAAGGAACTGCAAGAGAAAGGATATCTGGAAGCCTATGAGATCACCCGGGATAATCGGGTGCGTGTGTCAAAAACCAAAGATGCTGCTGTCAAATTCGAAGGCCAGATTCTGGGCCATTCCAATATAGAATATTTTATCGATTAAGATACGCTGCCACAGCTTAAAAACCCGCACGAGGCGGGATTCATTTTAAAAGATGCGCAATAACCTGCCCGCCAGATCAGGTTGCTTTCGCTTTAATAACTTCAAAGCTGTTCAACATATAGCGGAAGGCTTCAATGTCTCTTTGAAAATGAAACCGATCGGAGGCCGTAAACCGCAAATTAAAAAACGTGTCCTCTTTGATAAATCCATAGTACAGCGTTTTAAAGCTATGACCTTCCGCATCCTGATAGGTATACAGGATTTTAAAACCCGCAAATCCCTTAATGCTTTCCGGGGCATTATTGAGCAGCTTTAAGTTCACTAAATTTCGGTCCGATATCAGCTCATCGATAATGATCTGGGCCGCCTCTTCAGGCAGCATGGTCTTGCGCATGGTCTTTTTGGTATGGCGAAACGATTTGCCGATGGGGCGGCTTTGAACCAGGATATACTGCTGAAAGGGGTTTTCTCTGGTGACCAAAAGGTAACGGTTATTGTCTATTTGGCGCCACCCTTTAGGAATATCAACCTGAAATCCATAGGATGCCGGTTTGGTAAGCCCGCCGTTAGCCGCGCAGGCCAAGCAGCTGGCGACAATCATCAAAAGGCTGAACTGCACTATTTTTTTCATGAGCTTTCCTTGCTGAGCGTGCATTGTTTTAAATACCCCTCGATATAGGCTTTGTCCGGGGAATCAGGCGAAAGCTGCAGGCAAGACTCGAAAAACTTTTTGGCCAGTGCGTGCTGGCCTTTCTTATAATGAATCAGGCCGATGGCCTTGTGAGGGGCGGCAAAGCTTGGATCCAGTGTAATGGCACGGCTATAATAACCAAGCGCTGTGTGTGCGTCACTCTGCTGTCCCCGTTGCCTGTAGATTTCCCCCAGCAGAAAATAAGCCCGCGTGTCATCGGGCTTGATCGTTGTAAATTTTTCAATGCTTTTTTTGGCAGCTTGAAAACGCCCCAGCCGAATATCCAATTGGGCATTATCTAAAAAGAGTTGATCCAACTTTGCCAGAAAGTGTTTGCGGTGGTTATTCGAAACCGGTCTTTTTATCATAGCAGGCATTGGCAGATTCTGCAAATTTGCGGCCCGCTGCCGAATTTTGGGATGGCTCCCAAAAAAGAAGGGCTCTTCGTGTCCATCCTGGGCGATGTCTGCCAGCATCTGATCAAAAAGCGCAAGGGCTTCCTTTGGATTGTAGCCCGCCTGCAGCACCCATTCAAATCCGACGCGGTCCGCTTCGGCTTCCAGTTCACGTGTGTATCCACTGATGGCAACCATGGCGCCGGTAACCCCAATGGAATGGGCTAATTTCCGCAACCCCCTGGTCTTTAACAATGTTTGTTGAATTGCAATGAACACGGCCGGTTGATTTTTGTATTTTCTAAAAGCACGCAGCGCATGCCGGCGGATACAATGGGTCATCTCATGCGCCAACACTGCCGCCAGTTGCGCTTCGTTTTCCATTTGTGCCAGCAATCCGCTGTGGATATAAATCATTCCATTGGGATAGGCGAAGGCATTCAGATAGGGATTCTTGATGACCTTAACGCGAATAACCAAATCGGGCGGCAAGTCAGCAGGCGTCAATTTGGCAACCACCTGATTCAAATAATCTTCGAGTTGCGGATCTGCATAAATCAGACCATTGCTTTCCAAGGCACGTTGCTCCTGCTCTGATTTTTGCCACAGCATTTGTTCGTCTTCAGATGTCAGCAGCGCATCGGGCACCAGCGAAATTTTCGGCTTAGATGGTGAAGAGCAGGCTGTTGCCGATGCCAATAACAACAGGGCTAAAAAATAAAGGCATAATTTGCTTGCTTGGATGTTCATTTTTGCCTTGTCAAAGCGGGTTGCCGTAAATGTAAACGAAGGCACTATTTTTGTTTTTTATAAAAATATCAAAGAGTTAATAAATGAACGCCTGATGGCAAAAAATAAAAAAATGCTGCCGCTTCAATGAGGAGCACAAGCCATGCCTCAGGCAGATCATGAATGGTAAATCGGTCATAGCAGCGCCAAACTTTAGGTCGTTCTTTGAGGTGTCATGTGCCCATCAGACCATTGAAGGCATGAAGATAGGGGGTTGATGTGGGTTTTTTTGCACAATACTTCTATACATAAAGTGCAAGTACGTTTTTTTCCTCTTCCGTTCATTTTTTTGTTGTCTTTTAGCAAATTATGCATAATATTGTCGTTGTTGATGATTCTATTTTCTGGGCATTGGGGGCAGATTTTAGAAAGGAGGAAAGATCATGAAAAAGCTGATTATCTTATTGTTTTTGGTGTTGCTGCTCTCAGGATGCAGTGACGAATTTTTAGCCCATGATACGCTGTATAAAGATTGGGATCACGTCAAGTTTAGCTGGGGCGGTTACAAAAATGTAAATGCCCAGGATGCGCAAATGTCAGCTGAAAGGGGTTGGTGGGGAGAAGAAATACCTTACATTCCGGCCGAATAATGCAAGCGTCTGATTCAACATCGTAACAACAGAAGACGGTGCGGTCATTATCTGCTCGCATTCGCTTTTTAATCTTGTCGATTCCATAAGCGCTGTTGCCGACGCTAGACCAGATCTTGTGGTGAAACTTAGACATACGTTTGTTGATCAATAGCTGAATTCAAAAAGGGGTGGTAATTGCCAGTGTTAAGCTGGTAGGCCGCCCTTTTTTAATGCCTGATTTTGCATGAAATTAGATGAGAAACTTGGCACTTTATAGCTTGATCAGGTTCTTTACACATTAGATTGAAAAACCGGCTTGTCGGCGGTCCTGGCTGGTTGACAAGCGGCGCGATTTGGCAATATAACGCCAACAGCCCCAATCATCTTTAAACCCGTTGAGGTATCGGCAATGCGTTTTTTTCAGAATTGGAGCAGGATCCTTTCGATCTTCCTCATCCTCACCATCCCGGCAGCCTGCATTTCCAATAAGGAAATGACGGTCGGATCCACGGCAACGCTTCTGGAAGAAATTTCAAAATCGGCCAATAAACAATCGGATTTAAGGATTATCCGGGAAGGCATGCCCGCCTATCTGATGCTCATTGACGGTATGGTTGAAGCCGTACCAAACAATGCACGTCTGCTGCTGGCGGCCGCCCAGGCATATGCCTCATTCGCTTCCGCTTTTATTGAAGATGAAGACCAGGACTATGCCCGCGTCCTGTTTACCAAAGCCAAAGATTATGCCCTGCGCGCTTTGGAACTACGGGGCATCAAGGAGCCGGTCTCCAAACCCTTTAACGAATTTGAAGCAGCGGTCAATACGCTCGGCAAAGAAGATGTGCCGTATATGTTCTGGACCGGGACGTGCTGGGGCAGTTGGATTCGGCTCAATTTAGGCTCCATCGCTGCAGTGGCGGAACTGCCACGGGTGGAAGTACTCATGAAACGCGTGTTGGTGCTCGATGAGCAGTTTTATTACGGCGGTTCGCATCTGTTCATGGGCATCCTGCTGGCCTCCAGACCTTCCATCGCCGGCGGCGATTTAGACAAGGCGCACCATCATTTTCAAAAAGCGCTGGCCTTTAGCCAGGATGCGTTTTTAATGACCCGGGTCTATTTTGCCAGTCATTATGCCCGCAAAAGGTTGGACAGGGAATTGTTTGTCGCCAACCTCCAACAGGTCTTGGATACCCCGGCCGATAAAATCCCGCAATTAACATTGCTCAATACCGTGGCCCACCAGAGGGCAACAGAATTGCTCGCACAAACTGACGATTTTTTTTAGGAGACATAGGCATGCAGCGATCATTAGCGGTGACAATTGTTGGATTCAGTATCATCATCGTATTGCTGATGGGATTTGCAGCTGCCGCCCCCGCCAAAACCATGGCTATTAAACTGGCAACGCTTGCCCCGGAAGGCAGCTCATGGATTGAAACATTTAATGCCATTGACGCCGAGATACAGCAAAAAACCAATGGGCAGGTGCGTTTTAAGTTTTATGCCGGTGGCGTGCTGGGAGATGAAAAAGATATGCTGCGAAAAATGTATATCGGGCAGATACATGCTGCCGCTCTGACTTCCGCAGGCCTATCGGCGATCTTTTCCGAAATGGATGTCTTCCAGATCCCCTTTATTTTCGAGTCCCACCATGAAGTTGATTTTGTTTTAGCCCAAATGGATGCGTTTTTTCGAAAGGGCTTCGAGAAAAACAACACTATTCTTTTAGGTTGGTCCGAAGGGGGGTTTGTACGTCTGATGTCGACCAAACCGGTGGCCACTCTCGCTGATCTGCGAAAACTCAAGGTCTGGACCTGGGAAGATGCGCCCATGACCCGCCTGATTTTTGAAGAGGCCAATGTTTCAGCCATTCCGCTATCGGTGCCGGACGTTTTAGTCGGTCTGCAAACCGGTCTGGTGGATGTGGTCTACGCCCCACCGAGCGGCGCAATATCCCTGCAATGGTTTACCAAAACCCGCTACATCACTGATGTTAAGCTCATCTATCTCATCGGCGGTGTGGTCATCAAGAAAAAGGTGTTTGACAAACTAACACCCGCCCACCAGAAAATCGTTATGGACGTCTGGCAGCGCCAGATGATCCGGCTGAAGCAAAAAATCCGCCGGGAAAACCAGGAAGCCATGCAGGTGATGGTCGATCAGGGAATAAAAATCATTGTCCCATCACCGGACCAGGTTACCGAATTTGTAACTGTATCCACAAAAGCCATCCAACGTTTGGAGGGCAAAACCTTTACCAAAAAAATTCGGGATGAGGTCGAGGCCAACATCGAAACCTACAGAAAGAAAAATCAATAATGTCTGGCTGGCAAAAATGGGATGATACACTCGGCCGGATCGAAAAATACACGCTGGCTGTCATGCTGAGTGTGATGATCCTGCTGGCGTTTTTACAGATTATACTCCGCAATGTCTTTAGCAGCGGCATTGCGTGGGGGGATCCCCTGGTTCGCTATCTGGTGCTGTGGGTCGGGTTTATCGGCGCCAGCCTGGCAACCAAAGAGGGCAAGCATATCACCATCGAGGTGTTTGCAAGAGGATTGTCCGGCCGCAGCAATCCATATCTGAATGCCATCTCCACGCTCATCTCCGCTCTGGTGTGCGGCCTGCTGGTCTTTGCCGGCTGGACCTTTGTTCGTAACGAGGCCCAAATGGGCAGCACCACCTTTCTGCAGATTCCGCTCTGGATTCCGCAAATCATCATTCCGCTGACCTTCGCTTTGATGACCCTGCGGTTTTGCCTGCGTTTTATGGCCGAGTTGAAACTGATTCTTACATCCGGCAAACCCACAAGCCACGGAAACCCATCATGATTCTACTGGCCATCCTTGCCGCCATTGTGTTGTTGCTGATTGGCGTGCCTGTTTTTGTGGTGATCTGCGGATTGGCGCTTTACCTGTTTTTTGCCAGCGGCATTGATCTGTCGGCCATTATAATTGAAATGCATCGCATGGCCACCACCCCGCTACTGGTGGCCATTCCATTGTTTACGTTCTCCGGTTATCTGCTTTCTGAAAGCGGGGCCCCGAAACGATTGATCCGTCTGTCAAACGCGTTTCTGGGCTGGCTGCCCGGCGGAATCGCAGTTATTGCGCTGATCTCCTGCGCTATTTTTACCGCCCTGACCGGTGCCACCGGTTTAACCATTATTGCTTTAGGCGGAATCCTGCTACCGGCAATGACACGGGCAAAGTATCCGGAGACGTTTTCATTGGGTCTGTTAACGACTTCGGGAACCCTGGGACTGCTTTTCCCCCCTAGCCTGCCCCTCATTATCTATGCCATCGTCGCCGGCATCAGAATTGATCAGCTGTTTATTGCCGGTATCCTGCCCGGCATTTTGCTGGTGGCGCTGCTGTCAATTTTCAGCATCACGCGGGCCGTGCAGGCCGATGTGCCCAAAACCCGTTTTCAGATATCTGAAATTTTCAGTGCCCTGCGAGAGGCGCTCTGGGAGCTGCCCTTACCGTTGGTGGTCCTGGGCGGAATTTACAGCGGCAAAGTTGCGGTCAGCGAGGCGGCCGCCATTACGGCTGTTTACGTATTATTGGTGGAGGTTATCGTCTACCGGGATATCAACTGGAAGGCCCTGCCGGAAATGATGAAAAAAAGTATGGTCCTGGTGGGTGCGGTACTGATTATTCTGGGCGCTGCCATGGGGCTGACGAACTATCTCATTGACGCCGAAATACCGATGCAGATGCTGGATTTTTTCAAAACCCATATCCAAAGCAAAACACTGTTTTTGATTGTCTTAAACCTCTTTCTCCTGGCGGTGGGCTGTACCATGGGCATATTTTCGGCGCTAGTGGTGGTCGTCCCTCTGCTGGCGCCGATTGCGGCAGCCTATGGCATGGACCCCATTCATCTGGGCATCATTTTTTTGGCCAACCTGGAAATCGGCGCATCGATTCCGCCACTGGGCATCAATCTGTTCATTGCCAGTATCCGTTTCGAAAGACCGGTTCTCAGGCTCTATTGGGCCTCACTGCCGTTTATCGCTATCTTGCTGGTGGCCCTAGCCTTGATTACCTACATTCCCTGGATAAGCCTTATATTGCTTAAGTAAGCGGTTGACATATCGAACCACTTTGCCGCCATATTTGCCGGCAAACACCACCACTAAAATTCCAATCACGGGAATTAAAAAAGTTGAGGCGGGTCATAACGGGCCGCTTTCAAGGGGTAGCAAAAACTGTAAATCTGCAAATGAAACCGAAACCATAATATCTCTCCTGTGCAATTGTTAACACGATTTGTCATATTTTTCTCAGAATGGATTGTGGGAGCGGCATGTTACCGCGATCCTCGATCATTTTGAACCCAGGCGTCATGCGACCATCGGACACAAGATGCATTTTTGAGATGGCTTCTAACGATTAAATAATACCATGCCCCCGAATATAAGCAACATTCCGATCAAATGAAAGGCCTTGAGAGATTCGCCGAGCCAGATAATCGCCATGATGGAGGCAAATACCGGAATCAAATTGATAAACAGGCCGGCCCGATTCGCGCCGATGAGCTCGACACCTCGATTCCAGCAAAAAAAAGCCACAATCGACGGAAAGGCCGCCACGTACAAAACGCTCGCCACCACATCGAGGCTCAGCCCAAAGGCCGGGCCGTAGCTGATCTCCCACAGGTATAACGGCACCAAGCCCAGGGCACCCAGCACGAAGGTAAACATCAGGAAACTGAGCGGATGAATCGAAGGCCGGCGATGCAAATAAGCCGAATACAGTGCATAGAGCACAACAGCCACCAGCATTAACAAATCACCCCTGACAAAAGATAGATCCAAAAAGGTTGATAATCGGCCGCGCAACACCACCAGAACAGCGCCCAATATGCACAAACCGACACCCAGACTTTGCAACCGGGTAACCTTCTCTTTAAAAGCGGCTAGAGAGATCAAAATAATAACCGCCGGCATGGTGGTTTGGATCAGGGCGCCGTTGATGGCGGTGGTCGTATGCACC
>Ga0209536_100011232_pt1 | contig 13141 bp, 9 predicted proteins | sample DeeMarSeWOR28_12_FD_187461 | JGI IMG/M metagenome (GOLD analysis project Ga0209536, IMG submission 187461) | Marine sediment microbial communities from White Oak River estuary, North Carolina - WOR-2-8_12 (SPAdes) (version 2) | ecosystem: Environmental > Aquatic > Marine > Intertidal zone >...
CTCGATGCTCGCAACAAGCTTAAACGTCTCTATCCTGTTATATCAAAATCACCCTGAAGAGGTACTAGCTCGTTCAGGTTATTCTGGTAAAAACGGTTCGCCCGCATGGATGAGTTGGTTCAGTGAATAAATTGGGGAAGGGTGAGTGATGAGCAACGATCGAATAGCCGAACTGGAAAAGATTGCAGAGGAAGTTCATAATTTGCAGGAGTCTCCGCTGTACGATTATAGAACGGAGAATAATTATTCGATGGTCTTCGGGGAGGGCGACGTTGAGGCCAGGATCATCTTTATTGGCGAAGCCCCCGGCAAAAAAGAAGCTGAATCGGGCCGGCCTTTTGTCGGGGCAGCGGGACGAATTCTGGATGAACTGCTGGCGTCAATCGGCGTTGAGCGTCAGTCTGTTTACATTACGAATGTGGTCAAAGATCGTCCGCCGGAAAATCGTGATCCCCGGCCTGAAGAAATAGAGCTATATCGGCCGTTTCTGTTAAGACAGATCGAAATTATACAACCCCGCGTGATTGCCACGTTGGGCCGCTTTGCGATGGATTTTATCCTGGATCAGTTCGACCTGCCGGAAAAGGGCCAGAAGATCGGCGACTTACGCGGAAAACGTCTGGAGGCTCAGCTACCGTACGGTCAAATTGCAGTGGTTCCCCTCTATCATCCGGCCGTAGCTTTGTACAACCGCAGCCGCAAAGAGGTCCTCAGGGAAGATTTCCAGATTTTGGGACAGTTCCAGTAAATCACAGCTTCGGGGGGCCAGCATCCTCAAACACGGGCACCTGCGCTGCCGGTGCAGGTAGGCGACCCCGTTCGGCATCTGACGCAAAGCGTGCCTCGCTCCTCAATTCGTGACTCACTGAATTCAAATCACCACGGCGTAAGCCTACTTCAAATCGACGCCCAGGAAACGGTCCAGCAGCCGGCGGCGCCAGATGGTCCGCAGGGCGAGGCCCCACGCCAGGGCGATCAAGGCCAGCAGAAAATAGTCAAGCGGGCCGAGTAGCACTAACTCGGCCAGTTCTCGCAAGGGCGGCACCGCCAAAATGATGAAATACAGGATGAGCATCGCCACGGCGGTCAGGGTGTAGCGCCAATCACCGCTCAACGGTTGGCCGCCAACCCAAAACCTAGTTGGCGGTTTGAGAAACGGGATGAGAAGCAAGCCACAATAGACCAGGATTGTGACCAGGGCGCTGCGCGGCACCGGCAGTAAGCTATCGATAAAATCGCTGGCAATGACATTCTCCGGCACAGGCATGATGATCGACGTGGCAATCAGGTAGCCCAGATAGACGACTAAACCGACCATAGCCAGGGTCAAGGTGGACGGTACGGCGAAATGGAGCGCCGAGCGGATAAGGCCGGATTGCACCGGTTTCCCAGATTTGGCCCACAGGGCCGCCCCAATGGTCGGAATGCCAACGACTAACGTTGTGATCACTACATTATGGCGAATTAACAACGGAAAGGTCCCCGTTACCAGTTCTACCGCAAAGATGAGCAGGACAAAGGTAAAGATGCGGACCGTAAACAGGTTGACCACGTCCTGAACTCCGTTGCGAATCCGTTGGCCTTCCAAAAAAGCCTGGGGCAGGGCTTCAAAAGAGTCTTTCAGCAGCACGATGCCGGCGATATTGCGGGTGACCTGGCTGCCGCTTTCCATCGAAATGCTCAGGTTAGCTTCCTTGAGTGATAGAACATCATTCACGCCGTCTCCAATCATAGCCACATAATCACCCTGCCGGCGCAGACTTTGCACCAGTTTTGATTTTTGCTCCGGCGTCACCCGACCAAAGACCGTGCTGGCTTTGGCCGTTGCTTCAAATTGGCTTTCATCCAGTTCTGCCAGCACCGACCCTGAAACCACTTCGATGCCCGGATCGAGACCGACCTGGGTGGCCAGGGCCGCCACGGTGTGGGGACTATCCCCCGAGATGATTTTGAGGCTAACGCCGGCTCTGGCAAAGTCTGCCAGAGTTTGCCGCACTTTGGGCCGCAGTTCATCGCTAAAAGTCAGGACGGCCAGCAGCTTAGGATTGGCCGGTAGACACGGTTGGTCTGCCGGGTCAGAATCAAAGGTGTGATTGGCAGCATAGGCGAACAGAAGCACTCGCAGTCCCTGGCTTGAGTGGGTCTGAATGAGTTGACTGAATTCATCATCAAGCCCAATTTCTCCAACAACTATTTCGGGCGCGCCCAGAATGTAGCTGCCCTCCTCAAAGGCAATACCACTCCATTTATAGCTTGAAGAGAAGGGTACTTCCGCCTGAATGGGGCGGACCGTGCCTGCACAAGCTCGACGAATAGCGTCGTTGGTGCGGTTGCTGGCCGACACGGTGGCGGCAAAATTGCCCAGAATAGCCCGGACCTCAGCCTCGGTCATCGCGATAGGAATCACTTGATCCAGCTTGATCTTGTTAGTGGTCAGGGTGCCGGTTTTGTCTAGGCACAGTACCTCCACATGGCTCAGAGACTCGATGGCGTTGGACTGTTGGATGACCGCGTTCTGTTGGGACAGCCGGACTGCCCCCAGGGCATAGGCCAGGGTTATGGCCAGGTAAAGGCCGGCCGGTACCAGGCCGGCTACAACTGCGGCGATTTGAACCGCTCCTTCCAGATCCAGCACGCCAATCAAGTAAGAGATGCCAAAGAGGGTCCATAAGAAAATAGCCACCAGCAGCAGCACCTGAATAATCAGATTGATTTCACGCTGGAGGGGGGTATAAATCCGGCGAAAGGCCCGCGCCCCGGTCGCTAAACGGTAGGCCAGCGTATCTGCTCCAACCTTGGTCGCCACGTAGGTGGCGCTACCCCTCATGCAATAACTGCCGGAATGAACTTCGTCGCCGGCCCGTTTGGAAATCCGGTCCCCTTCGCCGGTGAGGAGCGATTCATCGACATCGACGCGGCCGTCACCCAGTATCTGGCCATCTACGACCAACTGGTCGCCGGGCTTCATCAGCAGTAGGTCACCCAGCACAATTTCTTCAGGAGGAATCTGTTGCTGCCGGCCGTCCCGAATGACCGTGACCGCGGGCCGGGTTAATAGGGCGATCTCATCCAGCTTGTGTTTAGCCCGCACCTCCTGAAAGAGGTTAACCGCCGACCCACCGGTAATAATTAGCGTAACCGTGACCGCATCTTCCCACCGGTTGAGGGCCACCAGAACCAGCGCAATAAAAAAGAAGACACCGTTGATGAGGGACAAAACGTTATCCCACAGAATTTGGGCATAAGTCCGGCTGCTCTGTAATTGGGCCTGATTACTCTGGCCGGCAGCCCGGCGCGCAGTCACTTCACCGGTCGTTAAACCGGTCTGAGGGGTGGTAGAGGGCAGCCGCAGACTGTGAGACTCAGCGGGGAATTCCTTTTTTTTGAACTGGCCCACTTTCATGGCTGGTGTGCTCTCGACGTCTTCAAAAGTATAGCAAAGTTATAGAGTACTATAATAGGGACATTTGCGCCAAATCCTGGCCTATCTCGAATCTCTCATTGGGTAATCGGGTCTCGATCCAGAGCCAGATCATTGAGTGCGGCCGGGTCGTCTTTGGGTTCGATGTGGGTGAAAATGGAGATGTAAGGCGCAACTGCCCGAATTTCGGCCTCGAGCCGCTCCGATAGATTGTGAGCTTGCTGGACCGTCCAGGCGCCCGGTACCAGAATGTGAACGCTGATAAAACGCCGCGCCCCGGCCTGACGGGTCCGCATGGCGTGCCACTGGATGCCCTCCTGGTGGTACCGGTTTAAAATCGTCTCGATCTGATCCTGTTCCCGGGGGGCAATGGCGGAGTCCATCAACCCCATCGTTGACCGCCTGAAGATACGGATGCCTTCCCAGCCTATCTTCAGGCCCACCAGCAGGGCAATGACCGGGTCGAGCCAGGTCAACCCGGTTAGTACCGCCGCGGTTACGCCAATGACCACGCCCACTGAGGTCCAAACGTCGCTCATCAGGTGATGGCCGTCGGCCTCCAGAGTGATGGAGTCGTGCTTTTTGCCGGTGCGGATCAGTATTTGTCCGATCACCAGATTGATAACCGAGGCCAGCACGGCCAGGGTCAAGCCCAGGCCCGGCTGCTCGAGCGGTTGGGGCGCAAGCAATCGCTGGACGCTGGTGTAGATAATGCTGCCCGCAGCGACCACAATGAGCGTCCCTTCGATGCCGCTGGAGAAATATTCGGCCTTGTCGTGGCCATAGGCGTGCATATCATCGGGCGGCCGTTCCACGATTTTGAGGGTAACCAGAGCCACGGTCGCCGCAATCAGGTTGACGCCACCTTCCAGGGCGTCGGACAACAGACCAACAGATCCGGTGATCCAGTAGGCGGCCAATTTCATGAAGATGGTGACAACAGCCGCGCCAACCGACATCCAGGCAAATTTGGTTAAAGAGGGTCTTATCATTAAAAGCTCATTGCCATACCCGCGCCAGTGGTACCATTTCTGACTGTTCGATGAAATAACCGTTTTCATTCACCCCAATGATTGCTTTTTCCGCCAGCCAGACCTCCCCCTGCTGGAAATCTTCAAAGAGGTTGGAGCCGTCAGGGCAGCCGTATGGGGCCACCCGGTCGCCGACGCCGGGCACGGTGCCGGTCATCAGGCCGCAGACCTGGCCGTCGGCCAGCTCCACCAGCCACGGTTGGGCCAGGTTGCCCACAACCGGGGCCGGCAGCGGCTCGGTCAGCTCCAGCACAAAGCCGGTTTCGCCCGTGGCCGGATTGGCCCCGCAGACTACGGTCGGGGCGTCATCACCTACGGTAAAACAGGGGTCGTATATCTGGTTGCCAACCATGCAGCGATAAGCATCCTCCCGCCCCAGGCCGATGGCATTTGTGAAGCAGGAGCCAGCCTGGCTTTCGGTGGGAATCTCGGTGGGGGTGTAGTTGATGACCTCGGTGGGTACCTCGGTCATCATCGTGGCTTCAGCCGTGCCTTGATCGGCTGAAGCTTGAGATTCAAAGACCAACGTACCGATTGAACCGTCCTGATTTTGGTAGGTTAGGGCCAACTTGCCGCTCAGGTAACTCCATTGCATTGCGCCTTGCAGGGCCGCAAGGTATTCCGTTTCCTCACTCATTTGCGGCTCCGGGCAGGCGACCTGGGTGGAGATTACCGGCCCAACGGTAAGGGCCTGGCCGCCGTCGCTGCTGAGCGGGGCGTTGTAGTTGTTGCAGCCGGCCGAGCCGGAAATCTGACCGTCGGCAAACTCGGCAGTGATCTCCGTGTCGGGGGAGACCGGCTGTTGGTCAAAGTTGAAATCCTGCAGTACCCAACTGGTGCCGTTGAGATCTTGCAGCGAGACCGATCCTAACTCCTCCGAGCCGGCTTCGGCTAGCTTGCCGTCTTGTAGGGCGTATGTTTTTCTCACTTTGGCGGTGGGGCAGCATTGCGGATCATTGGGGCCTTGGGTAACGACTTCCAGCACCGCCTGCCCGTTCTCGATGGCCATCGACTTGATCTGGGTGCGGTCGCCCACCCATACGGTACCTCCGTCGACCGGCTGACCAGCCTGGTTGAGCTGGGCCCCCAGGTAGGTAAAGACGCCGCTGCCGCCGGAGCTTTCCACCAGCAGCACCGCCGCATCCTCGACGCCATCGCCGTTCAGGTCGCCGTACACGGCCGAGTCGTCAATAAATTGCACGCTGGGCCGAGAAGCGCCCCCCTCGACAAACGGTTCCCCCTCGTACAGCCCGTTGGTCAGGGTGACCGGATCGTCGTAGATGCCGCTGTAGGTGGCGTTCTTGAGTTGGTCATCCGTCAGGCGGCTGCCGTCCATTGCCGGCGCCATCGAGTCCATTGCCCCGCTTTCGGCGGTGGTGGGCAGCCACAGCTTTTGCCCCACCTCGATCAGATCCGGGTTGTCGATGACGGCGAAGCTGTCATCCTCGGCGGCTTTGGCGTTGGTGGCCTCAACGATGGCCGGGTAGGCCAGCGGATCGCCATACTCTTTCTCGGCGATCTTGCTAAGCCAATCATCGACCTGAACGACGTACTCCTGACCCTCGGGGGCCTGGGCCAGGGCCAGGCCTGACATAGCCACAAGCAACAGGACCAAAGTGATCCAAATTCCAACAGTGTATCTTTTTTTTAACATTTTTCCTCCGGTAAGATCGATTGCTTGCGCAGTATGATTTGATCGTTTCAGAGACCACGACCGGCACACCAGCCGCCATTTTGGCTAAAATTTGAATGTGGCCGAGGCCGGAGTTGGTGTAACTAACAGATTATTAATGAGATATAGCGTTTTTGCAAATCTATTGCCGAAAGTTTACCTTGCCATGAGACCCAATCCCGGTCGACTCCCCGGATTCGGCCAGGCATGATATAATGGGCGGCGTGACTCAATAATCATAAACCGGAGGGGAAAATGTTTTTTGACACAGGTAATCTGCAATCGTTGATTGTAAGCTTCAGTCTGAACGTTTTATGGGCCGTTATTATTCTGGCTGCCGGCTGGTGGGTGGCTCGCCTGCTGGCTCGCTTTTTGAGACGATCCCTGACCAGGGCCGACGTCGATCCCGGCTTGATCGGTTTTTTGGGCAACCTGACCTATTGGGCCATTTGGATCTTTGCCATTATGGCTGCCTTGGCCCGCCTGGGGGTGCAGACTACCTCGATCATTGCCGTTTTGGGCGCGGCCAGTTTGGCTGTGGGGCTGGCTTTGCAAGGCTCACTGGCCAACTTCGCGGCCGGGGTGTTGATATTGCTGTTCAAGCCCTATCAGGTGGGGGACTACGTTGAAATCGCCGGCGCGGCGGGTACGGTGGAAGAGATTCAGATTTTCAACAGCGTGCTGCTTACGCCTGATCAAAAGACCGTGATTGTGCCCAATGCCCAGGCCACGGGCGGGAATATCGTTAACTACACCAGAAAGGGCACCCGGCGGGTCGATATGGTCTTTGGGATCGGGTACGAAGATGACGTTTTGAAAGCGAAACGTCTCCTGGAGCAGGTTGTGGCCGAGGATGAGCGGGTGCTGCCGGATCCGGCCCCAACGGTAGCCGTACTGGAGCTGGCCGATAGCAGCGTCAATTTTGCGGTCCGCCCCTTTGTCAGGGTCGAGGATTATTTGCCCGTGCTCTTTGACACCACCGAAAAGGTCAAACTGCTGTTTGATCGGGAAGGTATTTCGATCCCCTTCCCGCAGCAGGATGTCCATCTGTTTCCAGTGGAGTGACTAGCCGGACAAACCCGCTGCATTTTGCTGCCGGCGGCGGACGTACCAGGCCAGGGCCAGGCTGGCCACAAACGAGACGGCGGCCACGCTGATCAGGAGCGGGTCCGGTTCGGGTAGCTGGTCGATGAACTCTTCTTCAATGGAGGCCCCGGCCAGCACGTAGGCCACGGTTCCGGCCAGGGAGCCAAGGATGGTGGCCCACAAAAACGATAGCCAGTTGACGTGCAAGATGCCGGCGGTATAGCTGACAAAATCGTAATTGAGCAAGATCAGCCGCATGAACAGCACCGCCTCGAAGCCGTTGCGCTGCAAAGCCGCGGCATACTTCTCCAGTTTGCTTTGCTCTCGTCCTTCCGGCAGCAGTCCCTTTCCAAAGAACCAGCCGATGCCAAAGGCAACCATCGCCGAGATCGTCTCGCCGGTGAGGGCGTAGACCAGGCCGAATACCGGTCCGTAGAGAAATCCCGCCAGCAGCATCAACACCGAATTGGAGAAAAGCAAGAGTGGCCGGATGAGAAACATTGCCAAGAATATTACTGGTCCAAGGGGATGATCCTGGAGAAGATTACTGACCGCCTGCAACATCTCGACCGGCGACAGGTCACCTTGTTGGGCGTAGATCCAAAAGCCGCCCATAATCAGCAGCCACAGGAGCAGGGGGATTACCTTCTGTCTGTGCTTCTTGATAAATGTCATCAGGCTACACCAGGACGGTCATTAGCCCGACCGCCGAGAGCACCACGACGTAACCCACCGCGCATATGGTCAGGAAGGTATAGTAGAGGCGGCCCCAAATGGACCAGGCGCTGCCCCGCCAGATCAGGACGGTGGCCACAATCAGACCAAGCGCCACCAATAGGAGCAGCCAGGGGATGACAAACAGCGGGGCCGACCAGCCCGGCAGGCTGGAGAGGACCAACAGATTGGTATTGGCAAAGACGGCATACAGGCTTACCCCCCCGAGGCCGACCCCGAAAAACAGGCCGAGTAGCCCGAACAGAATAATCAGACCGATTCCAAACCGGCGCACCCGTTTTTGAGTGAGGGTAAGCGCCGGTTTTTTGTTTAGAATTTGATTGATTAGCCAGGCCAGCGGCCAGATAATCGAGGCCGACAAAACTCCGGCCAGCAGGAGTCCGGCCAGACCAACCAGCAGAACGGTTTCCATCTTTAGTTCACCCAGTAACTCTCTGATCAGATCGACCCGGATTACATCTTTGGGAACGAAACCGCCGGGGGTCAGGCCGGCCAGACAGGTTGAGTCCGGGGGCTGGGTGGGGTTGTCCAGAAAGTCCTGCACAATCAAGTCCACGCAGCCGCCGCTGCCCAGAGTGCCGTGGCTGCTGACCGGACTGACAATGTTGTAACTGTTCGATAGAAAATCAGCCGCCGCCGCCCCGAACGAGGGGGGCGTGATCGGGTCGAACCGACCGGACAGGATCAGGGTTGGTATGTCGCTGACGACCGGCTCGTCAACCGCAGGCGGCAGGCGGTTGACCGGCCAAAAGTTGCAGACGTCCAGATATTCCTGTAGTTCGCTCTGGGCATTTTGGGCAAACTCAGGCCGGACCCCTTCGAGCGGAACCTGGCCCGGATCAAAATTGGCATCTTCGGCGCAGACCACCGAAAAGTACATGCCGTCGCTCAGGGTTCGATCGAAGGCAAAGAGGGGCCAGATCATCTGCAAAAAGCTATAGTCGCCGCTTTCAATATCGGAAACGACCTTTGGGAAAATGGCGTAGGCGTCGGACAGATAGAAAATCTGGAACATCAAGTCGATCAGGGCTTCTCCGTCCACGTAGGCTTCAACCGTAACGTCCGTTTCGGGATCGGTAATTGGGATCGTGATCGGCTGCTGGTTCAACCGGTCGACCAGGGCGAAAAATCTTTGTTCCAGGTCTGGATATTCGGCCTGGCAGGTGGCGTCGGTGGCGCAGGCCTGAAACATCTGGTTGAAGATGCGTTCTTTGCCCTGGGGAACTTGCGTAATAAAGTTTAATTGGGTCGGCACCACCCCATCGATAATGACGCTGCGTAAATGGGTGGGATGGTTTCTCATCAGGTGGAGCGCCAGCAAAGTGCCGTAGGACACGCCGTAAAAGTTGATCCGGTCGTAGCCCAGGGCCATTCGAATGATTTCCACGTCGGCCGCATTTTCCAGGCTGTTGTAGGCAGACAGGTTGATATCCTCACTTTGAAACCGTTGGCGACATTGGTCCAGAATCTCTTTCTCCCGTTCGATTGCTTCTTCGGGGGCCAGGGGCAAGATTTCCGGCCTGGCCTCGTAGAATTCGATGCAGCGCAAATCCGGCTCGGCATATAACGTACCTCGTTGGTTAAAGATAACCAGGTCCCGATCGTGAATGATCGGGTTATTGAGCATGGTCATGCTGAAGATCTCAAAGGCATCCCCGCCCGGCCCGCCTTGGGCCATAAAGAGCGGATCAGGTTCAGGAGTCTCGCTTCTGGTTCTGAGCACCGCCACCGGCAGCCGAATGGTGGGCCCGCCGGGGTTGGCGTGCTGTTCCGGCACCGTGACGTAGCCACATTGGAAGCCGGTAGACTCCGGCGGCATAAAGCTGAAAAACGGGAATTCGAACATACAGGCCGCCGGTTCAAAGGCGCCGATTGGCGGTTGGCCCGATGGTTCGGCCGCGTTTGCCGCCGGGGCAATTAGCAGGACAACCCCGATGATGAGTAGCAACATTAACTTTTGGCTTGACATTTATGTCTGTCCTGTCTCTGGCACTCGCTACCCTACACCCCCTATGTCATTTCGAGCCGAAGGCGAGAAATCCCTCATAGTGTGGTAGAAACTCAAGCTTGTTGGACAAAATGTCGGAAATGTGCCGTTCAAGTTGACCAAAGTTTCTGTCCTTCAAGCCAGATATTGAGGGATTCCTCGTCGCGGCGCTCCTCGGAATGACTTGATTCATGGTAGCAAGCGTCCGGTTCTGATTTTCGGTGTCGAGAAATTTGTAATGGGCGATACTATAAAAAAAGCCGAGTAATTGTCAAAATACTGGGTAGATACGGGCAATTGAGAGATAACAAAACCGGCGGCTGTACGCAACAGTCGCCGGTTAAACAGGAGCAATGTCAGAAAGCTTTTGACCCCAATCAGGCTGCCTTATGCTCTGCCTCTTCCGGGAAGACGGACAGATATTTGGCGGCCAACCCAAAGGCGATAACGCCGATGGTGACCAGGGTGACGGTGACCGTGATCTCCATCCAGGAGGGGAAGTAGATTTGGCCGGTGTAAGGCCACAACCCGACCAGTCCCACGTTCAGGCGATTTAAGACGATGCCAAAGATGACGATCATCGACGCGCCGCTGAAAAGCACAGCCGGTTTCTGACGTAACGACTTGAGGCTGAACAGGATCATCGGTGCCATCACCCCCAGGCCAATCTCGACCCAAAAGGATGCGGCTTGCAGAGTAGGCTCAAAGAGCAGCGGCCAGGCCCCTCGGACGACCAGGTCGACCATTCTGGCGACCAGGTAGATGGCCAGGACGACGGCAGCATATTTGGCCAGGTCGGCCAGCAGATCCAGTTCCAGCCCTCGTTTGAAGGCTTTGGAACTAAGAGTCGATTCAACAATGGTCATTGCCAGACCAACCGCCACCGCCGACAGCCAGAAGAATAGCGGCAGATAGAGGGAGTACCAGATTGGCGACAACTTGGTGGGCAGCAGGACCCAGAGCGATCCCAGGGAAGATTGGTGCAGTGTTGACAACACCACCCCCAGGATGACGAACACAATCGAGATTCGCTTGAGTAGTCTGTACAGCGGTACGGTCGGCAAGCGTTTAGCGACCGGCTTGAACTGGTTGACCCGCTCCAAAATGACCGGCAGGAACTCGATGAAGAGGACGGTGGTGTAAGTGGCCACGCACAGCCCTACTTCCCACATCACCGAGTGGTGCTGCCAATGGACCAGCGGCCGCCAGACGTTGTAGGGCCGGCCCAGGTCGACCATCAGGCCGCCGATGACCAGCAGGTAGCCCAGCAGCCCGGTCAGGATAGCCGGCCTGACCAGCGGTTCGAACCGTTTCATCCCAAAGATGTGGCCGATCGCCGCGATCACAAAGGCGCCGGCGGCTAGAGCGACCCCGCCCATCACGTCGAAGCCGATCCAGAGGCCCCACGGAAAGCGGTTGCTCAGGTTGGTCACTTCGCCGAGGCCGTACACAAAACGGAGCAAGATAATACCGGTGCCCATACCCAGTAACGTCACCAGAGCCAGGGTGCGGATGGCCTGCCAGCGTGAAGCAAAGCGAGGCACCGGGAAAAGATCCGTCGCCGGAATATGGAGCGACTCCGGCCGACCGGCCACCCGGTAAGCCACGTACCGGACGCCCAGGACAAAGAGAACCGGAATGACAATACTCAGGGCCAATACAAATCCAAAGAGGGGGGTAATCATCGGGTCCATCGTTTACGCCTCCTGCTCATCTGAGCGCTGTGGTGGCTCCACCGTATGGGCGGAGTGGCGGTGGGTGTAGGCCGCGGTGCCGGCCATCAAGGCTGCCACTCCGGTGATCACAAAGGGCAAGGTACCCATGATCTTTTCGGTCTCTTCCGGTGGGGCGGTCTGAGGCAGGCCCACCGGAAAGCCCAACTCTTCAAAGGGGATGTCAGACAGGTATAGCATCGACGTGCCGCCCACTTCGTGTTCCCCAAAGATGTGGTTCACGTACCGGTCGCAGTCACAGTCGATCTGGGCGTGGGCTTGAGCCAGCAACGCCTCTCGCCGGCCAAAGCGCAGCGCGCCGGTGGGACAGGCCTCGGCGCAGGCCGGCTTCTCACCTTCCTGCAAGCGGGCGTAGCACATCCAGCATTTGCTGATGACCGGCGTGATCCCATTGTACCATTCAAAACTGGGCACTTCAAAGGGGCAGGCCATCTGACAGTAGCGACACCCGAGGCACCGTTCCGCCCGATAGATCACCGGTCCTGCCTCACTCTTGTACATCGCCGCTGCCGGGCAGGCCGAGACGCAGGCAGCATCGAGACAGTGCATACATTGCCGTTTTATCGAGCGCGTTTCACTCTGACCGTCGGCCGTAACGACTGGCCGCGCATCCACAAAGGTGTAGGCCTCGCTGCTTAATCCTGACGGCAGTACGTCGGCATTGGGCAGATCGTTGACGGCTTTGCAAGCCAGGGCGCAGGAGTTGCAGCCGGCGCAGCGGGTCAGGTCGATCAACATGCCCCAGGTTTGTCCGTTTGGACCGGTGCTGGCCCGGGCCGGCTGGACCTGGCTGCTCAGCAGATGGGCGGCCACCATAGCCGTGGCCCCGGCTCCAATCTGTTTCAAAAAGGCTCGTCGTGAAAGCTTGGTCTTGTATTGTGTGCTCATTGCTTCTTTGTCCCCTGGCAAATGTAGCCGAATACCAGCATGGAGATGACGCCTAACATCCCGCCGATACCTAACCCCAGGCCCAAACTGGCCGGAGTGATGGTCATCAGAGATTTGTTGGTCTGTTCGGCACTCTCCAGCCTAGCCACAAGTGCCGGCTCGCAGCCAGGTGCACTGGCTGACACCACGTTAGATACCCGGGCGATGTCCTCTTGATGAACTTCCTGCCCGTGGCAGTTTACGCAATCTTTCGACACAACCGCCGTAAAATCGTGGCTAGGTTCAGGAATTTTCGCCTCGCCGTCATCCGGGCTTATGTAGGCAACCTCGTGCGGGTTCGTAGATGATAGATGGCAATCCACGCAGGACACCCCCGACTGGCTGTGGGCGGTATCCAGCATTTCCTGGTGGCAAGACTCGCACAAACGCTCGTCGGATACCCGAAAGTGCTGGGAGTGGGATAAATGGCAGCCGATGCACTGCACCCCGTTTTCGGCGTGAATGGTGCCTTCCCATTCCTGGTAGGTCCGGGAATGACATTTTTGGCAGGGGGAGGAGTCAACCGTAAGCTGCATAACGCCCTCGTCG
>Ga0209536_100011233_pt1 | contig 13140 bp, 12 predicted proteins | sample DeeMarSeWOR28_12_FD_187461 | JGI IMG/M metagenome (GOLD analysis project Ga0209536, IMG submission 187461) | Marine sediment microbial communities from White Oak River estuary, North Carolina - WOR-2-8_12 (SPAdes) (version 2) | ecosystem: Environmental > Aquatic > Marine > Intertidal zone >...
GGACCTCGGGGTCGCGGCCCACCGCGACACCGCACGGCTGAGTCCCCCGCCCCTGCCATGAGGCAAGGTCTCGGGCTTTCAATGCTTCTGGCCGAAATCACGGTTGCTGTTGGTTGTGCGGCTGGTCAATCCGGCTGTTTTCTCTTTATTACCCTCGATGGGCCCTTGGTTGCCATCTCCCAATATTCCCGTGCCCGCGCGATGGCGATTCCGAGAACCGAATCACGAGGGTAGTGACCCTTTGCATCTCGCACACCCGCAGGAACGTCGGTGAAGATTTCAAGCGCCTGCTGAACGGTCTCTGCCGCATAGACGTGGAACTGCCCCGCGGCACAGGCCTCGACCACATCATGCCTGAGCATCAAGTCGTCGGCGTTGGATTTCGGTATGATCACGCCCTGACTCCCGGTCAAACCCAGGTCGTTGCACGCGTCGAAGAAGCCCTCGATCTTTTCGTTCACTCCACCTATGGCCAGGACATTGCCCACTTGGTCGATGGCCCCAGTCATCGCCAGGTCCTGTCTGAGCGGAATATCGGTCAGAGCGCTGATCAGGCAGCAAATTTCCGCTCCTGATGCAGAATCACCATCGATGCCACCGTAACTCTGTTCGAAGGCGATCGAGGCGTCGAACGCCAGCGGATGGTCGGTTCGGAGAAGGTAGCGGAGAAGCCCGCCCAAGATATAGAATCCCTTGGTATGAATGGCACCGCTGAGTTCTGCTTCGCGCTCGATATTGATCACTCCGGCCGTACCAGGGCCGATAGTGGCCGTGATACGGGCAGGAAAACCGTAGACCATGGGTCCCGCTTGCATGATGGCAAGACCATTGACCTGGCCCACAGCGGAACCTCTCACTTGAACCTGTATGGTTCCATCGGCGACGAACTCACGAAAGCGCCTCGCAGGAAGGTCTGCTCGTTTCTTGCCAAACCGCACAGCTTCGCGCACGTCGTCGCCTGTAACGCACTGACGTCCATCCTTGTGCGTAAAAAAAGCTGCTTCCCGAGCGATGTCCGCGAGGCGACCGAAGCGGGTGGTCAATTTGCCTCCTTTGGCCGCAATACGCGCGCCATGTTCCACCAGAGCTGCCACCCCGGTATTTTCAAAGGGGAGTAGTTGTTCTTCCTTCGCGATCCACGCTAAGACCCGAACATAAGCCTGAACACCGGTGGTATCTCGGGGAATGACCGTATCGAAGTCAGCCAACACCTTAAAGAGCTGAGGAAAATCGGGATCCAGCGCGTCCAGCAGAAAATATGTCTCCGCCTCACCTACCAGGACGACTTTGACACTGATTTCGATAGGCTCGGGTTTCAGCAGCGGCCCCGACATGAGGTGGTTTTTTTCGGAGGGCACGATCTCGAGCCTGCCGGTTCGTAACGTACGCACCAGAACCTTCCAGGCCTCGGGCTCGCTCAAAACGTCGCGGGCCTCGAGGATGAGAAAACCGCCATCCGCTTGAAGCAGCGATCCGGCACGGATTCCCATGTGGCTCGAGCGGGGTTCACCTCCTTCGAACTCGAACTCGAGCGAGCCGAGGAGATTCCGCACCGTGGGCGCGCTCTCGGCGACGATCGGACAAACCTCACTTCCCTGATGGTCGCGGACGACATTGACACGGTAGAGCTGGGTAAAATCGAATTCCTCGTCAGATTCACCGAGCCGATACATGACAAGGTCATCCACGAGCTCTTCGAGATAGTTGTGCACGCTCAGCTCCGGAAACTCCGCCTCGATCTTGCGCACCATCTGTCCCATGATCCAGCGGGCCGAACTCTCAAAAATTTCCTGAACCTCTTCCAGATGGTTGTGCCGGATTTCACTGGCCCGTTCGTCAATCTCGGCGAGCTGTGTTTCGTAGCTTTCGTAATGTGTTTTGAAAGTCTGGTAATGCTCATCCGTGATTTTACCTTGGTCGTGCAATTGTTCATACTGTTCGAGAGGCATAGGATTACCCTCGACCACGGGGAAGATAGCGGTCTGGACCATTGGGCCAGCTTGAAAGCTGACCAGTGCCAGGTCAGCTTTCTTGAGCTCCTCTTTGAATGGTTTGATAATTTCTTCCAGGTTTTGCTTGGCTTTTTCGTCCAGAGCGGTTTTGCGGACTTTGATCTCGTCCTTGGCAAGAGCATCGCCGAGATCCCGCCGAACGAATTCGGCGAGGTCGTCCATTCGGCGCCGGAAAGCCTGTCCTTTCCCCGGCGGCAAGCTGATGAATCGTGGCCGGTCAGGTTGGGCGAAGTTGTGCACAAAGCAGCAGTCATTGACCAGCGGGCAGGAAGGTTGGATTTCCTTGAGCAGCCGGTCAACCAGGGTGAGGCGGCCTGTTCCGCTCAGACCCCGAACGAAGATGTTTTGTCCAGGCGCATCGATTTCCAGCCCAAATCTCAAGGCAGCAACAGCGGAGTCTTGCCCAACCATCTCAGAAACTGGTTCGACCTCCGCCGTCGACTTGAAAGGGAGCACATTGGGATTGCATCGCCAGCGCAAAACATCTGCAGCAAGCGGCTGGGCGAATGTTGCTCTGGCTGATCGACTCCGAGGCGGTTGTCTTTTCTTGCCCATGGCGAATTCTCCCGGGGAAAATCACTTTTCTAGATCACGGCTCCACTAAAAAACACCCTGTGCTACGAGCCGACCTTCCCAAGGTAGGCTTGTGTCTTCGGGGCATTTTGTCCTCGACAACAGCTCATGCGAGAATACCCTGCTCGATGCTTCTTGCGTAGAACTTCTTCAGATAGTCCTTGACCATCCGTCGAGCCGAGAACTGCGCTGCCGTACTCTTGATGGCTTCTCGCATCAGACGAACCCAACCATGGGGAATACCGTCGTTCGAGATATCATAGTAAAGGGGGACGACCTGCTCCTCCAAGACACGGTAAAGGGCGTCAGCATCGGTGGCGTCCCGGTCTTCCTTGTTTTCCTTGCTTCCAAAGATCCAGCCGTTCTGCCCGTTGTAGCCTTCCACCCACCAGCCATCCTCAATACTGAGATGGGGAACGCCATTGATGGCCGCCTTGATACCACTGGTACCGCAAGCCTCCATGGGGGGCAGAGGATTGTTGAGCCAGACATCCACGCCGTGCACCATGTACTGGGCCAGTTGCTCCCCGTAATCCTCGACGAATGCGATCCGGCCGGCAGTACCAGGATCGCGAGATGCTGAGATCAATCTCTGAATGATGCGCTTGCCAGGATCGTCCGCGGGATGGGCTTTGCCGGCGAACACGATCTGGATGGGACGCCAGCGATCGTTCAGGAGTCGTCGCAAACGTGGTACGTCCAGCAAGATCAGATCGGCCCGCTTATAGGTGGCGAAACGACGCGCAAAACCGATGGTCAGCACGGAAGGATCGAGAAACGTACCAGCAGTCGTAACTACAGATGGGCCGGCGCCCTCGAGGGACCAGCGCAGGCGAGCACGCTCCCGGATGGCATCGATCAGTTTGATTTTCAGCCAGTAATGAGTTTGCCACAACTCGGCATCCGGAATCTTCTCGAGTAATTCCCAGACGAGAGGATTGTCGTGGTCGTCGAGCCAGCCCAAACCGAGATACTTGTCAAACAACAGATGCATCTTTGGCTCGACCCAGGTCGGAACGTGCACACCGTTGGTGATGGAATCGATGGGGATGTCCGGTTCTGGCTTATCGGGCCACAAGCATGCCCATATACGCCGTGTCACTTCTGCATGTCTGACGCTGACACCGTTGCGATAAGCCGCGAGCCGGAGGGCGAAGGTCGTCATATTGAAACCTGCCTCAGGGTACTCGGGGGAAACACCCAATTGCAGGAAGGTGTCGCGATCCAGATCCAGAGCCGGCCAGTAAGAGTGGAAATACTTGTCCATCAGGGAGAAGCCAAAAACATCATGTCCCGCCGGCACGGGTGTGTGTGTTGTGAAGATTGATGTGGCGCTGACCTTCTCGCGAGCCTCCGCGAAGCCGGCACCGCTCTGAACCTGCTCTCTGATGCGCTCCAACAGAGCGAAAGCAGCATGCCCTTCGTTCAAGTGCAGCAGGTAATGCTCAATGCCCAGCTCTTTCAACATGGTGGCACCGCCAATGCCCAGGACGATTTCCTGTCTTAGGCGTTGCTCCATGTCCCCGATGTAGAGGCGAGAGCAGATAGCCCGGTTCCAGGGGTCGTTGCTGGCGATGTCCGTATCCATCAGGAAGAGATTGACGCGGCCGACGACGACTTTCCAGACAGCCACAGAGATAGGGGGTTCAATCAGGGGGACCTTGACGACCACCTGGTCGCTTTTGTCGTCCAATACTCTCGTGATAGAAGCGGCTTCACGGTCAAGTGGCTCCTCGAGGTTTTCTTGCCAGCCATCCTCGCGTATGCGCTGGCGTAGATAACCCTTCGGGTACATGAAGCCAACCGCCACGAGAGGCACACCCAGATCGCTGCACTCCTTGAGGTGGTCGCCAGCCAAAAAGCCCAGGCCACCGGCGTAAAAAGGTAGCGACCGGTGCAGACCAAATTCAGCGGAAAAGTAGGCTATCACTGGAGGCTTGCCATCCGGTAAATTTTTCAGGTAGCGGCATTCACAGGTTTCCAGGTACTGGTGGAAGCGGTTCATCACCAGGTCGTACTCCCGCAGATACCCCTCGTCACCCGCTGCAGCCTCCAGGTACTTCACCGGGATATCCCGCAACATCCTGTCGGGATTGTGACCGCTTTCTTTCCAGGCCTGTCGGTCCAGCATCTTGAAGAGCATCCTGGCCCTCGGGTGCCAGCTCCACCAGAGGTTCTCCGCCAGCTCTTCGAGACCGCTGATGCGAGCAGGAAGGTTGGGGAATAGAATCGCCGGGGGCTCTGCCATGTTTGTTCCTTTCTTATTAACCCGGATTTGGGAGTGCAATCATGCTAATCCGAATTTTGGTCGAATGGCCGGCCACAATGACCAGTGCTGGCAAATGAAATTCCGAATTTACTCCTCTGTCTTGTTGTAGTGCTTGCGGCATTCGGTTTCCCGTCCACGAATCACCCGTTTACCCTTCATGGGGCCTTGCCAGGCGGTCACCATCGTGCATCGGTACTCCCTCCCTTTGGGTTCGGCAAAGATATAGCCAATGGCGTTCCGCCTTTGGGCTGCACCATTTGCAGACTTGAACTTAATCAAGATTATCACCCTCTCACATGAGACCGCAATCAAGATCAAACATAATAAATCTGCTAACAGTTCATCCTCTGGGGCAAAGACTAGGGGTCTGGTAGCAATGGCCGCGGGCTGTTTGAAACGGTAGGAAGCGGATTCAGGTTCGCTGTTCCTGAAATCCTTGCAGAAGTAGCTGGGGATTCTCATAATAATAGCCTGGAGAGATTGGCCAAAGTGGCCGTTTACTAGCACGTGTCCATTCAGAGATCACGTTGGATAATGATATGAAGTACACATTCGAACATATTGCACTGGAGATCACTAGACTCGAGCGCCGCTTGTACGGGTATAGTAAGGAAACTCCAGAAGCGAACTTGTTACCCGCTCGCTGGTTCCTGGCGGGTGAATTCCTGCGTTGGCACGTGCAGTTCATCGAGGAAGTCCTGGAACCTGACCTAGATGTCGAGATCACTTCTGATGCACTCATTGTTCGCGCCCGGTCGACAGTAGAAACAACCAGATTGCTCCTAGCGATTCTCCCAATCCCCAGAACCTTTGACGTTCAAAATCCAGAGATCCGTTATGAATCCGACACCCTCGAGATTTCCCTGAAGTTGGTGAAAGGCGAATCGCAATAAATGGAAAAGACATATTACGAGATCCTCGGGGTTTCCTCGGAAGCGTCTGATAAGGAGATCAAAAAGGCCTTTCGGAAACTGGCCCTGAAATACCACCCCGACAAGAATCCTGGAAGTCCCGATGCTGAGGCTCGGTTCAAGGAGTTGGCAGCAGCTTACGAAGTATTGCATGATGCCGAGAAACGCAAAGAATACGACGGAATTCTCCAAGCTGGTCGCCGACCTTCATACCGGGAATTCGCCGGTTCCGGAGGCGATCCTCACGCCTGGACCATGGAAGATATCCTGTCCCGCTTCGGAGATCTCTTTGGTGGTGGGTTCGGCTTTTCTTTCCACGGAGACCGCTCTCCAGGCCAAGTAGGTCATGACATTGAAACCCAGCTGGAAGTGGATTTCCGGACTGCCGCGCTCGGGAGCAAGATCCAAGTCACGATCGAAGGTGAGGTAATCTGCACGGCCTGTGGTGGTAAAGGAGCCACCGGGAACTCCGGTCCTTGCGCCACATGTGGGGGCAAGGGTCGAACAACATCGCAATCAGATCAACCAGGACAGTTTTTTACAATCACGCGAATCTGCCCTGAATGTTCAGGCACCGGGTCCAAGGGGATTAATTGCACCTCCTGTAAAGGTCGAGGTGTCGTCCAGAAACGCCGACGGGTGAAAGTTAGCGTGCCGGAGGGAGTTGACGATGGCCAAATACTGCGCTTGCGCGGACTCGGTGGCGCGGGGACACGTAGTGGTCCGGCCGGCGACCTTTTGGTTCGAATCCGAGTAAAACCAGATCCGCACCTTCGTCGGGAGGGAAAAAACATTCACTCGGAAATCGAGGTGCCTGTTTCGATCGCTGCCCTTGGTGGGCAAGTCGAGCTTCAAACGCTTCGCGGTAAGGTCAAGCTCACGATTCCACCAGCTAGTTCATCTGGGAAACTTCTTCGTCTCAAGGGCCAGGGAATCCTTGGCGGTGATCATGTGGCTCGCGTGATGATCGTGTTTCCTGATAAATTGACCGAGAAACAGAAGGAGTATTTCGGCAAGATTCACAGCAATGGGCGATAACGAGTATGGTCAGGGCTGGATTGTGAATTTTGGGGCCTTCGGAGCAACCTCTTCCCGTACTACTGCAATTTCTTCACGAGCTGCGCCTGGGACTGGGTCGATCTGTTCCTGCAGAATTGCTGACCTCATGATCTGTTCCGGACCGTCAGTCCACTGTTCCGGGCGATTTCCAGGCTGACATCTTTCTCTCGCAACATGCCTTGGCATTGCTGGAGCCGCTAGCCAAATGGTAGTAGGATTCCAAGAGCCATCGATTGAAACCCCAAACCGGACGCTTCCGGGATCGGCAGGGTGAATCATGCACACCGAACCGAGCGATCTCGATATCGTTGGTGTCGTCTGGCGCCTGGGCGCTACGCTCTTTTTCGTTGGGCTCAACGGCTTCTTCGTCGCCACCGAGTTTTCGCTCGTCAAGGTCCGCACGGTGCGGATCCAGGAGCTCGTAGACCTGGGTAAGGGCTCGGCCCGCCGCGTGAAGCATATCCTGCAGCATCTGGATCTCTACCTGTCCGCCTGTCAGCTCGGGATCACGCTGGCCAGCCTGGCCCTTGGCGCCCTCGGTGAGCCCGTGGTTTCCCGGCTGCTGCTGGCACTGGTGAACGGACTAGGCATTTCGGTCTCCGAGGGTTCGACCTGGATTCCCATCATCTCGATCACGCTGGCCTTCTCGGTAATCACCGTCCTGCACATGACGATCGGCGAGCAAGCGCCGAAGATGCTGGCGCTGCGCCGGCCTCACCGGATCGCGCTCGGATCATCGGCGCCGTTGCGAGCGTTCACATTCGCCTTCCGGCCGTTCATCGCCATGATCAACGGTATTTCCAACTGGATCCTGAGAGTCGCCGGCCTGCCCAGCATTGGGCACGGTGCCGAGTCGGTGCCAACCGTCGAGGAGATCCGCAGCATCCTCACCCTCTCGGCGCGGGCCGGGCACATCTCCGACCAGCAGTACGACGTAGCGCGGAATATCTTTCGTCTCATCGAATTGGAGGCGCGACACATCATGGTCCCACGCGTCGACATCGAGTACCTTTCGCTGGAGCTTGATCTTGCGGGGAATCTCGAAGTGATCCGCCGCAGCGGTCACAGCCGGTTTCCCCTTTGCGAGAGGGACCTGGATACGATCGTTGGCATAGTTCACGGCAAGGACGTGCTGGACAGGATGATTGCGGTGGAGGAAGTCGACCTGCGCGGCCTGGCGCGCAGCCCGCTCCTGGTTCCCGATACGATGGCGCTCTCGGATCTGCTGCTGGAGATGCAGGCCCGGCAGGCCCATCTCTCCGCCGTGATCGACGAGCACGGCACCCTGATTGGCATGGCCTTCCGTGAAGACGCCCTCGAGGAGATCGTTGGACCGCTCGGCGACGAGTTTGACGAGGAGGTTCCCGAGTTCCGCGAGGTCGAGACGGGGGTTTGGGAGGTACAGGGAAGTATGGCGTTTCCGGACTTTTGCGCTCGAATGGAGGTCCAGACCGATGACGAGGGCGAGGAGACCGTCGGCGGCTACCTGGTCGCCCGGCTCGGACGCATGGCCGATCAAGGCGATGTCGTGTCCCTTGGGGCGTACGATCTGACCGCCGTCGAGATCGGCCGGCGCCGCATCACGCGGATCCGCGTGACTGAAAGCGAAGACTCCATCACCGAGACTGAAGAATGATGCAACAAGCGAATCTGAGGGGCGGCTTCAGGAGTCAACCGGCGGATCATGGAACGCGTGCCTGGAGTACAAGCGCAGTGATTGAGATCAGCCGGTCGCTTCGAGTCCAGTTCTAGCCTTGAAGACAAGCCAGAGGGGCTGGTCACGACCTTCATCAAACCAATCCTGATTCCACGTGCAAATTACGGAGGGGCTTGAACTCCCTTGCGACATTCGAGAGTGAATCAAGAACAAACCTTTCTATCATTTCGTTCTGCATCGAAGAGAATTCTTCCGGTAAAGCGTTTACATCCACTTCCGCACGTGCTGTTGTCCTATGGCCGCCAGCACTTCCAAGTTCGCCGAATGCCGCCTCGGCGTTTCTGCCCGCATGTTTGTGATGTCCGTCGCAACGGAAAACTACAATGAGTTTTCTATCTGCGACGCCGGATACCAAGGCCCACTTGGCTTCCTTGACACGAATCAAGAAATCAGCGACCTGGACGCAGATATCGGAGTAAGGCACCGGTCCTATATGGGAGTACAGCACACCTTTGGCATGCCGAAGTTTTATCAAGGCGATGGCGAAATAGTCCAACCTCTCAAGAGAATACGATGAAAACTCGATACGGCGCAGAAGGTTTATGTTTATCTTCTGCTCGAGGAAGCGCAACGCCGCGCTGTCTATAGGAGTGGGTGACCGCTGCAAGTGTCTACTGTCGGTCTGTATACCGTAGTAGAGGGCCGTGGCCAATCGCTGGTTGGGTTCAACGGCTGCGGTTTCGAGATATTCGGTTAGGATCGAAGAGGTCGCCAGACAATCCGGACGAATATCCGAGAATGTGTATTTGTGGCGTGACTTTCTCGGATGATGGTCGAAAATGATGTCACACCGAGGAAGCTCGAAGGATTTGAAGAACTCCGGTTGGCAGTCCACCAAAGCGATGAGATCTGCCGCCTTCAATTCCACCTGGTCCAGTAGCTTTGCCGGGATCCGGAGGCTCGCGACCATCGTCTGATTTTCCAATCGGCCGATTTCCCTGGTGTACCTGATGCGGGGTGTTTTCGCATGACGGCGCGTCAGTTCGCGGAGTGCCCAGGCGCTCGCGAGGGCATCCGGGTCAGGGCTGCCGTAGATGAGAATGATCGGCCGCATGGTTCCGGAAACAGCGCGGTCCAACCTATCCAACCGAGTGCGATGGCCGGCATGTAGGCCTCTTGCGCCAGGCTTGTTGCTCATTGTCATGTGTCCGATCTCTACTTGAACGTGTCAGCAAGTAACATCTATTTCTTAGTGAAAAAAGATCTTACGGTGGCAAGAATTTGTCGGTCGGTCATCTTGTCCGTGGTCTCGACGGCTGCGATCTTTCCGCGGAGGGACTTAACCTTCTCTATCTCCCGTCGAAGCTCACCCTTGGCCTCGCCTGGCCCGAAGATATAAAACGAATCAGCATCACGGTACGTATTGATCAAGGATCGATAGAACTTTGTGAGATTCTTCTGATATTTGGCGTCCCGCTGAGACTCGGAGGCGACGTCCTGAGGGCCGTAGGGTGTACGCGAGCGTGCACCCCCCGAAAGCCGCACACGACGACCCACACCCGATTCTACCTTATTGACGGCAAATTCGCCGTCGTCGAGGGTAACAACGACAGCTCTTTCGTGGTCAATCCACATGCCAACGCGTCGACTCATTTTCAAACCTCCGAACATTCACACTGCACAGTCCATAAACTTACGCCAATACTCAAGATGTTTCTGTTCGTTCAATGGCCGAGTTCAGCGATGTGCGATCCTCCGGCTGCAGCAACTTGAACGACATCATCATGTGACATCCACCTCCCGGCCGTCGGCTTTCAGAGCATAGTGGATAATAAAGTTGCGATCCCCAGAAAACTGAAAAAACCCGCGACGTCTGTGACGGTCGTCAGAATGATCGAAGATGACTGCGCAGGGTCTTGGCGCAGGCGAGTGAGCATCAACGGTATGACAGCGCCAGCAAGACCAGCGGCAGTCATCGACAGTATCATGGACACGCCGATCACCAGTGCCAGACCCGCCGAGCGGCTCCAGAGATAGACGGCACCGGCCGTCGTAACTGCAACCGCAATCCCGTTTATTGCCCCAGCAAGCATTTCCTTCAATGTCACGCGCAACCAGTGGCGTAACCGGATCTCACGTAGTGCCAGACCGCGCATCGTCACCGCCAGAGCTTGGGCTCCGGTGTTGCCAGACTGACCTGCTACAACGGGCAACAGAACGGCCAGTGCTGTGTTGCGAGCGATTGTACTCTCGAAGATCCCCACAACGGACGCAGCCAGAAACGCCGTTAACAGGTTGACTTCGAGCCAGGGGAGCCGCTTGCGCACGGCAAAAAGCGGCGGCGACAGGGCACGTTCGTCTTTGCCCGCTCCCACCATGGAGACGATGTCTTCGGTGGCGACCTGCTGGGTGGCTGCAATCATCTCTTCTTGACGTAAAACACCGAGGATACGCCCATCGAAGTCGACGACGGGAAGACTGCGTGCACGCGTACGCTCCAGCGTCTCGAGCACCTCATCGCGGGGGGCAAACACCGTGACGTGCGGAGGTGGTCTGGTTACCAGCAACTCCAAGCGTATTTCCGGCTCGGCCAACAACACGTCCTGGGTCGGAACGGAGCCGATCAGATGGTCGTTTTCGTCCACCAGAAAGATGTCCTGTATGCGCCGCCGGCGAATGGCTCGCAGGCGGCGGGCGACGTCGCGTACCTGCGAGTCCGGCCGAAACGTAGCCACACGGGGATCCATCAGACTGCCGGCACAGTCCGGAGGATACGTCATCAATTCTCGGAGTTCGGCGGCAACCGCCTGATCCATGTACTTCAGTCTTTGTTCCCTGGACTCGGGGTCGAAGCGGGCCAGCAGCGCCGCCGACTGGTTGGGCGGGAGCAAGACGAGAAGGCGGCTCGCCGTCTCAGCGTCCATTTGGTCCAGTACCTCGGCGGCAGTGGCCGGTGTCAACCGGCGCAGGACCTCGCGTACACGGTCACTCTTCTCCGACGCCAGTAGTTTCGCCGTTTCAGCGGCTTGGGTGCTTTCGAGGTCCTTGGCTGCTTCGTCCGGATGGAGGTCCAGATAAACGCCAGTCAGGCGCTTGAACACTTCCTTCTGGTTTCGAGTGGCTCTGGCCATCGTATCACTCCTCTGCACCGCTTCGCCGCTTCTGCCCGTTACTTGACAGAACCGACCGTGATTCACCGCTAAATTGAGCGGCGGACCTCTGGGTGAGGAGCCGTCTCGGGAGAGGTGCAGCGGAGGTGAGCGCGTCGATCACGCCGCCGATGCCCGCCACGAACAATTCACCTAGCGCCCGGGTGGTGGTGTCTCCGGGTTCGGCATCCCTCTGGTAGAGTTCGTCCTCGATCGCTATCAAGACGTGGTAATGAATCGCCCCCAGGAAACATTCACTCAGGTCGACGACCGGTAGAGAACGGACATCTCGCCAGCCAGGATGTTTGGCGATTGTGTATCGGTCCGCGGATGGGGACAGCCGGTGGTGTGCTTCCTGCATGATTGTTTCCAACCGATCCTTGGGACGCGCCAGCATCAGTTCCTGCATGTTGAGGACCCCCACCAACCGGCGCTCGCGGTTGATGACATAGAGGTGGTAACGAACATGCTCAGCATCGCGGCGAATTGCTTTGAGAGCTTCATCTGCTTCCATATCCATTGGTAGCGCGACGGTGCGGGGATCCATGAGCGCCCCTGCTGTTCCGGGTGGAAAGCTAATGACTGTCCTCAGGGCTTTCGCCTGTTCCGCCGGCATTGTCTGGATGATTGCGTCGCGGACTTCGGGTGATAACTGACGTAGCAATGGCAGCGCGTCGTCGGTTCCGAAATTGACGAGGATGCCAGCCATTACGTCCGCATCGAGCAGCTCGACCGATCGTGCGGAGATGCCGGGAGGAATTCTTCTCAGGACCGCTGCGGCTGTTTCAGGCGATAATCCCTGTAACACCCTAGCGATCTCTTCCGGCGGCTGAGTTTCAAGCGCCGCAGCGGCCTCCAGCGGATACCGGGTTGCGAATGCGCTCGACAGCGACTGGCGAAGGTCCATTCTCATTCCTCCCTGCTGATGCGACGCAGGAGCACAAAAAGATCGACAAACCCTATTGTGCCTCGACCTGCTTAGCTTTACTGGACGACGATGTCTTCGAGCAAGGCGGAATTGGGAATAGACCAGCTACGATCGCCTTGTTTGAAGACGGTGCTTACCGCGCCGACGTAAACCACGTCGCCCTTTCGTCCGGCCACCTCAACCAACTGCCCGGTGGGAAGTGTCTGCCTCAGGTAGTGGCCGGCCAGGATGTGTGAGATTACGGTCCTGGCTCCAAGTGCGAAAGCGAGCCCCATTGTCACTCCGAACGTCGCGACAAGCACAGTGATGACCCGGACGAGGATGTCGGTTTTGAGTCCGAGTTGTTCGACGGCGACAACTCCCGTCACCAGGAGGATGACGCCGCGCACCACCGCACCCAGACGTTCCGCGCGCAGAAGGCCCACCATTTCAGAACCCGACTCCACCAGCCTCTGTGCAAACCGCCCCAGCAACAATCCGCCAATCACGATGAAAGCGGCTGCGATGACGCTGGGCAGATATAAGATTATCCGGTCGATCGTGGACGTGACCGCTCGCAGCCCCAGTGTCTCTGCGGCGGCT
>Ga0209536_100011234_pt1 | contig 13140 bp, 11 predicted proteins | sample DeeMarSeWOR28_12_FD_187461 | JGI IMG/M metagenome (GOLD analysis project Ga0209536, IMG submission 187461) | Marine sediment microbial communities from White Oak River estuary, North Carolina - WOR-2-8_12 (SPAdes) (version 2) | ecosystem: Environmental > Aquatic > Marine > Intertidal zone >...
GCAAATCGGGTTCGACGATGCATTCACCTTCAGGTACTCGCAGCGGGCGGGTACGGGGGCCGTGCGATTGCCGGATCAAGTAGCCGAGGCCACCAAAGGTGAACGGCTCGAGCGGATCATCGCAACCGTGCGAGAGATAGCCTGTGGCAAGAACTTCCGGCTCATTGGCACCCAGGACGAAGTGCTCGTGGAGGGGCTCGCGCGTCGCGGCGGGTTGTTGCAGTCTCGCACTCGCGGCAACAAAGTTGTATTGATTAGTGGCCCGGCAGAGTGGATTGGGTCCTATTTAACGGTGCGGCTCACCGGAACGACGGGAGCAACTTTCACTGGCGTGCCTGCGGACGCTGGAAAGGAGTTGGCCATCGTGGGGTGAAGAACATGCTCGAGGAGGTGGTTGCTCGAGAGTACGAGCAGCTCAAGTCCACAATGCCGGACTTCTGCGGCTGCGACATGTGCAGGGACGACGTCATGGTCTACGCCCTGAACCGACTGCCACCGCGCTACGTGGCGCAGCCGACCGGAGAGGTGTTGACCAATCTCACCATGGGCTCGGATCAGCCGAAAGCGGATATCTCGGTCGTGCTGCTCGAAGGGCTCAGACGGGTCAAGGCTGAACCCAGGGAGAGTCATGAGTGATCCGGACGCTCGGTTCCTGATTAGGTGAGGCGGTGATGGGACCGCCCATCGTCCAGGTGGCGCTAGCGTACGGGGCCGGCCTTTGGGTCGGCCTCGTTTTTTTGGTGCCTGATGCGATGCTGTGGTGCGGGATTCCGGCTGGACTGATACTCGCCGCGCGCGGCGGTTGGCGCGGTGCACTGTGTGCCGCGATGGTAGTGGGACTGGCGACCGGAAGTTGGGTCGTGGCCCGTGAGGCATCGAGCTGCCGCTCGCTGTGGCTGCGGGGCCGCCAGGCGGTGTTGCTGCGGCTGCAGGATGCCCCCGGTTCACGCCCCACTGCCGTCGCCACGGTGCTGCACGCCAGCGAAGGCTGCGGCGGTGATCTGAGACTGCGTCTCGACGGAGCGGACCTGCGCGGTGGCATTAGGATGGTGGCAGTCGGTACCTATCGTGGTGCCGGGGTGCTCCGGGTCACCCACGTGCGCGAGCTGGCCGGTAGCCGCTCATGGCGCTTTGCAGTGAGGGAGGCGGTGGCAGCACGGGTCCGCTCGCTCTACGGCAGGCGGGCCGGGCTGGTCGAGGCGATCGTGCTGGGGCGCAAGGACGGCATAGAGCCGCAACTCAGGACCAGCTTCGCGGCTGCGGGCTTGGCGCATCTGCTGGCCATTTCCGGACTCCACGTGGGGGTGCTGGCCGGGTGGATTCTGTTAGCAGCGCGCCTGCTGGGGGCGCGGCGGCGCGCCTGGCTGGGCGCGAGTGTGGTTGTCTGGTGCTACGTAGCCCTGTTGGGGTTTCCCGCACCGGCCACGAGGGCAGCGGCGTTCATATCGATCATTGGGCTGTCCAAGGTGCGACAGCGCCATCCGCCTCCGAACGCGGTCCTGGCGGTGGCCCTGTTGCTGGTCTTGGCGGTGGATCCGGCCGCGGCGACCTCGGTAGGTGCCTGGCTCTCGGCGGCGGCGGTGTGGGGTACGCGGGCGGGCAGCGAGCTGCTGCCCCGATTTCGGCTGCTCGGCGCGTCGCTGGGGGCCACCGTCGCAACGGCCCCGATCACAGCCTGGGTATTCGGCGCGGTGGCACCGATCGGAGTCATCGCCAATCTGGCCGCGGTGCCGCTGGCGGGCGTGGTCGTGCCCGGCCTGTTCTTGAGCCTCTTTCTGGGCGACACGCTGGCCGGTGGCACCGGGTTGATCCTCGCCGGAATAGAGGTCGTGGCCAGCACCTGTGCCGGGATCCCGGGAGGTCACCTCGCCGGACCGCCGGGCCCGACATTTGCTGTGCCTTGGATATTGGTACTGGGGATAGCGGTGTGGGTGAGAAGTCGCCGGCCCTCGGTAAGGATGGTACTGCGGCGTCTACTCGTGGGAGCGGCCCTGCTATCGTGGGGCCTGCTGGCGGCCGCCGCATTTGCGACCCGCGAGAGATCACACGATCTCGTGCTTCACTTCCTCGCCGTGGGGCAGGGCGACGCCGTGGCGGTGCGGACACCCCGCGGAGCCTGGGTGCTGGTGGACGGTGGCCCGGGCTTGCCGGGCAGTGATGCGGGCAGGCGGTTGGTCGTGCCCTTTTTGCGTCGGCAAGGTGTCACCGAGTTGGACGCCGTGCTGGTTACCCATGGTGACGCCGACCATCTCGGCGGTATACCGGCGGTGATCAGCGCTCTCACACCGAGACTGGTACTGGATCCCGGGCAACCACTGGGCACGGGCCTGTATCTGGAGTACCTCGAGACGGTCGACGCCGTCGGGTCCGAATGGCGGCCAGCCCGGTCCGGCGATGAGTTCGCGGTGGACTCCATCACGTTCGAGGTGATCCACCCGACGAGCCGGTGGCTCGAGCGCCAGCCGATCCCCAACGAGAACTCACTCGTGGTGCGAATCACGTACGGGTGCTTCACTGCGTTGCTGACCGGTGATATCGGCCTGCCCGCCGAGTCAGTGCTGGTTGATCGGGTAGGAGAAGCAGACCTACTCAAGGTAGGCCATCACGGGTCGGCCGGCAGCAGCGGTGCCGCCTGGCTCGACGCTGTGCGGCCGCGAGCGGCCGTGGTAAGTGTCGGTCGCAACAGCTACGGGCACCCGGCGGAGGTCGTTCTGCAGCGCCTCCGATCGCGCGGCACCGAGCTGTTTCGCACCGATAGCGGTGGGACAGTGACGGTGCGGACCGACGGTGACTATTTTCATCTAAGTCAGGGTGGTTCACTGACCATTACGGAGGCGCTAAGGTGCCTGATTCAACCGTTGTTACGATCGAGCGATTCTTCCTGGACCAGGAGCGGTTGCACCCGCACGCGAGTGGTGACCTTACCCAGTTGCTCTATGACATCGCACTGGCGTCCAAGATCATCTCGGGGTACGTACGCCGCGCCGGCTTGGTAGACATACTGGGAGCCGCCAGTGGCACGAACATCTACGGGGAGAGACAGCAGAAGCTGGACGTCATCGCCAACGACACCATGAAGCAGATGATCAGCTGGACCGGCCGAGTATGCGTCATGGCTTCCGAGGAGGACGATGAACCGTTCCCTATTCCCGAAGAGTTCAATCCGGGCAAGTACGCTATGTTGCATGATCCGCTCGACGGCTCGTCGAACTTCGACTTCAACGTGTCGATCGGTACCATCTTCTCGATTCACCGCCGCGTCTCAGGATCGGGGCCGGGGACGCTGGAAGATTGCCTGCAAAAGGGCCGCAATCAGGTGGCGGCCGGTTATGTGATGCACGGCTCGAGCACCGTATTGGTCTACACCACCGGCGACGGCGTGCACGCATTCACGATGGATCCCACGATCGGCGAGTTCCGGCTCATCAACCCCAACATCGAGACTCCGCCGGTCGGTAAGTATTACAGCATCAATGAGAGTTACTACCACCGCTGGTCCAACGGATACCGCCGCGTGGTGAGTGCGTTCAAGGGATCGGATGGCGTGGATCACAGAAAGAACGCCCGCTACATCGGATCGCTGGTGGCCGATTTCCATCGGAATCTCCTGGCGGGCGGGGTGTTCATGTATCCCGCCGATTCGGAGACACCGGACGGTAAGCTGCGGCTGCTGTACGAGGCGGCGCCCCTCGCGTTCATCGCGGAGCAGGCCGGCGGCGCCGCGACCGATGGCAAGCAGCCCATCCTCGATATCCAGCCGACCTCACTGCATCAGCGCACGCCGCTGCTCATCGGTAGCAAGGAAGACGTGGCGTACGTCGAGGCGACGATCGCAGAGGTCGATGGGGCGTGAGTGATGTTCGGTACTCGCCCACGGGTATCCCGATCGATCCCGTATACGGACCGGCAGAGCGGCCGCTAGATACCAGTCAACCGGGCGAGTTTCCGTTCACGCGGGGGATCCACTCCACGATGTACCGCGGGCGCCTCTGGACCATGAGGCAGTACGCGGGATTCGGGACCGCAGCTGAGACCAACGAACGCTTTCGACAGCTGCTCGCGGCGGGCCAGACGGGCCTTTCGGTGGCCTTCGACCTTCCCACCCAGATGGGATTCGACTCCGACGCTCCGATCGCCGACGGGGAGGTTGGCCGTGCCGGGGTGGCAATCGATACCGTGGACGACCTCGCCGTCTTGTTCGCGGACATCCCGTTGGATCGCGTGTCTACATCGATGACCATCAACTCCACGGCCGCCATTCTGCTGGCGATGTACGTGGTGGTCGCGGAAGAGCGGGGGGTGGCGCGGGAACGCTTGCGCGGCACGATCCAGAACGATGTACTCAAGGAGTATGTCGCCCGTGGCACCTACATCTATCCGGTGGAGCGCTCCCTGCGGCTGATAACGGACATCATTCGGTTCGTGTCCGACGCGGCGATGAACTTCAACCCAATCTCCATCAGCGGTTACCACATGCGGGAAGCAGGGGCGACCGCCGTACAGGAGGTAGCGTTCACCTTCGCGAACGCGATCGAGTACGTCGATCGGGTTACGGCGAGTGGCCTGGACGTCAACCAGTTCGCTCCTCGTATCTCGTTCTTCTTCGCCGGGCACAACGATTTGTTCGAGGAAGTCGCGAAGTTCCGCGCGGCGCGCCGACTATGGGCGCAGATAGTCCGTGAGCGGTATGGCGGCGACGACAGTAGTTGCCGGCTGAGGTTTCACACTCAGACCGGTGGCTCGACGCTCACGGCACAACAGCCATTGAACAACGTCGTTCGGGTGGCCGTGCAAGCTCTCGCGGCGGTGCTCGGAGGCACCCAGTCGCTACACACCAATAGCTACGATGAAGCGCTCGCGTTGCCGAGCGCGCCTGCGGCGCGTTTGGCCCTGCGCACGCAGCAGATTCTCGCCCACGAGTCCGGCGCGGCCCAGACGGTCGATCCACTCGGCGGTTCTCACTATGTGGAGTCGCTGACCGATGCGATTGAGCGGGAATCGCGGCGTCTACTCGCCGAGATCGCCGAGCTGGGAGGAGCAGCGCGGGCGATCGAGCGGGGGTTCTTCCAAGACGCGATAGCGAGGTCTGCGTACGCCCAGCAACGCGCGATAGAGGCCGGCGATCAAGTCGTGGTGGGTGTAAACCGGTTCTCCGAAGACGAACGACCCGAGATCGTCCCGGCCCCGGACTATTCCGGTCTGGCCGCAGTACAAATCGACCGTCTGCGGACAGCCAGGGAGAAGAGGGATCCCCGGCGGTGCGAGGCCACGTTGAGTGATTTGGCGCGTGGCGCAGCGGGGGATGAACCACTCATGCCGCTGATCATTGAAGCGGTCCGTGCCCGCGCCACCGTTGGCGAGATAAGCGATACATTGCGCACGGTTTGGGGGACGTTTCGTAGCGCGGCTTGACCCTCTCCCATGGCTCAGCTAAGGTTCGCTACTTGATTGCGACAGCGGGTCTTAGGCAGATGCCGACATACCACTACATATGTCCGAAGTGTGGACACGACTACGAGAAGTTGCAGCGCATCACCGATACGAAGCGGGCCAGGTGTCCCGAGTGTGGCAGCATGGGGGAGCGGCAGATCTCGGGTGGTGCGGGACTCGTGTTCAAGGGCTCGGGTTTCTACATAACCGACTACAAGCGGGCAGGGGAAAAGCAGTCGTCCGAGAAATCGGAGAAATCGGAGACGAAAGAGTCCAAGGGCAAATCCGAGAAGAAGACGGATAAGCCGAAGACCGGAGCAGACTCCTGATCGCCGGAGCCGAGCGGCTCCGCGCCGAGTTGCGCCGGGTCATTGCAGCTTTGGCAGCACCGGAGACCGAGATTCTGCTGGAACGCCCGCGCGATCCCAAACACGGTGATCTGGCCACCAATGTCGCACTGCAACTCGCCAAGCAGCTGAACAGGAAGCCGCGCGAGTTGGCAGAAGAAATCATAGCACTGCTTGATCTCTCCACTGGAGCCATCTCGAAAGCCGAGGTCGCCGGACCCGGGTTCATCAACTTCTGGCTGGCCGAAGCGGCGCTGTCCGAAGTGCTGCGGAGGGTGGTCGTGCTCGGATCCGAGTACGGCCGTTCAGCCGAGGGTAGCGGCAGCCGCGTCAACGTCGAGTTCGTCTCTGCCAATCCCACTGGACCACTGCACGTGGGCCACGGTCGCGGTGCGGCCCTGGGTGATGCCATTGCGTCGCTGCTGGAGGCCACCGGACACAATGTTGTCCGGGAGTTCTACGTGAACGACGCCGGTGTCCAGATCGACCGGTTGGCGGAGTCGCTCTGGGCGCGCGTGCAACAGGCCATCGGTCGGGCCGCTGAGATTCCCGAGGGCGGATACCACGGTGAGTACTTGCGGGAGCTGGCGGACCAGGTCCTCGAGCGGGAGGGTGTCAGCTTCGCCGATATGCCGGCCGTGGCGGCGATCGAGGCGTGCCGCGAGTTTGCCGTACGCAGTCAGCGAGAGGAACAGGACCGGACGCTGGCGGACTTTGGGGTCGAGTTCGACGTTGTGTACCAGGAGAGCGATCTCTATCGCGAGCGGCTGGTCGAGGAGACTCTGGAGGAGTTGGCGCGCCGCGGTCTGACGTACGAGAGCGACGGCGCACTGTGGCTGACGACGGGCGCACACGGCGATGAGAAGGACAGGGTGCTGCGAAAGAGCGATGGGTCATACACATACTTTCTGCCCGACATTGCTTATCACCGCGACAAGGCAGCGCGGGGCTTCGACGTCGCGATCGACGTTTGGGGGGCGGATCACCACGGCTATGTCGACCGGATGACTGCTGCCATGAAGTCGCTCGGCGCGTCGCATGACTTCTTCCGGGCCGTATTGGTCCAGTTGGTTCGGGTCATGCGACACGGTGAGGAAGTGCGGTTCTCAAAGCGATCGGGCACGTTTGTGGCGCTGCGCGATCTTTTCGAAGAGACCGGGGTGGACGCTGCACGTTATTTCTTTCTCATGCGCAAGGCCGACGCCCAGTTCGTATTTGACATCGATCTGGCCACCAAGCAGTCGGATGAGAATCCGGTGTACTACGTGCAGTATGCGCATACCCGCATGGCCGGAATTCTACGGACCGCTGGAGTCGATCCTGCTGCTGTGAGCGCCGCCCAAACCGATTTGTCGCTGTTGTCGGAGGGGGACGAGCAGGCGCTCATCAAACACATTGCGGAGTATCCCAAGACGGTCAGCCGCGCCGCAGGGTCGCTGGAACCGCACCGTATCACCGTGTACTTGGAAGAACTCGCCCGTCTGGTGAACGGCTGGTATCACCGGCATCGAGTGGTCGGCTCCGGCGGAGATCTCGAGAGCGCGCGACTCGTGCTTGTCAGAGCGGCACAAATCGTTCTGGCCAACGGTCTACAACTCTTGGGCGTGACTGCTCCAGAACGGATGTAATCGTGTCACTTCTAGTCGTCGGCAGCGTCGCACTCGATTCGGTCGAGACCCCTTTCGGGTCGCGGGAGGAAGCGCTGGGTGGCTCGGCCGTTTACTTCAGTCACGCGGCTTGCCTGCTGCACCCAGTCCAGGCGGTGGGTGTCGTGGGCAGTGACTTTCCTGTCGGACCACTCGAGCGTCTCGCCAAACGTGGTGTCGACATCAGTGGGATAGAAAGGAAATCGGGCGAGAGCTTCCGCTGGAAGGGGAAATACTCCTACGATCTGCAGAACCGCGACACGATCGCTACAGCGCTCGGTGTGTTCGCCGACTTCGATCCCAAGCTGCCGGACCCTTTCCGGAATGCCGCTTACGTATTCCTCGGCAACATCGATCCGGAGCTGCAGCTCAGTGTGCTGGCCCAGGTCAAGCAACCGGAGTTGGTTGCATGTGACACGATGAACTACTGGATTCATGGCAAGCGAGACGTACTGCTGGAACTGCTGAGACAGATCGACGTGTTGGTGGTCAATGATGCGGAGGCGCGTGAGCTTTCGGGGGACTGGAATGTGTATCGGGCCGCCCGCTGGATTCTCGAGCGGGGTCCGAGAATCGCCGTCATCAAGCAGGGCGTGTACGGCGCCGTTCTGGTTGAGCAGGGCCGGATCTTCTATGTGCCGGGCTATCCGCTGGAAGAAGTGTTCGATCCGACCGGCGCCGGTGACTCGTTTGCGGGCGGTTTCATGGGACATCTGGCCCGGACCCAGGACACGTCTTCGGCGAATCTCCGCCGGGCGATGGTGTATGGATCTGCCATGGGGTCATTCGCCGTAGAACGGTTCTCCACCGAGCGTTTCGACGAGATAGGGGTGGCGGAGGTGACGGAACGGGTGCGAGAATTTGCCGAGTTGGTGCGGTTCGATATCGAACCGGAGGCGGGCAACAAGCCATGACAACCGACCGATACAAGGCCGCGGGTGTCGACCTGGATGCCGCCGCGCGAGCCAAACAGCGCATTCGTACGGCAGTCACATCGACGCAGACACCATTGACCATTGGAGGTTTCGGAGCCTTCGGCGGAATGGTCCGATTACCGGCAGACGTCGATCGACCTGCCTTGGTCATGAGTACCGACGGTGTCGGCACCAAGGTCCTAGTCGCCAGCCGAGCCGCCGTCCACGATACTGTCGGGGAAGATCTACTCAATCACTCGGTCAATGACATTCTGGTGCATGGTGCTCGCCCACTGGCATTTCTCGATTACATAGCCGGCTCACAGTTGGAAATCGACACGATAGCAGCTCTCGTCGAGGGCGTGGCGCGTGGGTGTCGCGCCCACGATATGGCACTGGTAGGGGGTGAGACGGCACAGATGCCTGATGTCTACCGTCCCGGCCACTACGACCTGGCTGGCACCATAGTCGGGGTGGTCTCGGAGACGGCGGCGCTGCACGGAGACGCCGTCGAACCGGGTGACGTTCTGGTGGGATATGCTTCCACCGGGTTGCACACCAACGGCTACACGCTCGCCCGGCAGATAGTGTTCGAGGAGATGAGGCTGAAAATCGGTGACGAGATGCCTGACGTAGGGACCACGGTCGAAGCCGCATTACTGGCGGTCCACCGCAGCTACTGGCGGGTAATTCAGCCTGTGCTCGATCGGGTTCACGCTCTGGCTCACATAACCGGCGGAGGAATTCCCGGCAACCTCGGCCGCCCGCTGCCGCAGGGTTGCGGTGCCAAGGTCGAGCGGTCCGCGTGGCCTGTGCCACCCCTGTTCCGTGTGCTGCAGCAGGCCGGTCGAGTGGATGAAGGCGAGATGTTCCGCGTTTTCAATATGGGAATCGGAATGATCGCTGTGGCGCCGCAGTCAGCTGCGGACGAGTTGCGAGCCTGCGCTGACGGGTTTGGGGTGGAGACCTGGGTCATCGGAGAGATCGTGGCGGGAGCCGGGGTGGAACTCTTTGACTAGGAGCGCCGACTGCAGCCGCGCCGGTCGGGATGGCTGAGCCGCCGGCCGCGGGTGAAACGGGACGAACGCGCGTGACTGAGCAGCAGGCAATGGAGCTGGCGCTCGAGCTGGCCCTAGGGGGTTGGGGCCGGGTGAGTCCCAATCCCCTGGTCGGCGCAGTCCTGCTCAAAGACGGAGCGGTGGTCGGACGCGGCCACCACCGGGAGTACGGTGCACCACACGCCGAGATCGAGGCGATATCGGCGTGCGAGGACCCACATGGCACCACCTGCGTTCTGAACCTCGAACCGTGCTCCCACCGAGGCAAGACACCGCCCTGTACCGACGCACTGGTGATGGCAGGCGTGAGGCGCGTCGTTTTCGCGGTGGCAGATCCCAATCCACGGGCCGGTGGGGGATCCCGGCGGCTGCGGTCCCACGGAATAGAAGTCGAGTCGGGGTTGCTGAGGGATGAGGCGGCGGCTCTCAACGCCCCGTTTCTGTGGAGCCAGGTGCGAGCCTATCGGCCGTTCGTTGCGCTCAAGCTCGCCACCTCCATGGATGGGTTCGTGGCGGATGCAAGCGGTAATTCGCAGTGGATAACTTGCGAGTCGGCGCGCGCCCACGCCCACTGGCTGAGAGCCGGGTTCGACGCGATCGGGGTGGGACGGCGCACGGTCGACAGAGACGACCCACAGCTGACGGCCCGGGGGCCGGTGGCTCCCCGGGTCCCGCCTACCCGCGTGGTGTTCAGCCGCAGCGGTGAGTTGAGGCCCGGGTTGCGTCTGGTGCGGACGGCCGCAGCGGTGCCCACCGTTTTGCTGGTTCCTCCGTCAGCCCAGGAGCGCGCCGCGCAGTCCGTGGCCGGCTCATCAGCTCAAGTCGTTGTCGTGGAGGGGCTTACGTCTGCGCTCGCCAGTCTGCGCCAGATGGGTGTCAACTCGCTGCTGGTGGAGGGTGGTGCCGACCTTGCCGGCCAACTGATCACGGCCGATCTGGTGGATCGTGTTTACTGGTACCAGGCGCCGATCCTGCTAGGCAAGGGGCTGGCCGCCTTTCCGCTCCGCAACGCGATCGAGTTGGCCGCCGCGCATCGCTGGGTGCCAACCGAGCGTAAAGCACTCGGTGAGAGTAACTTACTAGTGGTAGACAGGGAGCTATGTTTACAGGGATAGTCACCGAAGTGGGCCAGGTGGCCGCGGTCCAGCGGACGGCTGAACGCTTGGCCTTCACGATAGAGGCACCGTACGATGACCTGGTGCAGGGTGAGAGCATCGCAGTGAGTGGTGCTTGCCTGACCGTCGTCGACAGGGGTAACCACTGGTTCAAAGTCGAGGCGATAGTCACGACCCGGGGACGCACCTGGTTTGGCGATCTCCAGGTTGGTGACGCGGTCAATCTCGAGCGGTCACTCAGGGTGGGTGACCGGCTCGGCGGGCACTTCGTCCAGGGACATGTGGACGCTGTCGGGACGGTGCAGCGGGTCGAGCGAGAGGCTGACGCCGTGCTGATCGATGTTGAAGTACCGCGCGAGATCGCCGAGCTCACGGTTCCCCACGGCTCCATCGCGTTTGATGGAGTGAGTCTCACCGTGAACGCCACGCCCGAGCCCAACGTGGTTCAGGTGGCTCTCATTCCCTACACCCTGGAGCACACGACGCTGGGCACGCTCGAGCCGGGCAGCCCGGTGCATATCGAGGGCGACATGATTGGGAAATTCGTGCGTGAGTTGTTGCGCGAACGAGGTAACTGAAGGTCGGCCGAACCGACGGCACCGCTTGAAATTGGGAGACGCAGTAATGCCGTTTGGAACCATAGAACAGGCAATCGCCGATATCCGCGAGGGGAAGCTCGCGATCGTGGCCGATGACGAGGACCGCGAGAGCGAGGGGGATCTGGTCGGAGCCGCCGAGCGAGTGACTCCGGAGATGATCAACTTCATGGCCCGTTTCGGGCGTGGCCTGGTATGTCTCTCGTTGCTGCCAGAGCGGTGCGGGGCGCTGGGCCTGCCGCAAATGACCGAGGAGAACAATGAGTCGTTAGAGACGGCTTTCACGGTTAGTGTCGATGCGGCCAAGCGGTTCGGTGTGACGACCGGGATATCCGCAGCGGACCGGGCCAAGACCATCCAGGTGGCGATCGATCCCGCCACGGCGCCGGCCGACCTGTGTCGGCCGGGTCACGTGTTCCCGCTTCGCGCGCGGCGCGGCGGCGTGCTGCAGCGGGTGGGCCACACCGAAGCCAGCGTCGATCTAGCACGCTTGGCCGGCTTGTATCCCGCGGGTGTGATCTGTGAGATAATAGCAGATGACGGAACGATGATGCGGCGGCCGCAACTCGAGGTGTTTGCCGGACAGCACGATCTCACATTCGTGACCGTGGCCCAGCTGGTTGCCTACCGGCTGCAAAATGAGAGACTGATACACCGTGTGGCCGATGCGCGGCTGCCTACACCCTACGGGGAGTTCCGCGTCGTCGGGTACGATAACGACGTCGATCGGGCCGAGCATATCGCGCTTGTGTACGGTGACGTGGCCGGTAGTGAGAACGTCCTGGTCCGCATGCATTCCAAGTGCCTCACTGGTGACGTGTTCGCTTCGGATCGCTGCGACTGCGGTTGGCAGCTACACAGTGCCATGAAGGCAATTGCGGATGCTGGAGCGGGCGTCGTCGTGTATCTGGATCAAGAGGGTCGAGGGATTGGGCTGTTGAACAAGCTCAAAGCGTACGAACTGCAGGATGCGGGTCACGACACCGTCGAGGCGAACCGGCGGTTAGGGTTTCCTCCTGATCTCCGCAACTACGGTATCGGGGCACAGATCTTGGTGGATCTGGGACTCAGTTCGATCCGCGTGTTGACCAACAACCCGCACAAGCTGGTTGGCCTCGAGGGTTACGGGCTCAAGATAGTGGAGCGGGTTCCAATAGTAGCGGACCCGACTGCAGAGAGTCGGAACTATCTCGCTGTGAAGCGAGACAAAATGGGTCACCTGTTCTCGCACTGACATGAGTAGATCACCCAAGAAAGCGCACGGGTTGGCCGGGCGCGCGTTGGTCGTGGCCAGCCGTTTCAACGAAGCCGTGACCCATAGATTGCTGGAAGGCGCCGCCGAGGTGCTGCACGATGCCGGCTTCTCTCCGGATGAGGTGGATCTCATCTGGGTGCCGGGAGCGTTTGAGTTGCCGCTGGCTGTACACCACGGTCTGGCCACGGAACGTTACGCTGTGGCCGTGGCTGTGGGCGCCAACGTGGCCATCTTCTCGGTCCTGGAAGGGATCGTCCTGCGGCCGCTGCCCTACCCCGAGCCCGACCGACTGGTGGCGGCGTGGAACACCCCCAAGGGCGATCGCTGGTACCAGCCCTTCTCGGGACCGGACTACTTCGATGTACGGGCCCAGGCCACGGCGCTGGAGGAGTTCGGCGTCATCTCGATCCGCTGGTACAACCTCGCCGGCGAAGGCGAGCCGGTACGGGTCCGAGGCGGGCTGTGCACGGCGAGCCTACTGGATCTGTTGGGTGTGCCGCCAGCCCAGGGCCGCATCTTCACCGAGCAAGAAGAGGAGGAGGGCAAGAACCGGGTGGTGGTGCTGAGCCACGGCCTCTGGCAGAGCCACTTCGGCGGCGAGCCGGACGTGGTAGGCCGGCAGGTCTTGGTCAATGGGGAGAACCACGAGGTGGTCGGCATCATGCCGGAGTCCTTCCGCTCACCGACCCCTTGGGGTGGGCGGGACCAGGCCCGGCTTTGGGTACCGGCGGTGCTGTCGCGGGACGATGACCACCGAAGCAGCCACTGGCTGGGAGCGT
>Ga0209536_100011235_pt1 | contig 13140 bp, 8 predicted proteins | sample DeeMarSeWOR28_12_FD_187461 | JGI IMG/M metagenome (GOLD analysis project Ga0209536, IMG submission 187461) | Marine sediment microbial communities from White Oak River estuary, North Carolina - WOR-2-8_12 (SPAdes) (version 2) | ecosystem: Environmental > Aquatic > Marine > Intertidal zone >...
AAAAAGCCGGAAGAACGCTATCAGCATGTAGACGAACTGCTTGCCGATTTCAGAAGATTCAAAAAAGAGTCGGAGCCATCCAGAACAAGTTATGTTTCTGAAAAAAAGCCATCGCGGTCGTTCATCCGTAAATTAAAATGGCCGGTTGCCTTAACGGCGGCAGTTTTAATCCTCACCGTTATTTCATTTGTGATAAAATCAATATTCTTCGATTCAGCGATGGCGATCCAGCCCAAACCGATCGTAGTGATCACCTTTAAAAACCAGACCGGTGAATCCGCGTATGATTATCTTGAACAGGCGATCCCCAACCTGCTGATAACCAGTCTCGAGCAGTCCAAATATTTGCAGGTGATCACCTGGGAGCGCATGTACGATCTGCTGGAAAAACTCGGGAAGGCGGATGTAAAGGAAATCGATCAGGAACTTGGTTTTGAGATCTGCCGGCTGGAAGGCGTGGAATCCATTGTACTGGGAAGTTTTGTCAAAGCCGGTGATATTTTTGCCACCGATGTCAAAGTACTCGATGTGCAGAGCAAGGTTTTAATTAAAAGCGCCAGTGCCAAAGGGGAGGGGGTTGGCAGTATCCTGCAACGGCAGATTGATGAGCTGAGCGAACAAATTTCACAGGTGATTTTACCGGCGGCTGAACCCGGCAGAGGATCAAGTGTAAATATCTCAGATATTACAACACCCTCAATAGAAGCCTATCATTATTTCTTAAAAGGGCGCGATGCATTCCATAAGATGTATTATCCCGATGCCGGAAAATTCCTTGAAAAAGCAGTTGCCCTGGATTCAACATTTGCGCTTGCCTACCTCTATCTGGCCCGGACACATGCGAATTTAGAGGAGGATGAGGCAGCGGATAGTCTGTATGAGCAGGCAAAGATGTTTGCCACACGCGCTCCAGCAAAAGATCAGATGTACATCGATGCCTGGTATGCAGGCCGGATAGAAAATAATCCTGAAAAAAAGATCCGCATCCTCAAAGAGATTATCCACCAATACCCGCAGGAAAAAGAGGCTTACGCCAATCTGGCCTGGTACTATCAGAATCAGAAGCAGTTTGATCTTGCCCTTGCAACCTATGAAAAAGTGCTTGATATGGATCCGCAATATGGACCGGTACTGAATATGATGGCCTACACCTATTGTGATATGAAACAATTCGAAAAAGCCGCTGAATATTTTGACCGGTATTTAAAGGCGCTGCCCGGAGACGCAAATCCATATGACTCCATCGGCGAACTCTACCTGAGTATGGGGCAACTCGATAAGGCGATTGATTACTATGAACACGCGATACAAGTGAAGCCGGATTTTAATGCCGAATGGCGTATCGCCATTATTTATGGCTTAACAGAGGACTATGACCATTCGATCAAATGGATCGACCAATTGATTGCCCGTCGGCCTGTTCGGGGATTTGAAAGCAGTGCCTATTGGTGGAAAGCACTTTATTTGTATCTGACCGGCCAGAGAAGGGCAGCAGTTAATAGTCTAGCTAAAAGTGAGCGTCTAGCGGAGGAGATAAAAAGCAGCACGATTAAGCGTATTAATAAATTTCTAAAAGCGTGGTTTTATTTTGACCAGGAAAATATAGCCAAAAGTTTGACTGAATACAGGGCATTTTATAACCAGCGGCTGCAAGCCAGTCCCCAATACCTGGCCGATCATAAAGCCGATTACTATTATTTCATAGGGCTTCTGCTGGGTTCACAGGCGAAAGCCGACTCAGCCAGGAAATTTTTAAATCAGATCAGGCAAATTTATCCTGAGTTAACACCTCTCGGGAAAGAAAGAATGGATTATTGTTGTGATTACTTATATACACAAATCCTTGTGGCCGGGGATTCACTTGATAAAGCATACACGATGTATAGACAAACGAAACATTATGAGCGTCCGTTCAGATTTACGTTTAATTATTTTACAAAATTATTTCCCCTGCGTAAGGACGGCCTTGCGTTGCTGGCTGTAGATCATAATCGACCGGATATGGCCGTTTTTGTCTATCAGGATCTGATCAAAAGAGATATTGATACAAGTACGAACTGGGGATTCCCTAATCCGGTCTACCATTACAATCTCGGAAAGATATACGAAGACACCAAGGATATTAAAAAGGCGATCGATCAGTATCAAATTTTTATAGACAAATGGCGGAATGCCGATCCTGACCTCCCGCCCCTGATCGATGCCAAAAAGCGTCTGGCAGCTATTAAGACTTCTCTTTAAAAAACGGAAATTAAATTTTAGCCGCAGAATTTGTAACCAAGTTTATGTATGGTGACGATGCGGGACGGGTGACGCGGGTTTTGCTCGATCTTTTGCCTTAACCATGCCACATGAACGTCGATGGTCCTTGTGGAAGGCATCGTTTCATATCCCCATACCTCATCCAGGAGCTGCTGCCGGGACAGCGTTTCTCCCGCATGCAGGACAAAGTATTGCAGCAGCCGGAATTCCTGGGCAGACAGATCGAGCAGCGTCCCTTTCCGGTGCACCTCAGCACGCTTAAAATTGATCATGATCTCACCAAATTGACAGGTATCAGTGGTGTTCTGAATTCTGTCCATCGGGGGTTGAGCCCGTCGGATCAGCGCTTCGATCCGCGCAAGCAATTCGATCATTTCGAATGGCTTGGTGAGATAATCATCGGCACCCAGTTTGAGTCCGACGACCTTGTCGGTAACTTCCCCTTTGGCGGTGAGCATCAGGACCGGCTGATAAAATCCCCTGGCACGCAGATCACGACAAACATCAAAACCGGTCTTGCCGGGTAACATGATATCAAGCACGATTAAATCATAAGATCTTTCCGTGGCCATTTTAAAACCATCCGGGCCGTTATCGGCGGTCTCGACACGATAGCCTTCGGCTGATAACCGATCGGTCAAAGTTATACGAAGACCTGCTTCGTCTTCCACAATCAATATCCTTCGTTTCAAGATGATGCTTCCTCTATGGGTAAACTGATCTCAAAACAGGTGCCCTGGGTGGTATTGGACCTGGCGGAGATCTTACCATGATGTAATTCTATAATTTTCTGCGCCAGACTCAATCCCAGACCGGTTCCATGGATCTGCGCCTCGATTGCGGAACGGGATCGATAGAAGGGTTCAAATATCCGGTTTAGATCATCCGCCTCGATACCCATCCCATTATCACATATCCTGATAGATAAGAAACCTTTGCTTTTGTCAGAGTCGGTCGTGATCTGAATACAGACAGATTTACCCGAATATTTGATGGCATTGGAAATGATATTCTTTAATACCATCTGGATACCAGTCCGATCACACAGGATATCGGGCATATTTTCCTGGAACCGGGTTTCAATGGTTGGCCCGTTTTCATGGATCTGAGCGAGAACCTCCCCGATAAGCGTATTGATATTGCACCTTTGCTTGTTGAGGTTTTGTGCTCCGTTCCGGATACCGCTGAATGTAAGTACCTGCTCAACCAGATCGGACAGCCGGCGCCCTTCGTCCCGGATCAGGCGGCCATACCGATGGGTCTGTTCCGGATCCCGGATCACCCCGTCTGCCAGATTTTCACCAGCAGACCGGATCACGGATAACGGTGTCCTTAGCTCGTGGGATACACCCGCGACAAATTCCATCTGTTGTCCGGCAAGTTTTTTTGCCCGCTGGGAGGATAGATAGACCATTACAATGCTTACACCAAGAAGTGCGAGGATCCCGAAACTGATAAGCAGGTTCCTCCTGTGTGTCTCGGCGATCGCTGCCTCGAGGGAACCGCTGTGGTGACGAACCAGTAATTCCCACCCCGGGACCTTGCTGATCAGGTATCGCGAAATTTCTTTTTTGTCAACCGAATCCTGCGTTATGACCTTTAATGATATTTCCGTATTATCGATATCCCTTGTGAGTTTCTGTATATCCTCCCGTTCCGTTTTCGTCACGGCGGTGGCAATAAAAATGCCCCGCATGCGCCAGCGTCCCAGATCGGCGCGCACATCCACATTGGAGAAATCTGCAGGGTCTGAAGTACTGCCGGACTTATAATATAATGAATCCGGTTCACCTTTCCGGGCAATTGCTATGTCGAGTTCGAGATCTTCATAAACACCAAAATGGGTATTTATCAGGGATGGAATCAACCGGTTGTTAAAATATTCCTGATTTAATACTATAATTACCAGACGAAATTCATCCATGCGTTTGGAATCGAATAACATTGGGGGGGAGTCACTCGTGATGATAATGGGAACTTTGCCCAGCCAGGGGGTCTGTGTGAACTGGATTAGACGCATAATATTTTCATCATTGTCGAACCGGACCGCATTACGGATAAACAATAATGAAGCCGGCCATTCGGATCTTGAAGCGGTCGCCTGCCTGATATCCAGGCGATAAAGGTCCGGTTTTTTCTTCATCTCCAGCGGCAGGTAATAGATCGCGTCAACAAGACTATCAGCATTTACGGTTTGTGCCAGTTGGCGGTACCGGTCTACCAGAAATGGTATGACATTTTTTTTGCCGGCTGCTTCACTTTCTATCTGAAAGGTTTGATAGATCAGGGTGAGCTGGCGGTCGAAGTCCTCGCTGAACCGGTCCGCACTGATCTGCAGATTTGTCCGGGTGCGAACGGTCTCGGCCTCACTGAGCTGTCCCAGCCATTTATATTGAAAAAATGCCATGACCGGAAGCAGGGTGATCAGCACGATCACGGTTATCCGAATAAACCGGTCACCGCGCTGGCGCAGTCCGAAGGCATTGAATTGATTGTTCTTTTTGTTAGGTAACATGGTTAACCAATAAATCTAAACTCTAAAGTCCTCCGAAGGAGTCCTTCGGACAAAATCCAAAATCTTAAATCTATATTGAAGACTCCGGATTTTGAATTCAAGATTCGTTTTTCGCATATAATCTGCCTGTCAAAGGATTGAAAAGGCCATTCAGAGATTTTTTGTAAATACATAATTCAACTATCCATGCACAGGAACAGATGTCTTGCTTTGATATTGGAAATAATTTAGTGTACGCACCTTCTGACGACAAGCATTAAAGTCCATATCATTCAGATTTTACATTCTTTACAATTCTTTAACCTTTTCTTAACAACTTCCGGCCTTAGAATCAGTATACTGTATCTGATCAGATCAATCCTTCAGGAGGATTTAAAATGAAGCATAAGATTTTGACGTCACTGTTCTATTTGTTGCTGTTATTAATATTGCCGCTGCAGGCCCAGGTAATGATCAAAGCCGAGCCGGGAAAGGTATTGCACATTGAGGAGATCCAGGCGATCATCACGGAAAAAGAAGATGCGATTATTGTTGAAGCGGTTTTGCCCGTTGATACCCGGCTGGAAGACTACCGGAATATTCAGATCAGTAAAGCTGATACGGTGTTGATGGCCAACGGGAAACGGATCGGGTCAGTTAAGGAGCTGGAAAAGATGTATAAAGATTTCACAGTTGGGCAGGAATTCAAACTCGGTATCCGGGGAAAGGAAGGATTGCGTATTGTTGCTTTTAAAAAAGCTGATCCCGATCAGTTTCCCAAAAAAAAGATGATGAAAATGACCGTCGAGAATGAGAATGGTAAGGTAACCAAGAAGGTTGTGGATGAAGAAGGGAACGAATGGACCGGAGAAGAAGCTGAACAGATGATCGAGAAAATGAAAGCGAGCAAATCGGAAGCAGATTCAAGCGAAGTACGCATAGAAATTGAAGAAGCCAAACCATAGCAAGCTGGGAAGGTAAACAGATTTGATGTCGGTAAAATTTATAGCTGTAATGATTCTGATCAGCCTTGCATGCCTGTCAGGATCGATCAAGGCGCAGATCGGAACCCCGTTTAACCAGCGTGATGATCAGTACCGGCTGCTGGGATTGAAACGGGCAAAAGCAGCCTTCGAAGCAGCCCGGGCCGAACTGGAAAGACAAAAGGATCTGTATCAGAATAATCTGATATCGGAGAAGGATTTCCTGCAGGCACAGAATATTTTTGCCGATGCGGAGGTAAATTATCAGCAATCACTCCTCGCTGTTATATTTGAAAAGCAGTATGTCACTGTCGCCCGGGCAGTAAAATATCGTGACCCGAAGAATCAGAAGCATGTTCGCCTGACCCTGGCAAATGCTTCCGGGAGTGCTGAATTCCAGAAACTATTGAATATTGAAGATAAGTTGTTCCGGTCTCTGCAGCCTGATGTGATCAATGACATTTATGTATCGCTGCTCAATGATGAAAATGCCATTATCAGTCAGCCCTATGAGGCCAAGATTGAACAGCTGATGGCCGGCAAACCGCAAACGATCGATTTCATCCTGCTCCAGGACCTTGATATGGTTACGGTAAATCTCGTTTACAGCAATGGTACGACGCGCAGCCCAAAGATCCTGCTGGAAAAGGATGCCTCGGAAAATAAGGTCATGATCCAGTCGGAGCAATTCTCTCAGGAAGTTGAACTCGGGGGCTCGGCAACCTTTGACCTCACCCTTGAGTTGTTCAGCGGCCAGACCACAACCTATAAACTGGAGGTGGTCAATCTGCCCGAGCAGATCAACCGTTATTTTACCGATCCTTCCAGCAAGGCCCGCCTCAGCCAGTTCAAATTCACGGAATCATCCAACAGCCGGCAGGCGGAATTGCGGATATTTATGCCGGACAGACCGGTTGGCGAGGTGATCATTGACCGGTCTCAGGCTTTTTATATTCTGGTGATACCTCATGACCGGCTTGACATTCTTGATAATCGTGACGGTGTGGTATGGACCCGGTCTGAAATTGAGGACCAGAATATCGGGTTTGTGGCGCTGGAAGTGATCCCCCGTGGGATCGGAAAATTATTGGTTCGTGCTCCCCAGTTATACCAGCAGATTGATGCAGGAGAAGCCTTTAACATGCAACTGGTTATTAAAAATGATGGATCACGCCGTTTGAATAATGTCGAGATCGAGGCCGAACTACCGCACAACTGGCAGAAACAGATCGATCCACCGGTCATTCCGGGTCTGGAGGTGAGTGAGGAGCAGATCATATCAATGCGTTTTATCCCGCCGGCCGATGTTTCACCCGGTAAATATGAAATGCGGATCCGGACGACTTCAATATCTGACAATCAGCCGGTTACCGGGGATGACAAAATCTTTACCGCTGAGATCAGTGCCGGCTCAAACACAGTCGGAACGGTGATAATTATTCTGATGATCCTGGGATTGGTAACCGGAATAATTGTCTATGGCATACGTCTGACACACAGATAGGGGGATGGCGGGGTGAGGCCCCGCATCGAATACGGGATAAACTCAGGCAGGGATCTTCACCAAAATTCAACATCGATTTCAAGATTTGAGGAGAAAGGTATGACCAATACAGTTTCAGAATCAGATGGACGAATATTACTCGAGGCCCGGAATCTGTCAAAACGCTATGAAGATGGTGTTCTGGCTCTGGATAATTTGAACCTCCGGGTTAAGGAAAAACAGATATTTGCCATGCTGGGAGCCAACGGGGCAGGCAAAACAACGACGATCAACCTGTTTTTGAATTTTATCGAACCAACTTCAGGCGAAGCTATAGTTGATGGTATTATTACCCATATCGATCCGTTAAAAGCAAAAACAAGGCTGGCATATGTTTCGGAAAATGTCATGCTGTATCCAAATTTTACTGCCCTCCAGAATCTTGATTTTTTCGCCCGCCTGGCCGGAAGATCCGATATCGATGAAGCCGGTTGTGTAGACATCCTCATAAGAGTTGGTCTGGATGGATCGGCCCATCGTAAGCGATTAAAGGATTTCTCCAAAGGTATGCGGCAGAAGTGCGGCATTGCGATTGCGATCATTAAAAATGCCCCGGCTATTCTTCTGGATGAACCGACTTCCGGTCTGGACCCGCAGGCGGGACGTGAATTTATTGACTTGCTGGCCAGTCTGCGGGATGAAGGGAAAGCTATCCTGATGTCCACCCACGATATATTCCGTGCTCGGGAAATAGCCGATGAGATCGGTATCATGTCTGCCGGAAAACTGGTCATGCAGGAAAGGCGTACGGAGATTCAGGGTGAGGACCTTGAACAATTATATATGACCTATATGTCCGGTGTTCCGGAACCGCTTCAGCCAGCATAAACGGAGAAACCTATGTATAAAACTATACTCATCAAAGAGATCAGAGACATCATTGGTTCCAGGAAATTCTTGGTCTCTTTTTTGATATGTTCACTGCTGATTATCATATCTTTCTACACGGGTGCAAAATGGTATGAAAATAACCGGAGCAGGTATGAAGCCGCGTTGAGTGAAAATATTAGGCAGATGTCCGGGGTCACTGACTGGATCATGGTCAAGCATCATGTTTATCTGCCTCCGGATCCACTGGCGGCTCTCGTGGCCGGGGTGGATAATGACATCGGCCGGGACATTGAAATGTTTGCTGTGGGGGAGTTAACAGCCCGGGACAGCCGGTTCAGTGATGATCCGATATTTAGTGTTTTTCATTTCCTGGATATTGAATTTGTTTTTTCAATTGTCCTGGCTCTGTTTGCCATTCTGTTTGGTTACAATATGGTCAACGGTGAAAAAGAGGCCGGTACGCTCCGGCTTGTATTCGCCAATGCCGTTCCCCGTCATCATTTTATTCTGGGCAAAATGACCGGAGCCTTGCTGGCGGTGACGATCCCGCTGCTGATCCCATTCTGTATCGGCAGCCTTCTTCTGATAATTATGGGAATTCCGATGGACACTGATGACTGGATAAAACTGGGATTGATCATCGTCTCGGGGTTGCTCTACTTTGGTGTGATGTTGTTGCTCTCTGTTTTCTTGTCCACAGTAACATTACGTTCGTCAAACGCCTTCCTGCTTACACTGATCATATGGATCTTCAGCACTTTGATCATACCGCGGGCGGCTGTATTGATCGCCGGCCGGTTGGTGCAGGTTCCCACTGTCGATGAACTGGATGCTCAAAAATTCGGATACCGGTCCCAGCTCTGGACGGAAGACATGCAAAAAATGAATGCTTTTAAAGTTCCTGAGTCAAAAAATCCTCAGGAAATGATCGATGCCTTTCACAAGTACATGGGAGAACTGGGTCGTCAGCGCAATGAGAAAATGGATCTGTTCAATCAGAGACTGAACGAGGAACGCCGCAACCGTCAGAACAATCAGGAGGCTCTGGCATTTTCCCTCGCACGTATTGTACCCTCCGCCAATTTTTCCCTGGCCGTAATGCGTCTGGCCGGCAGTTCACTTGAATTGAAGCAGGCGTTTCTCTCCACCGCGCAGTCTTACCAGCAAAGTTACGCGCAGTTTCTGGGATCAAAGACCGATGGGATTTTGCCGGGCAGCGGAATGGTTTTCCGTATGATTAACGATGACGGGCAGGAGCCGGTACCGATCAATCCCCATGAAATTCCCGCTTTTGTCTATAAAAATAAGTCTTCCGGACAGGTGCTGCAGCTGGCCGGCATGGATATCCTTATGCTCATCGGATTTGGCCTGTTATTTTTCTGTGGCGCGTGGGGGGCGTTTTTGAGATATGATTTACGGTAGAAAATGTATTAAAAATAAATGAGCGAGACAAAGTGACAAAGCCATAGAGCAACAAAGTCAGAAATATTTTATTCTGGTTCCCGCTATTTGAAAGCTCGCTGCTTGTGGGGAGGACTAGTTAAAAACTTTGTCGCTTAGGTGCTCTGTTGCAATGTTGCTGAAAAATACTCGGAGCAAACATGACCAGAACTTTGATTATAAAAGAAATGCGCGTGTATTTCACCAGCCCGAAATTTGTGGTGGTCTTCACCACCTGTACATTTCTCATATTACTGAGTGTTTTTCTCGGCATTCAGGAATATAATGCAGCAATTGCACAATATGAAACAGGGACCCGGCTGGCAAAACAGGATCTTCAGGAACGGAACAGCTGGATGGGTGCCGGCAGCCGTGTTTTTCGCGAACCGGACCCAATGCAGATCTTTGTGAATGGAGTCAGTAATGATATCGGCCGGTTGTCAGGGATCAGTGAATGGGAGCAGGTTAAATTACGTAATTCCCCTTATTCGGATGACCCGGTCTTCGCCACGTTTCGATATCTCGATTTCAGTTTTATCGTACAGATTGTCCTCTCGTTATTGGCGATCATGTTTACCTATGATGCGATCAACGGAGAACGTGAAGCTGGAACATTGAAGCTGATCTTTGCCAATTCTGTTCCCCGGGCCAGATTTCTAATGGCAAAACTGGTCGGCTCATGGTTTGGCCTTCTGATTCCGCTTATGATCCCTTTGCTGCTGAGTATCCTGTTACTGTTTGCCTTTAAGATTCCACTCACCGTGGATCATTGGGAAAAATTATTATTCCTGTTTGGCTTGACGGTTCTTTACTATACGTTTTTTATTCTGTGCGGTATTGCGATTTCTTCATTGACAAAAAGTTCATCGGTGTCTTTTATGGCGCTGATGGTCCTGTGGGTGTTCCTTGTACTTATTGTTCCGCGTGCCGGTGTTTTGACCGCCGCCAATTATATCAAGGTTCCGGGTGTGGCGGAGATCGATGCCCGGATTGAAGGGTATTCCACGGAACGCTGGAAAGACCATGAAAAGATCATGTCTGAATACTGGCGCAAACGGAATGCTGAAATGCAGGGCATGACCAAAGACAAACGCAAAGCCTACGAAGATGATCATATGTGGGGATGGATGGAAGAAGATGAATACCGGCGAAAAGAAATGCAGGCAGATATTTCAGAATATGCCCGTAAAATCAAGGAAGATGCAGGCAACCGACACCGGGAACAGCAACGCCTGGCGTTTGGGATATCGAGATTTTCCCCGGCTTCAGCCTTCAAACTGGCGGCAATGCAACTCGCCGCGACAGGAATCGATATGAAAACCCGCTATGAAAATGCAATAGAAGACTATAAGGATCTGCTTTACAAGTTTATCGAATCCAAACGGAAGGATGAGAACGAGCCCGGAGGGATTCGGATTACTTTTGATTCAGAAAGCGGTTTTTCATTTCAGACCGCTGATTTAAAGAAAATGCTCGACATCTCGGAAATGCCGCAATTCAATCAGCCAAGAATGGTATTAGCGGATATCGCACCCCAAACTCTGATCGATCTCTTTGCCATCCTGCTGGCTTCTCTGGTGGTTTTCAGCATAACCTGGCTGGCGTTTTTAAGATACGATTTGAGATGACCGAAAGACAAAGTGACAAAGAAAAACAGGCACACCAGTAATATATAAATAACTAATTTAATTGAATTTATCGTTGATAAAAAATATATCGATCGGCAATTTTCGCCTACTGCCTACTGCCTACTGCCTACTGCCTTGTTGCTCTGTCACTTTGTCTCCACCTTAATATGTCGCTATTTTACCAGCATCATTCGTTTAACCGTACTCCGGCTGCCCGCCTCCAGTTTGTAAAAATACGTCCCGCTTGGCAGGTTGGAAGCATTGAAAGTCACCTGGTGAACGCCTTCGGCAAGATCTTCATCAATCAATCGCTCCACCATTTGACCAAGATTATTATAGACGGTCAGCAATGTTTTTCCCGAAGAAGGGAGTGAAAACACGATAGTCGTTGACGGATTAAACGGGTTTGGATAATTCTGTGCCAGGGTAAATATATAGGGTGTACTGTTTACCCTCTGATCCCCGACCGATGAAGCCATATCAAAGGCTAAATCATCTACCAGAAAACTGCTTCCGAGCGTTATATCCTCGCCTGAAGCTGTGGATGAAGTTCCGATGGTGAAAAGGATGTAGGCCGCGGCGGCGGTATTTTGATTGCCGAAAACATATTCGAGATCAACCGTGAACATTTGATAACCCCCATTGGTAGCAGCAAGTTCAGCGATTCCCCCCGCGACCAGATTGGGTTGCGTGTCATATAGAAAAACTTCGACGTACATCGCATCTTCACCTTTATTATCCATTTGGTAATAACCCGTCAGTCTGGTATAATTCTGGCTTATCTCAATAAGACTACTTCCCGCTGTCAACAGCGGGGGAACATTTACCTGCGCATAATTGGTGACCATCCCTTTGACAGCATAATTTCCCGAATGGCGGATGTTTGACTGCGTAATCGTGGTATAAACATTTGGCACGTCTGCTGTCACCCACTGATCCGGATAACCAGCGGTCCAGTTTTCAAAACCTGGATTCGGGATCGGATTCTGGGCAAAAGACGTGTTGGTAAAAATAGCGACCAATATCATGGTCAAAATAATACTAAAAAATACTCTCATTGGTTCTCCTTTGATTAAATGAGTTTATGTTCATTGTTTGTTGACGCATTTATTTTTATAACAAAAATTTACCTGAATTTAGGTCGAGCATTGCCAGATATTATCATTCTGCGTATTCTTCTTCGTGCTTTTATCATCCCGGTAATCTTTTAATTCCGGCATATTTCGGATATATTCTTCGAACAGTTCTGTTATACCGATACAGATTTGTCCCGCATGGAACAAAGCGTAATTGAAAAATGATTTTCCTGTAAGGGATCTATAGGTAAATTTCGGTCGATCGCTCTGCCTTTGAACCGGGCATAAGGTATCGAACCGATGCGGTTTGAAATGGGACAATACATAACCTAACCACCACACACAGGAAACTGGGTAAAACAGCAACCAATGCATATTGTAAATGTATTTTCCCGGGGAGATCTATAGCTGAAGGTGACTATTTTATGATATAAGTAGCAGATTCAAGCATTTTCAGGTCTTCACGAGATCATCTGGTATAATGAAACTTACCGAAGATTTATTCCTGAATGAAACGTATTGTCAAAATATATTTTGTATATTTTTATGCCAATTTTGGCCGATACATCTTCACAGGAATGTACTTTGAAACGATTTCGTTTTTAAAGTTGTCAATGAAGGACGGGGGTAAATTTGAATTTGAACGTTGCGATGGTGGTCAGCACTGTCGGGTATCACTGGGAAGAGGTTTTCGGGGCTTATTTGGAGTTCCGCAGGGCAGGGTGGGGGATTGATCTCTTTACCGTAAACGGCGAAAAACCAAAACCCGATCCCGGCAGCCTGAAGCGTACGGGACCTTTGTCCTGGTTTGGATATGGTGTTTCCAAGGCGAATTCACCTGATTCTGAGATTGGGCAGGAACTCCTGCAGCGGTTCGAAACGG
>Ga0209536_100011236_pt1 | contig 13139 bp, 11 predicted proteins | sample DeeMarSeWOR28_12_FD_187461 | JGI IMG/M metagenome (GOLD analysis project Ga0209536, IMG submission 187461) | Marine sediment microbial communities from White Oak River estuary, North Carolina - WOR-2-8_12 (SPAdes) (version 2) | ecosystem: Environmental > Aquatic > Marine > Intertidal zone >...
ATATATCTTAGATTTTTTTTAATTGGATAACACCTGTTTTTATTTAGGTTGCAGCGGAATGTATCCAGAGTTCCGTCTGAACGACCATGGGAACATCATGCCGAAACTGTGTATTGTCAAACCCTCCGGCGGCACAGAGGATCTGCCTTTAACCAAATCCAGATATTCCATTGGACGTTTTGCGGACAATGACATTCACTTGAACGATTCGGACATTTCCCGCCATCATTGCCTGCTGCAGATTCAAAACAGTGAATATATTATTGAGGACCTGGGCAGCCACAACGGCACCTTTCTTAATGGCAGAAAGGTGGACAAGGCAACGCTCAATCACGGGGACCGGGTGAAAATCGGCCATCATGTGATTCTCTTCCTGACAGGGGATCTGCCGCCCTCGCTATCGGAATCCGGCCCGTACACTATTGATGAAAATTACGATGAACTGCTATCGACCCTGACGGCGCCCGTGCACGAATTCCGGGAGAAAATAAAGCCGGTTGAGTTGAAACGGCTGCTGGAAAAGGAACAGAAGACTTTTCTTCTTCTGCTCGACTTGAGCAATGCGCTTTCAATGGAGCACTCCGTGGAAGACGTATGCCGCAAAGCCACTGATTTTCTGCTGGAATCCACCGAAGCGGAGAATGCGTGGATATGCCTGCTGCACCAGGATCAGAAGACACTGGTCCCGGTGATCTCCCGCTCAAGGGAGGAAAATGGTATGAAAACAGCGTCGATCGTCCTCTCCCGGACCATAACCGATCGGATCCTGAATGAGCACCGGGGGATTGTGACGTCCGACGCTCTGGCCGATGAGAGATTTGCGCATGGACAAAGCATCGCCGATTCCGGTCTCCGCTCGGTAGCCTGCGCGCCTCTGCTCGGCAAGAGCGGAACCTTCGGCATTATCTATATGCAGAACAACACCGAAGTCGGGGTTTTCACCCAGGAGGACCTCCGTCTGCTTTGCGCCGTCGCTTCCCAGATCGGGCTCGCTATAGAGAACGCCAGGTTTTCCGAAGAGCTTAAGAAAACCAACGAGAATCTTGAACGGCTTGTTGAGGAGCGTACGGCGGCTCTTGCACAAACCCAGATGAAACTGTACCAGACGGAGAAGATTGCGTCTTTGAGCCGTCTGGTTGCAGGCGTAGCCCACGAGATCAACAATCCCCTGGGGGCGCTGAAGTCGAACCTGGATCTGCTTACGGGAATGACCGAAAAAATTGCCGCCGGTTCAGCCCAAAACCCTGATGAATCGGAACAACTGGGCAGCCTGACAGAGCTCGGCCGGACGAGTTCCGCCGCCTGTGCCCGAATTATGTCTGTGGTTCGTTCACTGTCCTCCTTCGCACATCTCGATAAAGCGGCCCTCAAGATGTCGGACATCAACAGTGGAATAAGGAACACCGTCCAGCTCATGGACCCGTTGCTTGCGGCAGATGTCGACATAGAACTGAAACTCGGCGAAATACCTCCGACCCACTGCTACCCGGCGCTTTTAAACGAAGCATTCATGAATCTGCTCGTGAATGCGTGCCAGGCGATTGAAGGATCCGGCCGGGTGACGATTGAGACCTGTTGTGAAGACAACAATATCATTGTAAAGATCCAGGATACCGGATGTGGAATTCCGCAGGATCGACTCCAGACTATTTTTGACCCCGGGTTTACGACAAAAGGGAGGGGTGTCGGCGTGGGCCTGGGTTTGCCCATTGTGTCCAGTGTGATCAGGGAACACAAAGGAAGCGTCGAGGTGGAAAGCGAAACCGGCAAGGGTTCGCTCTTTACAATACGTCTGCCCGTTTACGGCGCCTGACTTAGATACGACTTCTTGAAACTCCCGGCCTGATCCGCGGTGCGCTTACCGTGTCTTTTTTTTCGCGCGCTTAATTTCCTCTTTTATCAATTCATCGGAATCGGCAAGCTCAAGCATCTTCCGATAGCACTCTTTGGCCTCGTCTTTCTCGCCTCGCTCTTCGTAAACGAGCGCCATATTGTAATAGGCCAGCGGTTGGGTCTCAAGAACTCTGTGTTCGGTATCGAGCGCCTTCTGGAATTGTTCGAGCGCCAGGCCGTGATCCCGCAATTTGAAATAATTCTTTCCCATCCTTAAATGAATTTCCGCCGGGTGAATTCCCGGAGCCTTGGACGGCAGATCCCTCAGCAGTTCCTTGTAGACCTCAACGGCTGATTTCGGATCCTTTGCGGCATATTCGCAAACAACCGCGAGACATATGTCCATTAAAAAATTGCGCGGATACATTTCGCGCAGACGTTGGAAGCACTTTACGGCGCGCTCGGGTTCTCCCTTCCAGGCTTCGAGGTAGCCCATCACCAGCAGGGAATCGGAAGCCCTGTAGATTCCCTTATCGACAACCTCCTGGAGTCTTTTCATTGCGGCCTTCTTGTCACCCGGAAGCCCATAAAACAATTTTGCCAGACTACGAAGAATAAAATTGAATGATCCGACTGCATATTCCACAACAGCCATACTGGTCTTGGCATCGACAAGACTCGGATCCAGTTTCAGTGCTTCTTCATGCGCCTTTCCTGCCGTTTTGGACAGATCTTTGGTTTGGATCGGGCTTCTGTAAAGCATTAATGCCTGCATCGAAAGGTTTTCATAAGACACGCCTTTGAAATAATACGCAAGCGCGTTGTGGGGATTTTTTTCTATCAATTTTTCACATACATCGAGGAGAGTTTGGTTCGCTTCCACAAACCGCTGAAGTTCCTCCGGAAATGATTCTTCCGGCAACCGGGCAGCGTCAAAGTATGTCGGCAGGCCATACTGAAATACAGCCAGGTTTCTGGCATTAAAAAGAGCCTTGTTCCACGCGGTTACGGCGATCATTCCATAACCGACAGGGCTTTCAGGATCTTCCTCTTTGATTTGATTGAATATCTTGAGTGCTCCGGCGTAATCCAGCTGATAACTGGATTGTATGCCTTTTTGGACACGCTCCCGGTGCAGGGGATCGTCGCCGCTGTAAAGGAAACCGGTTCCAAAAACAACAAAAAAGAAAAGGGTGGAAAGTGGTTTCATTGAAAAGCTGCCTAAAAAAGTAAGGCGCCTCCAAGTTTCCGTGTTGTCGGATACGCAGCCTGGTAATTACGGTGACAGTCACCACAACCTCGAAATTCGTTTAACAAATTACATGTGAGAAAATTAACGTTCTGAATTTCGAGGTTGTGGTGACTGTCACCGTAATTATGTGAAGTTATTTCCGGGACATCACACTAAGTACGCTCCCGGGGTTTTCGGTCGCGCGCCGGTAAGCGAAGCGGTAGGAACCCTGTGAGAAATGCGGCCTACTCTCTTGTTCTTTGCTTGGCTCGTTCTTCACGGTTCCGTTGTTGTTCCTCCTCTCTGAGCCGTTCCTCTTCCGCCTTCTTCCGGTCTTCAATCGCATCCTGCAGGTTTTCAATACGGTTCCTATCGCTTTCGTCGGCATATCTGCGTACGTTTCGCATGGAATCCTTGAACTCCTGGGTGAATTCCTTGAATTTGTCCGCATCTTTAATGACATGCGGCGTAATCATGATGATCAGTTCACTCCGCCTGTTGTTCCTGCTTGTCTGACCGAAAAGGCTCCCGATTATGGGTATATCGGAAATAAGAGGAAAGCCGGAGCGTGTCAGGCTCTTGGATTCGCGGATCAGGCCGGCAATGGCGACAGTTTCGCCGTCCTTGACGGTCAGGGTGCATTGCACCTTCGATTGAGTGAACGTGGGGCCCAGGCTCGTGTTGGTGCCCAAACCGCTGACTTCCTGCAGCACTTCCAGCGTTACCGAACCGGATGCGGAGATGCGCGGCAGGACGTAGAGTGTCACGCCGGTATCGCGGTAATTAATGCTCTGCGTGGGATTTTCGGCATTAGTCTGGTAATAGAGCGAACCGGTATACGGGATTTGGCTGCCGACGGTTATGTTTGCCTGGGTGCCGTCCATGGCAAGCACCGATGGCGCTTCCAGGATCCTCACGTTGGTCTTTTGGCGCAGTGCATTAAGGGCCGTGAGCAGTTCCTGGGAGTTTCCGACCAGGGCAATGTTGTAAGCGGTCAATGCCCCTGTAGGCACACCTTCGACGGACGTCGTGTTCAGCCCGACCTCGGTTATACTACCGTTGGTTCTCTCCCGCAGAGCCGCTCCGACGCCAAAGCTGAGGTCGTCGGTGAGATCGACTTCGAAAATACGCGCATCGATGACGACCTGGCGGGGCATCACGTCCATCAACTTGATCGCTTCCAGCACGAACTCGTAGTCGGCGGCCGTAGACTGGATGATCAGGCGGTTGCTGATGTCGTCAACGACAAGCCGGACCGTGTCCTGGAGAACGGAGAATTCTCCTCCCTCAATAACCATGGACGATATGGTTCGGGTGGTGCTGAACTGGGGATTTAACTGCTGGTTACCGAAGGTTGTCGTCCCGCCGGAGGTTAATCCTCCGAGCAGACCACCCTGGTTGTTGTTGGAAAAGGTACCCGTGGTGCTGAAGGTGCCGAAACTGCCGCGCCCCTGGTTGAGCCCCGTACCCTGCTGGCCGCCGGGGAGAGCGGCCGCTCCCGCACCGGCGCCGGTCGCGGGCTGGGTGGTGACCTCCCCGCCGTACAGGTTGTAAAGCAGGTTGGCGATGTTGGATGCAGTCGAGTTCTCCACGATGTAGACGTTCGTTTGTATAGTTCTCCCGGTCTTTGTATCGAGTACGTCAATCCAGTATTTGACCTCCGTCAGGGCGCGTTTGGAACTGGTCATGACGAAAATGGCGTTCAACCGGTCGAGGGATACAAATGATACTCCCGTTGCCGCACCCTCCGTGCCGTCTCCGAAAATCTTTTTAAGGTCTGCAACAACATCGGCGGAGGCGTTGTGATGGATTTCAATCAGGTCGATAAGATCCTTGTCCATGAACTTGTTGTCGAGCACATGGATGACCTTCAGGATTCTCTCAATACTGTCATCGTAATCGGTAAGGATCAGCATGTTCAACCGCTCGTAGGGCATGATCACGCCGCCTTCGGTCATAAAGAGCTTGATCGGTTCAATCAGGTCCCTGACGGGAATAAATTCCACGGGAACCACATTTGTAGACAGCTTCGGGATTTGGGAGGATTCCACAGCGGGGGGTGCTGTCTCTGAAGGGACCGCCTCCGGTGCGGCCGGAGGTTGTTCCTGGGGTGTTTCGGGTGTGGTTTCCGGTTCGACAACCGGGGGTTGTTGTTCGATGAGATCGACACCGGCCTTTAGGGCGGAAGAAATCGGGACAACCTGGTAAATCCCGTTCTCATAGATCAGGGATGCATTCTTCGTCTTGAGAATCAGGTTGAAAAGCACATAGACTTCCTCTTTCGTCATCGGGGCGGAGCTGTGAATGGTGACGGTTCCCTGTACGGCAGTATCGATTACCAGCGGGGTCAGGCCGAGAAGATTTGAGATCTGTTGAATAAACGCATCCAGATCCGCATCTTGAAAAACCAGCTGCAGCTTCCCGTTCGCTTGCTTCAGGCTGATCTGTTGTGGAACGGACGGAGTTTCGGCTGCGGGTGCAGTCGGTTGCGGCTGTGTGGGGGGAGGCTGTTGAATCTGTTGCAGCAAATTGTTGGGAAAACCCCGCTGCTGCCGCTGCTGCTGATTGCTAAGGATCCGTTCCCTCAGTTGCTCCATTAATTGCATTCTTTCCTCCTCCGACATAGGAGGCGGCGGTTGGGGCTCCTGGGGAGGAGGTACTGCCGGGCTGAAGCTGCCTGACAGCAAAAGTGTGAAAAGGATAATAACAGCACTCCAGGATTTATTGATGCTCATGGTTCTACAGCTTCCTCTCTTGGAGAGTCCCAGTGAATTTCCTTAAAGCGATACGGCGGAATTTGTTAGGGACGGGTCTTGTCATAGATGTTTCCCGGTAAATTTGATTTTCTTCCACCTCTAATTCCGGTCCTGCAATTTACAAAAAGATGGAATACATTGAATTCCAAAAGCAACACATGTGTTATCCTCCAAACCCCGGAATTGAGGCCACCTCTAATTCCGGTCCTGCAATTTACAAAAAGATGGAATGCATTGAATTCCCAAAATATTACATATGTTATCTTCAAAACCCCGGAATTGAGGCTACCTCTAATTCCGGTCCTGCAATTTACAAAAAGATGGAGTGCATTGAATTCCAAAAATATTACATGTGTTATCCTCAAAACCCCGGAATTGAGCCATACACATAAAATCCACCCACAATGACTACTTAACGGTTCTGCGGATTCCGGATGACATCTCCAATGGGTGTCCGGATAACGCGGGTTCCCCTCTGGATTGCAGCCGGATTTGTAGCCGGAACCTGTGTTATCGGCTGCGGCGTATTCCCCTGGGTCGTATCAGCCGTCGGCTGTTGTGCGCCCGGTTGCCCTGTGGGGGTTACGACGATAATATCACCCTGGGCAGTGGTTGCCCCGGCGTTCGCGGCCAGGGATGTCGCAGGCAACTGTACCGTTCGGCTGGCGCCGGATCTGTCAAGAACAACGTAAGTCTGGGTATTCGCGGCGCTCGTTCCGCCTCCGATAGGAATTACGCGGGTGGATACAACACTTGTTTTGGCTCTACTGGCCGGCTGGGAACTGTCATTCAGGTAAATCATTTCTCTCTGATTGCCGTTGTCGAGCACGATGTGATCCGACTCAATTTCAGTGACTGTATACCCCTCGTAAGTATCCCCGATCTGCTTCATCTGCACCTGGCCGGAGCTTCCGCGCCTCAGGGGTTCGCGGATAGAGGCTACTTTCTGGTTTTCCGCCAGAATCACTCCGACCAGGATAGGTTTCTGTGCATCCGGCATGGTTCCGGTTACAGTCGGGCTGTCCCCGGAGCCTTCATTCGTCCTGGATTCCGAAAAAAGGTTCTTTTCAGGAATAAGAGCGAATTCCAGCGGATTGTAGTTTTCCGGCATAGGTGGAGGGGGCAGTCTCGTTTCCTGGGCCGTTTTCTGGCTCAGGAAACCGGCCGGCTGAATTTTCGACAGATCATTATTTTTTTCCTGTTGTTGCACCGATTGCTTAAGCTGCCATGCGGCAAAGGCGGCAATTACAAAAAGCAGCAAATTTATTCCAATCCATTTTTTTGTCATAGCAGACCTTCCACGAAACGCGATCGTATCGCCGTGAACGGGGCAAAGGAGTTATAAGTTCGTAACCGTATCCGTCCCGGCTTCGATGATGGGGATATAGCCCGAAACGGTCAAAATAGGCGTCAGATTCGCGGTCGTTGGCTGAGTTCTTGATCTCCCACGAGTGGGCGACCCGACAGAGAGATCGTCAATCGTTAAAAACTGTTCGTAATTCGCAATTTCAGTCAAGAGCTGTAAAAACTGTTCCATATTGCAGCTTGTCGTGATCCGGTAGGATACCTTTATGACCTTGTTCTCGATCTTTTTTTCAGGCCGGGGACCCTTCTGGGTTATCTGCACTCCGGATCTTTGGGCCATGTCCGTGAGAGTGTTGAGCAGATTGGCCTCGGCGACGTTTGCGGTCTCCCCTTCTAAAAATCTCGCCCTGGCTTCCTGGAGGCGCGAATTATAAAGCTGAATACGAGATTCAAAAACCCCTCGGAGGTCCAGCTTTTCCCTGTACGCCAGAAGCGTTTCTCTTTTACTCTCTACGGTAACGGTGAGGTCTTCGCCGCCCTCCTGCCGCAGTGTCAGGGCATACGCGAGCGCCAGGACGGCAATGACACCGAGCCCGATAATGATGAATTTTTTTTGTCTCCGGTCTCCCTTCACGAATACCTTCACGTTTATTCCTCCAGTTTGGCTATGATTGTAAAACGATCCTTGAGTGTAAGGTTATCCCTGGTAATATTTCCCCTCACAGCTACTTCCTTCAATATGGGTGAGGATTCAAGCAAGGGGATCAGATCGGATGCAGAACCGCCTAAGCCGCTTATAGTAATGCTTCCTTCCTGATTCCTGTAATTATAAAGATAAGTGTCGTCCGGGAGCATTGTAGTCAGTTCCTGGAGTACGTACAGGTTCATGTCTTTCGAACGGAAAAGACTTTCTATGAAATTGATTTCTTTTTCGAGTTCTTCCGTTTGACTTTGGGAATCCAGGATTTCCGCTACATCAGGTTTGATCCTTGAAATCTCCTCGTCCAGTACCTGAACAAGCTCCCTGTCCTGGATCCGCCCGTGAGCAAAGAGGCCTGCCAGCAATGCCAGAATAATCAATCCAAGAACGGCTGCGGATATGTACGCCCAGCGGGTCTGCTTGAATCGAAAGGCGGCGGGAAGCAGGTTGATCTTGAATGATGGATGCCGCATCATGCTGGCATAGGCTAAACTGATCGCGGTTGCCGCTTGTTGAAGGTAAGGCCTGGTTTCTTCGGAACTTTTGAAATGCACGGCGTCTTTCAGCAACGTGCATTCTCCAATAGCCTCCCTGATTTCCCCGTACACGGTTTCAGAAGAATCCCCTGCCAGAACGATCTCTTCTATGGCGCTTCCCGGTGCCAGACGTATCCTGGAGGTGGCCTCATCGAGTTCCTTAAGCACCAGGTCCTTCCAACTGAGGCTGTCGTTTTTGGCAGTTTCCTGCGAATACACCGGTATCCCGTCATGCACCACTATGAGTTCGAGGGACGATGCGGCCGTATTGGCCAGGATGTAGGTTTTGTCCTGCATCTTTTTCCTGTTTTGCTGGAATACATTTGTCAGCGCAAGAGTGCCGCAGGTGACGGCCGCAGGCTGTATCCCGAGCTCAGACAGCAGCTGGATGTAATTGTCCAGGATGCTTTTCCGGACCATTACCACAAGGACATGAAGTCTTTTATTCTTACTGCTACTGTCAAGCAGCGCATAATCGTGATAGTAGCTGTCTTCATCGGTGGGTTCAAAAGACTGTACCTGATACTGGACGACCTGCTTCAGGTTGTCGGCCACTTCCGCCGGAAGGTCCAGTTGCCTGAAAAGAACGTCCCGGCGTGGAATTCCCAGTACAATGTTGTCTTTGCCGAGGATGTTGTTTTTCAGAAAGGCCTGGATTTCCTGCCGCAATTCTACAGTATCGCGGTTGCGGTAATCCGGGATGCGCATGAAATGCGTGAGTGACCCTCCGGAAAAGTTACCCTGGAGGGAAGACAACACCATGTCCTTTTCCTGTAGTTCGATCCCGATGGTGGTTTTCAAGTAGATCATAAAATGGATCCTTCATAGTCCGGAACATTTTCGTTCCAGTATAGAATGCGATAAAAATTTTGCTGGCCGCTGTCCAGGTTAACAACGGCGCGAATTACACGTCGTACTTTCGAGTCCCCCATGCTTGCCGAAACATTCAGGGTATAGGTGTTGGACGTCTGGACCGTCAGGTACTGTAATGTTGTGGCTCCGAGCATCCCGACGCTTTCTCCGGAAATCTCCTGCGTGTTTTCAAAGGGATTTATCCGGCTCCTCTCGAAAATTCTTTCCGCAGATTCCCGGGAGATCCCGGGGATTGAAAGCAGCACGGGAAGGGGAGCGAAGTTGACGTTAATCTGGTTCCTGTTGGAATAAACAGTAAAATAACGGGAAAGGCCGTATTTATAAAATACGGATCCGTCGTCGGCCCGCTCCGGCCTGCCGTAGAAATACTCAGGCGTCACGCCGCGGACAAGCAGTAGTTCCTCGACTGCTTCAAACCTGCCGTTCTTGGCTGAATAGGGCGGGCTCAGTATTTGATAATATTCGTCCTCGGCGCCGTATTCCAGATTCGAGTCGTCGGTATCGCGCCAATCCATAATCGAATCTGTAATGATGTCGACGTCAACGGCCGGAATCATGGCCGCAACAAGCAGGTTGCGTAGCTGCTCTTCAGATACTGTGTTGAGATTAACCTTTCCCGTCTCATCCTGGATATTTACTGTATAGCGCCCGCCGCCGAATTCCCCCGTAACCTTGCCGAGGTCCAACGGGGTCGGTTCATCCTGAAGAGCGTTTTGTTGCACTTGAGGACTGTACTGCTCGTACATAAGGCGGTAAATGGTTTCCGAGATGCCGGCGCGCGCTACATAATATGCCTGTTCGAGAGACTGGGAATTGCGGGCGGCGACGACTTCCACGTGGCTCTCCCGTGCAAAGGACAAGACGATCGCAGACAGGGCAATAAAAATCCACAGCAGTGCGATCAGCACTATTCCCCTCTCAGAAAACTGCCGGTTGTATTTCTTCATTGTTCTCTATCCATTCCAGGCCCTATGCCGGGTATAAAGACTGGTCCTGTGCCCGATCCCCTGCCCGGTCCCATGCCGGGTCCCATGCCGCGTCCTCTTCCGGGTCCCATGCCGCGCCCTCTTCCGGGTCCCATATCCCGCCCCGTTCCAGGCTCTGTTCCGGAACCTCTGCCCGGTGCCGTGCCGCGCCCTCTTCCGGGTTCCATGCCACGTCCTCTTCCGGTGTCGCCTCCGATTCCTCTTCGAATTTCCTCAAGCTCCAGCCTGAGTCCCCCTCCCCTTCCTCCTCTTCCTCGAATTCCAGCAAGGTTCAGGATATTCGGCTGTGTGCCTCCTTCGGGTGCATGCACGGGAACGAAGATATTGCGGGTGATGGTGGTGCCGTTCGTGTCTGTGGCAAGCATGGTCATGGAAATGGCCACAGGCAATTTCCCAATTTCCTCCCCGTCCCATTCCGGGACCCATTCGCCCGGGTTGTCCGGGTCGTCATCCGCTTTCCTGTATTTGAAATAACATTCTGTAAGATTTTCAAAGAGTGGGATAGTGTTCACAGGATAGACGTTTTCTTCAGTGTCGGGAAGCTCTCCGATGTAGCGTGCCTCGCTTTCCACAAGGGAATAATCGCCTTCCGCGTTCGGTACTACCTCGTAATTCACAAGAGTAAGCCCCGGGCTTTCCTGGAAATTGAGCGAGTTCAGGCTGATAAAATTGAGACGGTTTTCCGTTCCGTAGAAAATGGGATAGGACGGGCCGGGCGAATCCGGATCGGTCGGAGCCATCAGCGGATATGCGGATGCCATCTGTTTACGTACCAGGTCCAGGATATTCCTGTAGCGTTGGCTTTCGTCGATATATTCCGTGCCACGGGACCAGGACCGGATCCCGGTCCGGAAAATCGACCAGATGCCGACGGCCATCATCGCGACGATGGTTACGGCCACAATCGTTTCAATCAGCGTAAATCCCTTTTCGGATAATATGGCCGGTGTTGTTGCGGCCGCCGCTCTTTTTCTGCTTATCATTGCGATCCAGGCAGCGCCCCCTCCTGTAGTGCGTTGATAATTTTCAATGTCTGCAGTTGATACACCGGGTCCGGGGAGCCGGGCCCGAACAGTTCGACCCTGTAGCTCAACAGCCTGATCGGAAGTTCGACACTGGTCGTGAACGTGGATTCCGTATCGATCTCCGGTTCGTATTCCTCAATATTCAGCACGTAACTGTACCCTTCTTCGAGATTTTCCGTGTAGGTCGCGGGCTCCCGCAGCTCCTGAGTGTACAGGGCGGATTCCATAATATTCTGCGCGTATCCCATGACCCGTGTGCGGAGCTGCACTTTCCGAATATTGCCCAGCGATCCGGACAGGACCGACATGGTTACGGCCGCTCCGACAGCCAGCACGACCAGGGCCACGAGAACTTCCAGGAGCGTAAACCCTTCTCCCCGGCTCCTCAGCGCGCCGGGTCTGGAATCGGCGGTTCTCCTTCCGGGTATCATTGGGCCTCCTCCCCGGTGCCGGACAGGATAGTGGCGCCACCCGTAATCGGGTCTGAAACGATTCTCAGATAGGAGCCGTTTCTGGATTCAAGAAGTATCTCCACGCTGTCCGAGCTGCCGTTGGGCAGGAAGCGGACGGTTGAAACTTCCTCGGATGTTTCGCCGCCGCCCATAAACACGCGCTGGATTCGAACATTGTCCGGCAGGATATAGACCCGGTTTCCTTCCCCAAGGTCATTGGTCAGTCGCACCACCTGGTTTTCCCGGTCCACAGTCACCTGCATGCCCGTCTGTTCGGTGACGGCCTTCTGCCTCGCGTAGCGCAGCGTGTTGAGAATGTCCCTGCCCGTAGTCCGGAGACTGAGCGAAGTGGTGCCTCGTGATAAAGATGGGTAGGACACGGCCAGGACAAGGGCTATCACCAGCAGCGTGATGATGACTTCCAGCAGCGTGAACCCTTTTTGCGAACCGTTCATGTCAAACTCACTCATAATTGCAGATGTCGTCGTCTCCACCCTCAATCTTATCCGGCCCGTTGGAGCAAAGGTCGTAATCCAGACCATGCTGGCCGGGGAACCTGTAGGAATAGGCGGTTTGCCATGGATCTACAGGTACTTTCTTCAAATACGGGCCGTCCCAGTTGGGCGAGTTACCCGGATTTTGAAGCAGCGCTTCAAGCCCCTCGGCTTCTCCGGGGTAGCTGCCCACTGTCACCATATACAAATCGAGTCCGCCCTCGATCGCCGCGATTTCGATCTGGGCGATTTTTTCTTTTGACTGACCCAATTTGCCCCGAAGCGTCAATCCCAATGCCGCGACAAGCATGGCGAGGATGACGACAACGATAATCAGTTCAACCAGCGTCATGCCCTGTTCCGATTTGCGGTCCTCGAAATTCACCGACATGTCTTCCTCCCAAACAAAATCGTTTCTTAGAACGGTATTTCGTTGATGCTGAAAATGGCCGTAAGCATCGATACCACGATAGCGCCTATGATGACGCCCATCAGGATGATGAGCGCCGGCTCGAAAAATGCGATAAGTTTTTTGATACTGTTTCGTACTTCCACGTCATAGACTTCCGCGACCTGGGCGAGCATGCTGTCGAGTCTTCCGGTTTCCTCTCCGACTTCGATCAGGTGCATGGCCAGCGGAGGGAACACGGCGCTCTGCTTCATGGGGAGGGAAATTCCTTCCCCTTTTTTAATTCCGGTCCGTATGGGATCGATGGCTATGGCGATGCTCTGGTTTCCGACGATTTCCCTCACGATCGTCATCGCCTGAAGCAGCGGAACGCCTCCATGAAGCAGCGTCCCCAGGGATCTTGAAAAACGGGCGACCTCCACTTTGCGCAATACAATACCGACAAGCGGAATACGCAGCATCCAGCGATCTATTTTAAAGCGGCCCTCGGTGCTGTTCCGGAATCTTCTGATATATGTGACCAGGAGGACAATTACTGC
>Ga0209536_100011237_pt1 | contig 13138 bp, 11 predicted proteins | sample DeeMarSeWOR28_12_FD_187461 | JGI IMG/M metagenome (GOLD analysis project Ga0209536, IMG submission 187461) | Marine sediment microbial communities from White Oak River estuary, North Carolina - WOR-2-8_12 (SPAdes) (version 2) | ecosystem: Environmental > Aquatic > Marine > Intertidal zone >...
CGCCCACGTCGGGGCGCTCCAGCCCCGCGACGCTACGCAGCGTGGTGGTCTTGCCGCAGCCGCTCGGTCCCAGCAGCGTGTAGAAATCGCCCTGCGTGACACTGAACGAAACCCGGTCCACCGCCAGGTGGGACTGATGTGCCGAATGGTAGGTGAGGCTCAGATCCTCGACCTCGATCATGGGTTTGCCCGCTGTCATCCTGTTCCGTTCTGTTGTCTCATGCGGTGGACTGGAAGCCCCATTTGCGGCTCGCCCACCAGTAAAGCGCGATGATGGGGACCATCATGACGATCAGGATCAGGGTGAGCGCCGCGGCCTGACCGAAACCGGCGCTGCCCGACCAGACCGACCACACCACTACCGGCAGGGTGATGTTCTCACGCGTGGTCAGGATGACCGCGAGCGTCAGCTCCCGGAAGGTCAGCAGCGCGATCCACAGCCAGGCATAGATCAGGGTCTGAAGCGCCGCCCCGTTCCTGGAAGCCAGGACCCGATGGGATTCGGGCCCGAGAAGAAGGGAGTGCACGTCCGTCCCGTCCATCTCCACCAAATCCGCCCCGATCCTCTCCCCTCACCCCCATCCAGGGCAACGAGTATGGTGGGCCGGTGGTAGCGTTCTACGATTCTGGAAGCCACGATGCCTATCACTCCCGGATGCCATCCCTCCCGCGCCAGTACCAGCCCGCGCGAGCTTTCCAGATCAACGGTGCGCTCGATGTCGTCGATGGCCTCCGCCAGTATCCGTTCGTCTATCTCCTGGCGCCGAGCGTTGATGGTATCGAGTGAACGCGCGAGATCATGTGCGGCGTGCTCGTCGTCGGTCAGCAGGAGACGGAGACCGTCCATGGCGTCGCCAACCCGACCAGCCGCATTCAATCGGGGACCCAAGACGAACCCAACCTGCCCTGCCCGGATCTGTTTGCCGGCGAGCCCTGTAACCGCAAGCAATGCACGGAGACCCGGCCACCGGGTTCGTTCCATCATCTTGAGACCGAAGCGTACCAGTGTACGATTCTCGCCAATCAGGGGCACGATATCCGCCACGGTAGCCATCGCAACCAAGTCGAGCACATGTAGCGGCGCGTTCTCAGCCATGTCCAGCTCGCTACAGACAGCCTGTGCCAGCTTGAATGCAACTCCGGCACCGCAGAGTTCTTTGCTAGGAGACTCGCAGTCCTCGCGTCGCGGGTTGACGACCGCATCGGCAGGCGGAAGCTCGCCCGGCACATGGTGATCCGTTACAACTACGGCGAGTCCGGCTTCTTTGGCCCGGGTCACCGTCTCGTGGGCGGTGACACCGCAGTCACAGGTGATCACCAAAGAAGCTCCGTTTGCGAGGGCCGCGCTCAAGCCGGCCGGCCCGAAGTCGTACCCATCGCGCAGCCGGTGTGGCACAAACGGAATCACCTCTGCCCCCGCCAGGCGAAGTATCCGAGTCAGCAACCCGGCAGCGCACTGACCGTCTACGTCGTAGTCACCGTGCACGAATATGCTCCGTCCTGCGCGCACCGTGTCGGCAATCAGCCTGGCAGCCTGGGGCATGTCCTTGAGGAGATACGGATCACTGAGGGTAGCGAGGGAGGGTCTCAGAAACACCTTGGCTTCCTGAGGAGAAGTGAATCCCCGCTGTATCAAGAGGGCGGCCAACGTCGGCGGTAGGTTCAGGACAGTTGCCAGCGACTGGACTTCTGCCAGGTCCGCTGGCGGCACAATCTCCCAGCGGGAATGTCCCCGCATCATTCGTAGTCTGCGTTGTACACCAGCACTCCGCACGCTTCACACGGCTCAACAGACTGTCCAGCCTCGATCTGTTGACGCCGGTGGAGGGGAACGGACGTGAAGCAATGACCACAGGCTCCGCCTCGCAACGGGTACAGTGCTTGAGGGGCTCTGCCACGCAGTATCTTCTGATAGAGATCCAACAGACCGGGGTCGATATGCTTGGCGGCTTCGTCTCGCTCCCTTCTCGCCCGCGCCAATTCAGCCTCGAGTTCACCGCTCCGAGCAGCCAGCTCTTGCCTGGTCGGCTCCTGCGTGCCTCTCGTCTCCTCGACCTGTTGCTGCATCTCAGCGAGCGCTTGCTCTGCTTCCTGTACCTTGTCCGCTGAACGAATCCAGTCGGTTTCCTCCTTCGCCAGCACGCTGCGGGCGAGATCCAGCTCGGCCATGATGGTCGCGGCTTCCTTCGCTCCCCTCACCCACTCGAGTTTCTGCCGTCGCCGCTCCTGCATGACGCGATAACTCTCGATTCTCTCTTCCAGCTCGGCCCTGCGGGCTTCCGCATCTCCGGCGTTCTTCTGGGCCAACGCCAGTCGCTCTTCGACCTGAGTCAGGGCAGCATCGAGCACTTCGATCTCCGGCTGGAGTGCACTGAGTTGCTCTTCCACCATCGTTACAGCTCGATCTTTCTCCTGCAGATTCAACAAGACCGCCAAATCAACCTGCACCTGTGTCACCTCCTCGACGAATTACGTTCCATTCGTGTGTATTCAGCTTTCGCGACTCTCGACTGAGCGCGGTCTGTTCTTCGAGCAGCCTGATCTTCTCATCTTCGGCAGCTACGGCGATCTCCCGCGAGACAGCGCGCTTCCTTTCCCGGAGAGGACGGCTCTCCAAGCGGTTGAGTGCTCCCTCAACGATCGCGTCCACGTTTCTCTCACCGAGGCCTTGATCGATCAGTCCCGCAACCAGCATTCTCTTGTTCCCGTCAGTGAAACTCAGGAACTCGTGCGCCTTGGTGTCAGGTTCAGCACCCGCGACCAACTGTATCAACTCACCCTCCGGTTGATGCAGCGAATCCGGTTCGGGCAAGAGCTCCCCAATCCGCCGCCGCCATTCCGGCGCGTGCAGCATGACGCGCAGCAGTTCTCGTTCGGGTATCGCACGACAGCCCGGTGAAGTGAGGTCCGCCGGAGCTGCGCTTGCACGGCTCACGGCGCTGACGGGGCCGGACGTGCCACGGCGTCCTGTTTCTGCCTCTCGGCGAACTGACTCCGCGGAGACACCCAACGCCTCGGCCGTGCGGCTCACGTAGAGATCCCGTGTAACCGGATCGGCGGCAGCCCGGATAGTGGGTACAATCCGATCGAGGGCCTTGCGACGTCCCGACAACGTACCCAGCCACCCTTTGCGTTCCAGCAGTTGCAGCTTCCGTTCGAGCACGTCGATCGCATCGTCCATGAGCTGACCAATCACATCTGCACCGCCCTGCTGGACCAAGGTGTCGGGATCCTGTCCCACCGGGAGGGTCGCTATGGATACCCGCAACGAGGCCCGCAGGAACTCATCGGCAGCCCGGAATGTCGCCCGCAAACCGGCCGTGTCACTGTCATACAGGAGCATTACGCTGTTAGTGTAGCGCTTGAGGAGGTTGGCCTGATCCTCCGTCAGCGAGGTCCCCAAAGGGGCGACGACCTCCTCGATCCCCGCTTCTACGAGTCGCAGAACATCGAAGTAGCCTTCCACGACTACCGCCCGTTCCGCCCTACGAATCGCGTGCTTCGCTTCATGCAGGTTGTAGAGTATTCGGCCCTTGTGGAATATCTGCGATTCGGGTGAGTTGAGATACTTCGGCTCGCCCTCACCAATGACCCGTCCACCGAAGCCCACAACACGACCACGCAGATCGCGGATCGGGAATAGCAGTCGGTTCCAGAACCGGGGACGTACGGTACCGTCCTCCCGCTTCACGGTGAGGCCCGCCTGTAGCAGGATCTCTCCGGTCACACCGAGAGTCTCCATCGCGTCCAGGAACTCAGTTCCCTTAGGTGAATAGCCCAAGCCCAGCGGTCCAGCCTTTTCGGAACGGATGCCTCGCTGCTCCAGATAGGCCCTCGCCGGACCGGCGTCGTCCGCCTCGAGTAGCCGCCGGGTGAACCACTCTCCGGCCACGGAAACCGCGGAGAAGAGCGGCTCGCGCGGGTCCGGCCCCCCGGTGGGCCGATCGGGAATCGAAATACCACAACGGCGGGCCACTTCCCGGACTGCCGTGGGATACTCCATGCCGAGACGCTTCATGAAGAAAGTGAAGACGTCTCCCGCTTCATGGCACACGAAGCAGTAGAACATCTGCTTGCGCGGAATCACGGCGAAGTTGCGGTGTTTGCCGCCATGGAACGGACAGGGACCACGATAGTCCGAGCCGGTTCGCTTGAGCTCGACCTGCTCGCCGATGATCTCGACGATATCGGCGGTGTCGCGTACCCGCTCTACGAGTTCGTCAGGTATGCTGCTCAAGGCATGAACTCCACCAAAGTGACCCCGCTGCCGCCTTGCTCTGCCGGCGCCAGATTGAACCTCTTCACGCGGCCATCGCGGTGCAGCACTTCTCCTACCCTCGCCCTCAACACCCCTGTACCCTTGCCGTGAATGATCCGCAACCAGGGGAGGTCATCAGCCACCGCGCAATCGAGCGCGAGCGTCAGCGCCGCCTCCGCCTCGTCGCCGGTCATGCCCCGGAGGTCAATGTCGGAGCTGGCTGCTGGAGCTTCGGGTTGGTGCAACGTCGGACGGGATCGTTCGGGAAGCGAGGAGGCGGAAGCGGCACTGGACGTTGACGGCGCTACCTCCTGGACCTCCCCTTGAGTACGATGGTCGGTTCGGAGACCGTCCGACCCTGCAACCTGCTCCCCGCCCGCCCTCACTCTCCAGCCCTGCTTCGCCAACTGTTCCAGCTGCTTCAGCGCCTCCCCTTCCTCCTTCACACCTGTTTCCACCAACCGACGCGCTTCCTTTGCTGTCGTCTCCGTCACCGCAGTGCGGGCGAGGCCCAGCGCCTCTTCGACACGACGCCGAGCCTGGAGCAAGAACTGGCGGGCCTGTTCTCTCCCTTCTCGCTCGAGTTGACGCTCCTGCTCGCGGAGGCGCCGCTCCCTGCCCTCGAGAGAGTCTGCGATAACCGTGTTGTCGCGGCGAATTCTCCCCAGGCGCGCCGCTTCAGCCGCCAACTCTTCCGCTTGGCGGGCTAGCTCGGCTTCCTTTCGCTCCAAGTCGGCAAGTATGGCGTCGAGCGACCGAGCTTGTTCCGGCAGCAGCGCCTCGGCGCGTTCGAGCACCTCCACCGGCAAACCCAAACGACGGGCTATTGCCAAACCAAATGAACGGCCCGGCTGGTCTTTGACAAAGCGGTACGTGGGCGCCAGCGTTTCCATATCGAACTGCAGCGAACCGTTTACTATCCCTGCCGTCCGAGCCGCGAGATCTTTGAGGTCGCTCAAGTGAGTGGTCGCGATGGTTGTGCTGCCACGGTCGTTGAGCGACAGCAGTGTTGCACCTGCCAGCGCCGCTCCCTCCACCGGATCGGTTCCGCCACCTACTTCATCGAGCAACACCAGAGACCGAGAGTCTGCCGCGTCGAGCACCTGCTTGATCTCGGCGACATGGGCGCTGAACGTCGACAAGCTGGCGGAGATGGACTGGTGATCCCCTATGTCGACGAAGAAGTGATCGAACACGGGCAGCACGGTACCCGGACCGACCGGCGGGATGATCCCCGATTGCGCAAACGCGCTCAAGAGTCCCAGAGCCTTGAGCAGCACCGTTTTGCCGCCGGCGTTGGGACCACTGATGAGTAAGGTGCGTTCGTTATGCGCCAACTGCAGCTCGAACGGCACCGGTGGTGACGACTCCGCCCGCAGCAACGGATGTACACCTCGAGACACTCTCAGTTCGGTCGGAGGTTCAACCATCGTCGGGATGGTCCCGTCCATCTCCACCGCGTAGCGGGCGCGGGCGTAGGCGTCATCCACCCGCTGGCACATCAGCAGGCCGCGAGCCAGCTCGCCACCGTGGGGACGCAGGCGCCCGGTCAGCTCACGCAGTACTGCCAGCTCCGCTCGAGCTTCCTGTGCCTCCCAGGAATTCAACTCATTGCCCAACTCTACCGCTTCGGGCGGTTCGACGAAAAGCGTTGCGCCGGAGCTGGACTCTTCATGCACGATCCCTTTGACCCTGCTACGGTCGTCGCGCCGAACTGGGATGACGTAGCGCCCCCTCCTTACCGTCACCTCCGCTCCACTCACTTCCTGCCCGTACCGTCTCAGCTGCTGTTCCAAGAACGCGACCAGCCTCGATCGGGTTTCTCTTACGCGCCGGCGGGCCTTGGCGAGTTCTGGTGACGCCTCGTCTTTCACCCGTCCATCCGGATCCAGAGATCGGGCTATAGCGGCCGCAATCTCTGCGGGAGGCACTTCCTCCGCGAACGCAGCGACACGCGGTGCGTCGGGGGCAATGCGAAGCAGGCTACCGCGAAGGGTGCGCATACCTGTAATGGCCGACCCAGCCGCGTTCAACTCAGCGGGCTCGAGAACGTTCCCCGGGATCACGAGCTTCTCGACCACGGACGTGAGGTCCTGGACTACTTCCGGCCTGAAGGAATCACCTGAGTCCAGCAGGTGCTGCAGCTCGGCCACGGTGGCGAGTTCAGCTTCGATCCACTCCAAGGACCGCTGGGGGACGCGCTTGTGGACTGACGCAGCGCCCAACTCCGAGATGGCATACCGGGCGACGGTTTCCAGCGCTGCCGCGAACTCCAGTTCTGCCAGGACTGCAGCGGTAGCCGATCCTGGAGAAGCGAAAGGGGTGCTGACAACCTCGGTCGCCAACACCCCTGGTCGCTCTTCGGCAGGACCCTTACCGGTCATACGAAGCAGCCGTGGCGCACCGTGCATACCAAGCGGCGTGTACTCGATCTGCGAGTCATACCTGGCAAGTTACTCTGGAACCCTGCGAACTGAACGACTGGAGAGCTAATGCGCCTACTCACTCCTAGGAGGACACCTAGTACCTATACGGGTTGCGTCTTTTCCGTCTGGCAGCGTTGATCTTCCTCTTACGCCGCTCGCTCGGCTTTTCATAATGGCGGTGTCTGCGAAGATCCGAGAGGATACCCGCCTTCTCACATTTCTTCTTGAACCGGCGTAGCGCGCGCTCGAAGGACTCGTCTTCGCTGATCAGTACTTCCGCCATCAATCTCCTGCCACTGGGACTCAAAATGCGAAAAAGATACGCGGAGTTCCCAATTTAGAACTGGCTCGGCCTAATCTCAAGGAGCCTCAGCCGGGTGGCCACCTCATCACCCGCCCCCCCAAGATGTGCGCGTGGAGGTGAAACACTGTCTGCCCCGCGTCCGCATTCGTGTTGATTACAACTCGATAGCCTCGCTCCGCGAGGGCCTCGTTGCCGGCGATCTTCTTGGCGAACAACAGCAGGGCTCCCAGTGCATCCGCCGTTTCGGCTTCGTTTAGCGACGTCACGTGTTCGCGCGGGATGACCAGAACATGCGTTGGGGCCTGAGGATTGATGTCCCGGAAGGCCAAGAACTGGTCGTCTTGAGCAACGACCGTCGCTGGGATTTCGCCTGCAGCGATCTTGCAGAACAAACAGTCTGTCGCGGTCACGCTCCGAAAGCCTCCTTCATTCGGTTCCAGATTCGGCGCCCGATACTGTCCTCCTCTGGAGGATCCCCCTCCAGACCTGACAATCGCTCGAACAGCTCCCTCAGTTCGGGAGTGAGCTTGGCCGGCGTCCACACCTGGACATGGACATGGAGTGTGCCACGCTTCCCCGAATTCAGGTTGGGAAGTCCTTTGCCGTGCCGGGACAGAATGGTACCGGATTGGGTTCCAGGAGGAACGTCTATCTTCTCATCGCCGTACGGCGTTGGGACAGTGAATTCTGCGCCCAGCGCCGCCTGGCTGAAGGCAACCTGAAGGTTGTAGATCAGGTCGTCGCCATGCCGCTCGAACCGTGGGTCGTCTTCCAGCTCCAGCTCTACCAGTAGATCGCCCGGAGGTCCATTTCGCGGGCCCGCAGCACCTTTTCCCCGCAGTGTTAGGTAGTTCTCGCGCGCGACTCCGGGTGGTACCTCGATGTCTACCACCGACTCTGCGCGGACTCTGCCGTCGCCACGACACTCCTCACAAGGCTGTGAGATGACCGTGCCATCGCCGTTGCAGCTCGGACACGTCGTGACGGAGACGAGCTGCCCGAACAGCGACTGCTGGGCCCGCCGAACCTCCCCCACCCCACCGCAGGTTTGACACGCTCGCGTGGAACTGCTGGATTCTGCTCCTGATCCTTCGCAGCGCTTGCACTGCTGCAGCGTTTTCAGCTTGATCTTGCGCGTTGTTCCGTGCGCGATGTCCTCCAAACTGAGGCGCAGCGATACACGGATGTCTTGACCGCGCTGCCGGGCTCGCCTACCGCGCTGGCCTCCACCGAAGAACGCATCGAATCCACCCATATTGCCGAAATCGCGCATGAACATACTGAGCGCTTCTGACAGATCGAACGGATGGAACCCGTAACCGCCGGCGGCACCTCCCTTGAGGCCGGCCATCCCGAATCTGTCGTAGGCCGCGCGCTTCTGGGGATCTCTCAGAACGTCATACGCCTCGCTCACATCCTTGAACTGCTCTTCCGCTTGTTTGGAGCCGTCATTGCGGTCCGGATGGTACTGCATCGCGAGTTTGCGATAAGCCTTCTTGATATCGTCAGCGGAAGCATCACGCGAAACGCCAAGGGTTTGGTAGAAATCCTGAGTCATCGCAGTCAGCGCTAGTGCACCAGGTCACTCATAAGACGGCTCGCGTGTTCCACCAGCGCAACGACCTTCCGGTAGGGCATCCGGGTCGGGCCCATGACGCCAATGACGCCGGAGAGCGACCCGGACTCGTATGTCGACGTGACCAACGTGAATTCGGCCAGCTTGGGGTTCAGGTTCTCTCCACCTATGGTGACTGTTAGTCCGGGTCCGTCGCGTTGCTCCAGAGCCCTCCGCAGCGGATCCCGCTGTTCGGTCAATTCCAACAACGTGCGCATGCGAACGTTGGAGCTGAACTCCGGTTGTTCAGCCAGCATCTGAGCGCTGCTCAGTACCACTGAACCGCTCTCGGATTCCTGGGCGTGAAACAGGGTTTCGGCCTCTTCCACAAAGATGTTCAGGAGTTCACGGCCTTGCGACACCAGCGAAGCGTCCCGGAGGCGTTCGCGCAGCGTTCTCCTGACCTCCAGCAATGTCTGTCCAGCCAGGCGCTCGTTGAGAACCCGCGCCAGACTGTCCAGTGCTTCACGCGGCAGAGCATTGCTGACCTCGACAAAGATCGTCCTGGCCGCACCACCCCTCAGCAGCAGGACGAGCAGGATGCGCTCGGCCGACACGCTCAAGAGTTCCAGCCGCTCCAACGTGGCGTCGTCGAACGAAGGTGCAACCGCGACACCGAGTTCCTGGGTGAGGACGCCCAATACCTGAGCAGCGTTCTTGAGGATGTCCTCGATAGCTGTGGCATCACTGTGAAGTTCCCGCAACAGCGCGTCCTGCTCCATCGGAGTCGGAGTTGAGCGCTCCATGAGCCTGTCCACATACACGCGGTAGGCCCGGTCCGTGGGTATCCGGCCGGCAGACGTGTGCGGGTGATACAGGTATCCTCGCTCCTCGAGGTCACTCATCGTGTTGCGCACCGTGGCGGCAGACACCCCGAGCTTGAACCGTTTTGCTATGGTGCGCGATCCGGCAGGCTCGGCAGAATCAACGTAGCTCACGATGACCGCCTCGAGCACCTGCCGTTCGCGTTCAGTCAAGTCATCCCGCATGCTACTCCAAGTCATGATCAGACAATAAATTAGCCACCTTTGCCCGAGGTGGTCAAGGCAGCCACCAAGGCATCCAGTCGCAGCCATCCGGCTGGGGTCAACCGGGCCCTCCCTGCGGCGACTACGATCCATCCGCTGGCGAGCGCGGCCTCCAGGACAGTCGGGTCCAGGTCGCCCGGCCCATCATACCGCAAACCCCCTGCCGTTCGGAGTGACAGATAGACTCGCTCCAAGCGCTGCTGATCAGGTGTCAACCGCTCCCACCCGGCGACTGGGAGGTTGCCACCGGCCACAACTCTCTCGTACTCGGCCCAATGACGCACGTTCCAGGACCGCTCAACACCATCAAAGCTGTGTGCCGAGGGCCCCAGCGCGCCGTATGGCACCCCGCACCAATAGGCGCGGTTGTGCTGGGACTCGTGGCCCGGTCGGGCGTAGTTGGAGACTTCATAGTGGTGGTATCCTACGCTGCTCAATACCTCGTGCGCCAACATGAACTCATCCGCATAGCGACTTTCGGCAGCCGGGACCGTAGCACCCCGTGCAATCCAGCGCGACAGCGGCGTCTTCGGCTCCACCGTCAAGCCATATGCCGAGATGTGATCGGGACCTAGCTCCACTGCTCTGTGCAGATCGGCTGCAAAGTCCGCCTTCAGCTCGCGCGGCAAGGCGAATATCAAGTCCAGCGAGACGGACTCGATTGGACTCTGCTGCAACAGTCTCACGGCGGCGACAGCCTGCTCGGTCCGGTGGGTCCGATGCATCCACTCCAAAACAGGCTGGTCGAACGATTGAACGCCCAGTGAGATGCGATTGACACCGGCAGAGAACCAGTTCTCTACGGCCCGTGGTGAGACGTCTTCCGGATTAACCTCCAGGGTCACCTCCGGTTCCGCGCAGCCGGACCGCGTCACACCGGTATGGTGAGGGACGGTAGATAGAGGTGAAGGACTATGAGGGATCGGACTATCACTCCTGTCACACTGCAAGAAGTGAGTTACGAGCCGTGCCACCTGCTCGGGCGGGAGCTTGGAGGGAGTGCCACCACCCAGATACAACGTTTCGAGCGGCGCCGGGTCCCAGGCACCATGCAGTCGCTTCAGATCGTGCTCCTTGAGCACTGCAGCGACATAGCGACCCGCCGGGATCTCCCGCCGCACAGCGATGGCAAAGTCGCAATACGAGCACCTACGGCTGCAGAACGGCACATGGATGTAGAGGTGTTGCATATGAGTTGACAGCTTACAGCTGACACCTGCCCACCGCCATGCGAAACAGTTTGCCGGGTTCCTGGTCGACCAGGCCGCGGATCTCCAGCGAAGTCAATGCGGCAAGCGCCTCGCCAGTGGAGGTACCCAACCGCTGAGCTATGTCGTCCACCTGCTCAGCACCCAGCTCCAAGACATCGATCGCACGTCGTTCTGTCTCGGTTAGGTCATTCGGGAGCGACACGCCGGGTGGGCTGGCGCCTGAGATCCCATACTCCTCGAGGACGTCTCGCAGACCGAGAGCGGGCTTCGCTCCATGCTGGATGAGACGGTTGCAGCCGAGCGACAAGGGACTGGTGATCGGGCCCGGCACCGCAAGCACTTCCCTCCCTTGCAGCAGGGCACAGTCTGCAGTGATTAGCGTACCGGATCGCTCACCGGCCTCGACTACCAGCGTGACCATGGCCAGGCCGCTGATCAGTCGATTGCGGCGCGGGAAGCTCCCGGCGCTCGGTCGCTCGCCCGGAGGGAATTCGGTGACAATGCAGCCTTCGGCTGCGACTCTGTCATAAAGCGCGCGGTTGGCAGCGGGATACACCACTCCAAGCCCATTCCCCAGCACCCCAACAGTGCCACCGCCACCACTATCCAGGGCTGCCTCGTGTGCGATTCGGTCCAAGCCGCGCGCCATACCGCTCACAACGACCAGGCCCGCACGACTCGACCCTCCAGCGAACATCCTGCATACCGCAGCGCCGTATCTGCTGTGCGATCTACTCCCGACCACGGCGACACTTGCGGAACTGAGGTAATCCAGCCGGCCGACGGCAAAGAGCAGAGTGGGGGCATCGGGTATCTCGCGGAGGGTGACCGGAAAGTCTTTGCCGGTTGGCAGCAGGACCTGCCCGCCCAGATCTCGAGTCTGGCGCACGACCCGTTCACCCACCGCCGGCTTTGCTTCACCGATTGCGGTAGCCGCAGCGGGGCTGATCGACGACACGCTCAGCAACTGTTGATACGAAGCACCGAGCACCGCGTCGGCAGTCCCAAACCGCGCCAGCAGCATGTCGAGCCTGGCTCGACCTATTCCAGGCACGAGCGTAAGTGTCACATAGGCTGGGTCGGCCTGATTCAAGGTAGCGGTACCGCCTGATCTAGATCGCTCCGTTCGCGGGACCGGGTCAGCAGCCGCCACACGCTCTCCTTGAGTTCGCCCAGGCCCCGGTTGGCGGCAGCCGAGACCAGCAAAACCTCTGTGGCGCCGGGGGCAGCCAGCTGCGGTGGCTCCTCCTGCGGCGCAAGGAGATCTGCTTTGGTGAGTGCGACGATGTACGGCTTGCTGACCAGCGCCGGGTCGTAGGCACCAGCCTCATGGCGAATCATGTCCAGGCTCGCTTGCGGGTCAGGAGAGTCGAGCGGTACCAGACAGACCACCACCCGAGTCCTCTCAACGTGCTGCAGGAACTTGTGGCCTAGCCCCTTACCCTCATGCGCCCCTGCGATGATGCCGGGGATATCCGCGAGCACGAAGGAGCGCCGTTCAGCGAGTCCCACGACTCCGAGATGCGGCTCCAACGTTGTGAACGGGTAAGCGGCGATCTTCGGCCGCGCCGCAGACAGCGCCGCAAGCAGTGTGCTCTTGCCTGCGTTCGGCTCACCGAGGAGCCCTGCGTCGGCAATTAGCTTCAGCACCAACTCTATCCGCCGGTCTTCTCCCACTTCACCCGGTTCCCACTCACGTGGTGCCTGATGGGTTGACGTAGCGAAGGCCGCGTTACCGCGTCCGCCCCGACCACCTTTTGCAACGCAGACTGCCTGCCCGGGCGCCAGCAACTCGGCAAGCAGCTCCCCACTGTCCGCATCGGTGACGACGGTCCCGGGTGGAACGGGGAGATACTCGTCCGCGCCGGACCGACCGGTCTTGTTGGAGCCCTTGCCATGCTGTCCCCGCTCAGCCTTCCAGTGCGTGCGGTAACGGTAGTCCAGCAGGGTGGAGAGTTGCGGAGCAACTACGACGAACACACCGCCGCCGGCGCCTCCGTCACCACCGTCCGGACCTCCCTTCGGCACATACTTCTCACGGCGGAACGAGCTGCAGCCTGAGCCACCCATGCCGCCGGTGACGTGGATTGTGGCTCGGTCGATGAAGGTCATGATCGGCTATGGCTGGCAGGTATCGGCTGGCAGCCGTCAACCCCCAGCACCGGCCGCTCCGCCCTGTTGTGCGAAATGTCTGACTGTCGCATCGCTCAAATCTCTCAGCGCTCCGGCCGCGGTCCTAACCAATCCCGCGCGGGCTTGATCCAACGAACGAGACCCCTCCTGTGGCACCGACGGC
>Ga0209536_100011238_pt1 | contig 13138 bp, 8 predicted proteins | sample DeeMarSeWOR28_12_FD_187461 | JGI IMG/M metagenome (GOLD analysis project Ga0209536, IMG submission 187461) | Marine sediment microbial communities from White Oak River estuary, North Carolina - WOR-2-8_12 (SPAdes) (version 2) | ecosystem: Environmental > Aquatic > Marine > Intertidal zone >...
CTTTTCAAAAACAGATATGTCATCCTTTTCTTCCTGGGCATCTTTGCCTATGTCGGTACTGAGCAGGGCGTGTCCTACTGGATGTCGAAATTCCTGTCACAATATCATGGATATGATCATGAAACGGTCGGGGCCAATGCGGTAGCCAACTTCTGGGGATTAATGACGATCGGTGGTCTACTCGGACTGGTCTTGATCAAACTTCTGGACAGTAAACTGGTATTGAGGTGGTTTACCATGGCGGCCATTTTAAGTCTTCTTCTGGCCTTACTGGGAAGTAAGACCCTTTCCTTATATGCTTTCCCTATTGTCGGATTTTTTATGTCGGTCATGTACCCGATCATAATTTCCCTTGCACTGAATTCTGTATCAAAGCACCATGGTTCTTTTGCAGGAATCCTGATGACCGGGATTATGGGCGGGGCGGTAGTACAGTTGCTGATTGGTGGGTTAAGCGACCTCACCAGCCTGAAGGTAGGGATGATGTTCAATTTTGTGACCCTCGCCTACATATTCAGCATAGGCATATGGGCCAAGCCCCTGGTGCGCAATAAGACCATTAGTTTTAGGAAGAAAAAGGACCTCAAATAGAAGGTTATATCAAAGTATTTTGGATTGAGAACTGTTTCAGGGATTTTGTGTAGTAATTTAAAATACCTTATTAAACTTTGATCCAGGCTTGTTCCCTGTTGCTTTCGATGATCTTCTCACACAATATGAGTTCCCGCAATCCATCCTTAAAGGTAGGATAGCGTGGATTGCTGGACCGTCCATTCCGTATATCCGAATACACTTCCTTAAAGAGTTGTTTGCTGGTATCCGGGAAACCCTCGTTATGTCCGCCGGGAAAGGAAATCACGCTGCGTACTTCTTCCCGGACCAATGACGGATCACGCATCAATACCTCGTTGGGGCTATCTCTTTTGCCCGTCCATAGTTCATTCGGCTGTTCCGAATTCCACGCAAAGGTCTGGCCGGATCCGGCAATCTCCAGTTTCAACTGGTTTTTTCTACCTGCAGATACCTGGCTTACCGTTACTACCCCTTTGTTACCATTGTTGAATCTGAGCATAACTGTAGCGTAGTCTTCCGTAAGTATAGGGACATCCTCATAGTCTTCGGGTTTCAGCAGTTTGCCGGAATACGTTTCTATGGGCTTCAGGGGTTTCTTCCGGGTAGGGTGTATGGTTTTGAAATCGGCAATTACTTCCACTATTTCAAGCCCGGAGATATACTCAATCAGATCCATCAGGTGTGATCCTATATCCGCAATGGCCTTTGAATCCCCAGATTTGTCCGGTTCCAGTCTCCAGTTATAATCGGTATCATAAAACAGCCAGTCCTGCAGGTAAGATCCTATTACAGAATATACTTCACCGAGTTCCCCTTTCATTCTGGCAGCTCGCATATGCTGGACCAGGGGATAGTACCTGATGTTGAAATGGATGGCATTGACCAATCCTGATTTCATGCCGAGTTCATGAAGGGATTCTGCCTCATCAATGGTCATGGCCAGCGGTTTTTCACAAACCACATGAATTCCATGTTTGAGGGCATCTTTGGCCATAGGGTAGTGCAGGTTGTTGGGCGTACAGATATGTACACAATCGATGCCCGGGTGACTGATCAGCTCGTCAAAAGCTTCATAATAATGCTTGACTCCCAATTCCTCTGCTTTTTTTTCAGCCAATTCGAGGGATACATCCGATATGGCGACAACTTCAACTCCGGGAATTCTGCGTAGTGCTTCAACATGTGCCGGGCCAATAAACCCGAGACCGGCCACGGCAGTTTTAATGGTTTTCATCTGCTACAAATTGTGCGTTCAACTCAATATCCAATATAGGATATTGGCGTTGAATTTCCTAGGCACGCCAGGGTCTAGTTCGGTTGGTTTTCACCTCCGCATCGGCCAGTGCGTCCAGTGCAATATTGGCATCTTCCACCATCTGAAAATCGTACATGCCGGCACAGACAAAATCAGCCCCTTTCTCAAAGGCGTATTTAAATGCTTCACGAGGGTGGATGGAACCGGCAGCCATGGTTTTGAAAGCTATCCAGGGTTGCGGCAGGCTTTCCATATAGGCAACAGTCTTTTCTATGTCAAAGCAATACATATTGTCGTGCCATTCTTCATGTTTAGCTGACCAGTAGTTGTGATGATGCAGTGTCTTCATCCAGAAATCGGGTTCGAAGCCAGATTCAACACAAGCCTTGATTGTCTCAATATGATGTGCGCCAATGCCTACAATAACATTGTTATCCCTGATCAATTGTATAGCCCCCTCAATGGCTTCAGGCTTTCCATTCTTCATATAATAATCAGCTGTTTCACCCTGAATATAGCAGGCAGTAGCACCATAATCTATGGCCCGCTGTATCCGGTCAAGATATTCCTGATATGGCGTAGGGTAGACTCCCTTATCGTATTCAAGGCCTGCACAATCGGATATGAACTGTATCTTGCCAATCCCCCGTTTCCAGTATTCATCGATCATGGTGGCCATGATGGGATTGGTAAGCAGGGTATTGACGCCGCATTTTTCAGCAAGCAGGAGGGTGGCAAAGATCTTGTCCCTGTGATGATACGCTTTTACCAGATGGCTGACGTATATAAGATCCCTGGAATGTGAATAGCCGGAAAGAAGGTTTCCGCCCAGGATCAACCTGCTGAAATCCTTGTCCGCAATTTTAGCGGTTGGGATCTGTCCTTTCAGGTCCTTTAGATGGGTCACGTTAAGGTTTTTCACCGAAGCTCCGGTACTGGCATCGATCAGGTTCTTTTCCTCATAACTTTCCCACTTTTTCTTCTTCAGTAAGGCAAATCCAAAGGCGCCCAACACCGGAATTGCCGCTGCACTTTTTATCCATTCCCTTCTTTTCAGCTGGGTAGTTGACACAATTTGCCCTTCCTGTGACTCTATGCTTTCAGAAAAGTCGGTGGTTTTCTCATCTTTCCTGAACAGGTAAGAAAGACTGTCCAATCCCAGGAACCTGCCGGTGGGTATCAAGGCGAGAACACCCAAGGCAAGAAGTTCTATGAGGGTTTTATTGATGATCATGTAATTTCCTTCGGTTGGGATCCCGAATTCCAGGCGGATGAATGGAGGATGAGCAACATAATACAGGAACAACAGGACCATGCCTGCAATGGCGACGCCCCTTGTGAAAAGTCCGGTCATCAGACAAAAACCTATGATGATCAGGGCCCATACATTGATGATATCCACAGCATTTAAAACTGCGGGATTTTCCACTATCCAGTGAAAAAGTGGAGCAAATATCCAGCGGGATGTAGCCAGGTATTCGGCTGCTGTCCATCCCGGGGTGAACAGTTTTGCCAGCCCTTCAAACAGGAAATGCCATCCGATAGCAATTCTCAATAGTACCAGTACCCACATTACATTCCGATTGGCCAGGCTTATTTTTCTATTTTCCATAATTGCATAACTGAGGTAAAAAGTTGAATAAATGTACTAAAAAATCATCAATTTCTCCAGGTTTTTCAACCCCTGAAGGTGTCAAAAATGTCCAATTCTCATAAAATTCTGTTCTTTTTGCTGGAAAATGAAACAGGTGGTATTATAAACTGAGGATTTGAACAGTATATTCTTTTATTGATCCATAATAGGTTTTTCTTAAGCTGCCGACTCGTAATACGTGTTATCATTTAAAGATTACACGTGTAATTTCATGCATGTGGATATGTTAGTACCACCGATATTCAATCAGAAGCACACAGCCTTAGAGATATGATCCACAAGTACCCTGTTTTTCAGATTTACATGGTTGGCTTTGGATCAGAAGAGAATTTTAGAAAGCCCCTGTAAGCTCCAATATAGATACTGTTATTCGGCCCGAAGGTGTACGTAGCCCAAATATTGTTAAATACCTTTTGATCATAGTTTTTATTACCTAAAGCAAATGCTTTCATCAGGAAATTGATATTGTCATTAAATTCACCTTTATCGAAAGTAGGGCGAATATAAAATACCTTTCTGCCTGTTTGATAATCAATTGTTGTCAACTGCCAGTCATTGTACCCGTCATCAGATGTTTCCTGTCGATTGTACACATAGATCAAGCCCGTTTCAGTAGACATTTTGGGGGTGGCAGTTTGTGCATCGATAAATTCTGCCGGCCAGCCTTCCTTTAATTCGAATTTCCCTGTTTTCTCGTTAAAGTCGAACCGGTTAATCCCGCCGGATGTTTCATTTTCTTTGAAGGGATCTATGTAATTGAAGGTATTTCCAATAATAAGACTATTTCTATACGCCACAATAGAATTTTCACAGGCACTGCTGTCAAAATCGAACACTTTATGTTTACTCACTAGGCTGCCATCTTCCTGTGAATAAATGACCATATTGATCTGATGGTAATCATTGTCGGCAATAACAACGAAACGGTCGTCCATCAGAGTGGGTGTTGTTCCACTCCCATCATTCAGTTGTCCTTTTTTTTGTGTTCCGTCATTGGCATAGATCTGAACCCCGGTTTCGTTAAAGGTTTTCTCCCACTTTGGATCCATCTCGATTTCCTTCGTTTCATCATTGAACCGGAATTTATAAAGGGCCACATTTGAAACTATATAGACACCATCCGGGCCAATGGAAAACGAATTCTGTATCTCTTCCCGGGTATCCGGATCCATCATAAAAAACTTCCTGAATTTCTTCCTGAGTTCCGTATCGGATAAATCTTCATCAAAAAATTCCACCTCTTCAACACTTTCATATCTTTTGCCAAAAAAATGTTCGATCTTTTTCAACATACCAAATCCTCCTATTATATGAGAGTAGGTTTTCGGGCATATCCCTCTTTCTTTATAATCCCCTTTTTTGAAATCCTTTAGATCAATTACACCTATTATACCCATTTTCGAGGTATACCATACATGCCCCTTATTGTCAGGCATGACCGCTGTTAATTTATTGCCTCCTTCTTTAGCTGACAATCCTTCATGGATCAGATCGCCTTTCTCGATTTCTTCCATAATCTCATAAGACAATAATCTATCTCTCTCGAATTTTCTGTTTTCAATGGGGATATAAAATATACGGTAATCCGGTCCGGGTATGATTACTTCATTATTTTTTGTAAGGAAAAAATATGCCCCTCCAGAGGTGTCCCTGAAAAGTGCCATCCGGGCCTTCTTACCTGCTAGTTCCATGGCCTTGTTCCCCCTCCCAGGTATTGGCATGGCATCCAATACCTTCAGGGTATCCTCGATATCGATCAATAGTAAGGTAGTATTGGCCCTTCCAAAGGATAAGGTCACCATGGTATTTTCATCAACAAAAGCGAACGAGGGACACATACCGGAGAATTCTGCTCCCTTTTCCCTGACCTGGAAATATTGTACCCTGGCGTTTTCTGGAACAGGACCCTGCTTATTGCTAATGTCTGATGCATAAGAATCTTCGTGCATCGCACTCGGGAGATTATCTTTCATAAAAGGATGTTCCCATTTTGGTAAGGGTTTTAGACTTTCGGGATATTTTTTCTGACCATCCTGGAATTCAATCCAGGAAGGATACCAATCCGCTTCTACTTTTACAAACCTGGGCGTTACCTGAAAATCAATTTCCTCTACTTCAAGTGGGACACAATATTGTGCCTTAATGTAAGTAAACTGTCCCAAAAGAAGGGAACAACATATAATTGAAATAATAGTCGTTTTCATAAATTCATTTTTGATTATGTGATCTGGATGGAACGAATCATAAAATTGATGTTCCAATGTTTGTAACTTATCCAACAATTAAAAAGTCGATATGCATTCTGATCTATCTGATCAAATATTATCGTATGACAATTTAAAAGAAGAGGGGGTAATTATCAAATTTAACACAACAAATATTATGTATTATCCCGAATATATTTTTTCCTATTATTTGGAGTATTAAAACCGGATTCAAGTCTTGCTTATTGATTATTCGTAAACTTTTAAATAAATGCAGGTTACCCGCTCCGGATCGAGATCAATATCTCTTCACTCTAGATACACAATCTGCATTGGTATAGTATGCGTACAATGCGAAGACACTACTTGATCGAAAGCTGGCATTGGGTGATGCACCGGTCGAAATACTCAATCAATTATGCACATAATTTCGCGGATATTTAATAAATTTTCATCTTCGGATATTCAGCGTCAGCTTGGATTGGAATTTAAAATTATACTTATATGAAATATTTTTTAGCATTAATGTCGATATTCTTCCTGATCTCATGTAGACAAGAGACAAAAAGGGGAGATAAAACTATGGCGGATAGCTTTGATATGGTCAGTTTAAAGGATTATCCTATTCAACCTGTTCCTTTCACAGCCGTAAAGATCGTAGATCAGTTCTGGGCCCCGCGAATTAAAACAAACAAGGAAGTAACGATTCCCTATACGTTTAAAAAAAGTGAGGAAACCGGGAGAATTCGTAACTTTTCAATTGCCGGAGGGCTTGAAGAAGGAGAATTTGAAGGGATCTTCTTCAACGATTCCGACGTGTTCAAGATCATTGAAGGGGCAAGCTATACCCTTATGGTTGAAGATGATCCGGAATTGAAAAAATACCTGGATGACCTAATCGCTAAAATTGCCGCCGCGCAGGAGGAGGATGGCTATTTATATACCAACCGAACCATAGATCCGTCGAAAGCGGCAGATGGAGCTGGTAAGAAACGGTGGACCAATCTCGCAGTATATCATGAATTGTATAATGTCGGACATATGTATGAAGCGGCTGTGGCCCATTATCAGGCAACAGGCGAACGAACTTTTCTGGATGTGGCGATAAAAAATGCTGATCTGGTATGCGATGTGTTTGGGCCCGGCAAGAATATGGGCGTGCCAGGGCACCAGGAAATTGAAATCGGACTGGTCAAGCTGTATCGTGTTACAGGGCATACCAAATACCTTGAGCTGGCAGCATTTTTTGTAGACCAGAGAGGGAATGAAGCGGGCCATGAATTGTTTGGCGAGTATTGCCAGGACCACAAACCACTCGAACAGCAGGAGGAAGCGGTAGGGCACGCGGTAAGGGCTGGCTATTTCTACGCTGGAGCCACTGATGTTGCTGCTATTACGGGGATAACTTTATATGATTCAGCCTTGCAGAAGATATGGGAGGATATCGTATTTCGAAAAATATACCTGACCGGAGGAATAGGAGCCGAAAGACAACATGAAGGATTCGGACCTCCCTATGAGCTGCCGAATGCTACTGCCTACACAGAAACCTGTGCCGCAATTGCCCTTATGTTGTGGAACCATCGCATGTTTTTGCGGACTGGCGAGGTACAATACATTGACGTATTTGAAAGGACGCTTTATAATGGTTTTTTGGCGGGTATTTCCCTTGAAGGGGATACTTTTTTCTACCCTAATCCACTCGAATCAGACGGAATAGCAACCTTTAACCAGGGCGTATGTGGCCGGTCACCATGGTTTGATTGCTCGTGTTGTCCTGTAAATGTGGTCAGGGTGATACCCTCATTGCAGGGATATATTTATGCACAGGAGGGGAATATCATTTATGTGAATTTATATATGAGCAATGAGGTAGAATTGAATGTCAACGGACAAGCAATATCCTTGCATCAGGAAACCAACTATCCTTTAGAAGGAAAAATAAAGGTATCCATTCATACTGCAGAACCTCTGGCAGCAACGTTTAAGTTACGGATTCCCGGATGGGCAAGAAATGAGGTTTTGCCTGGCGATTTGTATGCATATGCAGATGGTGTAAGGCCATCATTCTTTGTTTCTGTCAATGGAGAAAATGCTAAATCAAGCTTTTCTGATGGTTTCCTGGAGATTGGCGAACGAACCTGGAAGGATGGGGATCAGATTGAGCTTACCCTTTCAATGGATGTTCGTAAGGTGGTAGCAAATGAAAAAGTACAGGCCGATCAGGGGAAAGTCGCCTTTGAACGTGGTCCGCTGGTCTATTGTGCCGAAGCGGTGGATAATACTGACGGCATTGAACAATTAACGATAAATGTTGCGGATCCATTTGAATATGAATACGATGCCACGCTACTGGGCGGAATGGGCAGGATAATAGGCCAATCTAGTGTGGAGGGTAAATCGAACGATCTTATCCTTATTCCATACTATGCCTGGGCACATCGTCAGATGGGAGAAATGGCCGTCTGGCTGACGCGCGACAATTGAGTCTTCGGTTCCATTATATTCAGGAGATCACTGGTTGCTACAGTATTCACAATCAGTGTTAGTTTTGGGAACTCCATAATTCCCTGATCTCGGCGACTATTTCCTGAATGTATTCACTGCTGTTGTTGGAAAGTACAATAATAACCCGCCCGGTATCCAGTTGCCGGTCTATAACCGTTCGGAATCCTTCCAGGTTTCCATCGTGTCCCACATGGCCGGGATCATCCGGGTCAAGGAACCAGCCAAACCCATAATACACTGTACTGTCATTTTTAAGGACCGTGGGACTGTAAGCCATCTCCATGGTCTTCTCATCCAGTAATATGCCTTCAGATAGTGCCAGGTGCCAACGATACAGGTCTTCAACATTGGAATAAATCCCGCCTCCGCCTGTCGTCCTGAACCGATAGTCTGTCAGGGTGCTGTCCCGGCCATAACCTACCGCCCGGTTTTCTGGTACAGGGGCAAATTCATCAAATACTATCGTACTGGTTAAACCTGCTTTTTCAAGGGCATTGGTATTCAAAAACTGGGCAAAGGTTTTATCACTTACTCTTTCTACAAGAATGGACAACAAGACATATCCGGAATTGCTGTATTGATAACGGGTGCCCGGTTCAAACTCAAGTCTATCTATCCCTTTTAGAACGTTCAGCACATCCGTATTGGTAAATCCCTCGTAAAGGTCTGCAAAATTGTAGTAATCGGGGATGCCGCTGGTGTGGTTTAATAAATTTCTGAAGGAGATGGCATTGTAGATGGAGGGTAGTTCCGGGAGATAGTCAACGATGAGGTCGTCGACCTGTATATCTCCATTTTTGATAAGCAGCACTATAGCGTTGGCTGTGAACTGCTTGCTTACCGAAGCCAGATAAAACTGGGATTGTGTGGTTAGCGGGATGCCTTTCTGCCTGTCGGCCTTACCAAATGCTCCCTTGAATACCAATCCGTCAGCATCGGCTACCAACACCGTTCCGTCAAACTTGCCACCTACGTGGTACTCTTGGATCAGGTTTTCAATCTCTGCACTGAGGAGGTCCAGGTCTTTCGCCTTGTCCTGTGTTTTACAAGAGCATAGCAGAAATGCAAATAACAGGGGTAGGATGACAAAACCAGCATTGATATCTTTAGAATGCTTCATATTGTTCTATTCGGGTAAGGTGGATTTCCATTTATCGTAGTTGGATATCAGTTGTTCAAGTACTTCAGGATGTTTTTCAGCCAGGTTTCTGATCTCAGTCCTGTCTTCGTTCATATCGTACAGTTCCCAGGATTCCTCATTGGATCGCACTATTTTCCAGTTGTCTTCCCGGTACATTCTGAATCTTTCAGTATGACCGGAAACAAAATAATCCGGGACCTCGCGATGTTTGCCCTCAAATACAGGAAGCAGGGATCTGCCGTCAGGTAGCAATGTGGCCGAACCATTGATCTCTTCAGGATACTGGATGCCTGCAATGTCCAGCAGGGTGGGAAGGATATCTACTACATGACCCGGCTGATGTGTTATATTTCCTTTACCCTTTATTTTTTTGGGCCAATAGGCAATGAAATGGGTATTTGCCCCACCTTCATGACCAAATTGTTTGTAATATCGGAAAGGTGTATTCCCCACATTCGCCCATGCAGTACTTAGTGTGCGATAACTTTCCGGGCCACCCGGGGGATGATCAAAATCCCGGTTACTGTCATACGGACACGAGCCGTTATCGGAAAGGTATAGGATCAGGGTGTTCTCAATCTCTCCATTACGTTGCAGGTAGTCCATGATACGTCCTATGTTCATGTCAAGCCGGTGGACCATCGCTGCAAAAACGGCCATCTCAAGGTCCAGGTCTTGTTTCTCCTGTTCAGTCAGGGTGTTCCATGGCCTGTACAATGGAATTTTCTCCCGGATCGCTTCGTTGCCGTCCGGGTGGCCGCGGAACCGGTTTATGTTTCCTTCGGGGGGACTGAGGGGATATTTCGGATCGACGATGCCCAGATCCACCATCTTCTCATACCGTTCTTTTCTAATGATGTCCCATCCCTTCAGATATTTTCCCCTGAACTTTTCAATGTCCTCAGGTCTGGCTTGCAATGGATAATGTGCATTGTTGTAGGGGAGGTATAGAAAAAAAGGGGAATCTCTCATCAGGGCCGTATCCAGGAATTTTAAGGCATAATCCGTTAATACATCGGTTTTATAGAATGGATCGATCTCATGGTCAACCTCCTCGATGGACAGTTCTCTTCCGTTGAGTATAAATGGATTTGCCATTACTCTTCCGAGGGGAATAAAGAATTCACTGATCTTCCAGAATATAAAACTATGGTCAAAATTATGTGATGCATAGGCAGACTGTGGAACCCATTGCTGAAAATGTTCCTTCCCGCACATAATGGTGGTATAATCCGCTCTGTCCAGTAAACTGGCGACGGACAGGCTGCGTTCATCCCCTTTATAATGACCTGTAAGCATCACGGAACGGGTAGGTTCACATTTTGCCATATTGTAGAACTGGGTAAAACGAATGCCTTCGCTGGCGAGCTTGTCCAGGTTGGGGGTCGGAATTTCACTGCCATAGCAGCCAATATCCGAGAAACCGATATCATCTCCCATGATCAGCACAATGTTGGGCTTTCCTGGCGAAGTTTCGCTGCATCCGGAAAACACCAGGATTGTCAAAAAACCGATTAGCCACGATATTCTTTTGAGAATTGATATTGTATCTGGAAATTCAATACGTACGGCTCTCATGGTTATAATTTGGTTATTTCATTGATATTTTCCTTTTTACAGTATAAAAAGTAGCCGGTAATTTACTTAAAGGTTTCGTTCAGCGCCCAGCAGGCATACAGATCGTAACCCTTCCATTTTCCTTCTGATTCGGCACATAATCTCTTATGTATTGCTCTTACTTCCTCATGAATTTCCAGGGCCTTGTTTTTATGCAGTTCAAAAATCCTTGCAGCCATCAGCACAATCATCAAATCTGCGGATTCCAAACCTGATAGTATGGCTTTTTGCGCCTGGGTAGTACATGTCCCAAGGGCGCAAAGGGATTCAGATGCTGCCAGCTGCACATAAGGAGATTCGTCCTGAACAGCCTCGTTCAAGGCATCTATTAACCCCTGGTCCGGTTGCTCAATATATTGCATGGTAATTGCTGCCCAATATCGGACCAGCATCTTATTGTCTTTTAATTGCTTGATTAACAAATTATTAGAAATTGGATCTTCAAGTAATAGATTATTTGTTTCAAGGATATTTTCGATCGGGAAAAATTCCTTATTTGTGGAAATAGAATAAGCAGTTTCAGTATCGCAGTTTTCCAGCAGATAGCCTTCCGGGATCAGTCCGGTATCGTGGGTTTGTTTCAACCAGGTATTCAATTCATTCCTCATGGTAGCAAGGACATCCTTATAGTTTGGATCTCCGGCAAGGTTGCTGGTCTCATAGGGATCTTGCTCTAGGTCATAGAGTTCTTCAGGAGGTCTTCTGGGCAGCCACATGCTTTGCTGCGCGGGGGTCATTACTGCGGTTCCTTTAAGCCGTAACAATTCCTGCATGATCTCTGACTGATCAGTATAAAAATTTGGTTGGATAAGGGGGAGGTGGGGAAGAAAATTCCGGATATAACTGTAGCGTTTACTTTTCACGGCGCGACTGATCTCAAACGCTTCGTCAACACGGTCTGAGGTGGCAAATACAAACTCATTTTTTCCTGTATTCTTTCCAAGAAAAGGCTTCCCCTGCATATATTCCGGAACCAGTATGTCCAGCATATTCAGAACTGTCGGTGGAAAATCTACAAAGCTTACAATATCTTCAGTCTTTGTCCCTGGTTGGTGAACTGTCAGGTGTTGGAATTTTTCCGGAAAATGGATGATCAGGGGCACTTTTATGCCGGAATTATACAATGCTCTTTTAGCCCTTGGCATTCCGGTGCCATGGTCAGAATAAAAGAATACAATAGTATTGTCTTCCAATCCGTCCTGCTCCAGTTCCTTCAATATGTCACCGACTTGCCGATCCATAAGTTTGACCAGGTCATAATATCTTGCCCAAAGTTTACGGACCTGGGGGGAGTCGAAAAAATAGGGAGGCAACTGGATTTTTTCGGGTTGAGTTCTTTCCTCCTCAGACAGCTGATGCCCATACTTTTGATAGAAAACGTCATCGTTGCCGAATATCTGGGATTGGTGGGTGGTCTCGATATTAAAAACACTAAAAAATGGTTTCCCGGCGGGTCTTTTACGCCAATGGGCTTCATGGCTGGACTCATCCCAGATCGTAGAATCAAAGAAATTATAATCTTCCTTGTAATTATTGGAACAGTAATACCCGTTTTCTCTTAATATGTGTGGAAGGGTCCTGATGAATTCAGGAATCTTGAAATCAGACCTGAGGTTTTGGGTGCCGAGGGAGGTGGCATATACGCCAGTTACCAGGCAGGACCTGGATGGTGCACAGACAGGTGCAGTGGCATATGCATTGTTAAATTGTATACCATTTGAGGCCAGGTTATCAATATTTGGTGTGATGGCAAGCGCATCACCGTAACTTCCGATCATGGTTGTGATGTCCTCGCAGGTTATCCAAAGTATATTTGGCCTCTTATCTTCTGCAGATTGATTTCCATCTGATTTACAGGATAGAAATGTTACAAGGAATGCAAAATATAGACACGCGGTGATTGAAGTCTTCATACCCTCAGTTATTCTGCATCTGCTGCTGCTTCAACTGCTCTTCTTTTTCCTGTCTTTTCCTTTCGGCTTTACCTTTACCAATCGGTATGGTGGCATAAAGGTATAAGTTTGTATTCTTATGTTTTTCACCGTAAACATCGGTATGGACATTAACCAGGCCATAGTAATATCTGACACCTACGGCAATACCAAGGCCCTTTTGAAATTTATACCCTGCACCACCTAACAGGCCGGCATCCAATATGGTTGTCTGGTCCTTTATGTCCCGTTTAA
>Ga0209536_100011240_pt1 | contig 13134 bp, 14 predicted proteins | sample DeeMarSeWOR28_12_FD_187461 | JGI IMG/M metagenome (GOLD analysis project Ga0209536, IMG submission 187461) | Marine sediment microbial communities from White Oak River estuary, North Carolina - WOR-2-8_12 (SPAdes) (version 2) | ecosystem: Environmental > Aquatic > Marine > Intertidal zone >...
ATCGGTGAAGAATGGACAATGAGTATGGTGTTTCGAAACCTGTTCGGAAGTATTACCTGGGATGACAATCCCCAGGCCTATCATTACAATCTAGCCATTGATTCAGCAAGATATAAGGAATCCTTTGAGATTGAACCGGGTGTTACCGACACCAGCTACACGATCGATCCCTATAAAACTTCCATACCGGTGGTTTTTCATATGGGCGTGGCCTACCGCCCCTCAAAAAAAGTGACCCTGGGCCTGGATATTGAACAGGCCTTCAGCAAAGGACTTGGTTATAGTCAAAACGCCATGATCTCTGTCGGAACGGAATATCGGCCGGTGGAGGTCGTACCGTTCAGGGCAGGAATGACGTTCGGAGGCAAATGGGGATTTATGATGGGCATCGGAATGGGATTCCACTTTAAAGCGCTGCAGATCAATTTTGGCTATGCCAGCCACCGGTCGCTTTGGCCGGGCAGCTCAAAAGGATATTCTACTGGTTTTGATATCAAAATTGTAATCTAACGTGTCTGGCTTTTAAATCATACAGCCGGTATTGATATTGGTAAATAAGTAAAACGCCGCTCGGGGATGATCAGCTACCAGTTCTTACTTACGTGAAAAAAAGTAATTTATTTTACCGAATATGAGAAAAAAATCACATTATTAATGTGCTTAAACCCTGCCTGAATTATTTCTGTTATATGTAAATTTAATATTACCATATACATATCCTTACATTATTTGCACTTCCTGATGATTGGCACGCTTATTGAAAGTGACAATGTACCTAATGATTCACCATGAGGAATGCAATGAAAAGCGAAGTAAGTGACAGATTTGAACCAATGAAACGATATTATTTTGACCATGCCGCCACGGAAAGTTTTATCGAATTCCTGATGTCTCGAGCCAAAGTAGTGGCACCGCATCGTAAAGGCGAGAAATCATTTATATTTAGCGATGTCCGAAATGTCGCCGATATTGTTTTTGATTATCCGCGAACCATTCAACCCCTTAAAAAGTATTTTCTGCCTCCCCGTGAACAACTGCTGCAGTTCGATCGCAAGACCAATACCTTTGACGAAGCGGAAATTGACGGTGAAACACGCATATTTTTTGCGATCCATTCATATGAAATGCAGGCCGTATTGCGCCTTGATCATAGTTTTAAACGCGGAAATCCGGAATGGAATTATCTAAAAAGACGGGAAGATGCTTTGTTTATCGGTATTTCATTTACACCGGATGAGTGGCATTTCTCAAAGGGCGTGGGTATTGAGATCGAAAAACTGGAAGGTTTCTGTCTCTATTTTGAGCCTGTCGAAAATGGATTTTTAGTATTCGAGGTCGATGATACCGGTCGCGAACTGATCTCGGATTTCGGATCAGGGATCCCGATAAATGCCCCTCTAAATCTGGAAATTCAGGAAAAAACTTTCTCTGCAAAGATCAAATATCATTATAACCGCCTGCCACAGATATTTGACCATGTATATACCTCACCGGTCTGGGATAGTGTTGCCGAGAAATGTGTCGGCTGCGGGACATGTAATTTACTTTGTCCGACCTGCTACTGTTTTGATGTTACCGATGAGGTAAGCCTGGATATGCAGGCGGGGAGGCGTGAACGTTTCTGGGACAGCTGTATGTTGAATCCTTTTGCTGAGGTGGCTGGCGGTGAAAATTTCCGGGACAAACTTAGCGCACGCACCCGGCATCGCCTGTTCCGCAAATTTAAATATAATCCGGCCATCTCTGACGAATTACACTGCGTTGGATGCGGCCGGTGCTCAAAATACTGTCCGGCTGGAATAAACTTGGTCGATATCATCAATCAACTGATAGATGACGTCACATCCAAACAGCAGCGGCAGACGGCATAAAAGGAGATTTATGTATGGACAACCCGGTAATGGAAAATCATTTGTATAATCCGTTGATATCAAAAATAGTTAAAATCGATACGCTAACAGAACTAGAAAAAAGATTTGAAATCGAACTGCCGGATAAACGTATACTCGGGCACAAACCGGGACAATTTGTGGAGGTATCCATTTTTGGATGGGGGGAAGCACCAATTTCAATCTGTTCCTCGCCGACCAAAAAACCGGTATTTGATCTTACCGTGCGGCGGATGGGCCGACTGACCGACCAGATGCACCGGCTCAGGAGAGGCAATCAGGTGGGGATCCGCGGACCCTATGGAAATGGCTTCGATCTGGATTATTTTAAGGGAAAGGATATCCTTTTTGTATGTGCCGGAATTGGTCTGGCACCCCTTAAATCACTGATCGATTATACGATCGCATATCGCGGGGAATTCGGCCGGCTGATCATCCTTTATGGAACCCGCCATCCCTCTCTGATTCTTTTCCGGCATGATATCGAAATGTGGGAAAAACGGGAGGATATTGAATTTCACCTGACTGTCGACCGGGCGGATAATACCTGGAAGGGGAATGTAGGCGTAATAACAACGCTGATTCCCCCGTTAAAAATTGATGTCGAACGCACAGTGGCAGCCGTGGTTGGACCACCGGTAATGTACAAATTCGCTTTGATGGCGCTTAAATCCAAACGGATCCCCGATGAGAACATTCATATGTCACTTGAACGTCGGATGAAATGCGGTGTCGGAAAGTGCGGACACTGTCAGATAAACGGCGCCTATGTCTGCCAGGAAGGACCAGTATTCAGTTATAAATCTGTAAAAAACTTGCCGGAGGCGATATGAGCAAACCCCGTGTGGCATTTTTTGACTTCACATCATGCGAGGGATGCCAGTTAAATAAGTTAAATTTTGAAAATGAGCTGCTGGATCTGCTCGCACACGTCGATATCGTTGAATTCCGCGAAGCGATGGATAACCGGAGTGAAACCTATGATATTGCTTTTGTTGAAGGAAGTATCAGCACCCCGGCTTGTATTGAACGGATACATGATATCCGTCGGCGTAGTCGTATTCTCGTGGCATTAGGTTCCTGTGCTGTAACCGGCGGTATCAATGCGATGAAAAATCTGCATCCACCGGAATGGGTGAAGGATACAGTCTATGGCAATGATAAATACCTGTTCCCTTCAATTCCTGCGCAACCGGTGAATGCACTGGTAAAGGTTGATTATGAAGTACGCGGATGTCCCATGAGCACCCCCGATTATCTGCATCTTTTTAAATCGCTGATCATTGGACGCCAGCCGGAGAAACGAGATATCGCCGTTTGTGTCGAATGTAAATTAAATGAGAACGAGTGTGTGATCGACCGGGGCATGTTTTGTCTGGGGCCGGTTACCCGGGCCGGCTGTGGTGCAATTTGTCCGTCAAACGGACAGTATTGCACCGGTTGCCGTGGTACCATTTCAAATATCAATATAAACGGCGCTTTGCATATGCTTAAGCGTCATGGCTTGTCAAAGCATGAAGCCGAAAAACGAATGAGAATGTTCTGTGCCTTTGAAATTGCTTAAGGGAAGAAACCGTCATGCGAAAAGATCTTAATATAAATATCCATCACCTTACCCGTGTCGAAGGACACGGTAATATCGTTGTAAATATGACCAAAGGCGTCCTGGAAAAAGCTCAGTTGGAAATTGTTGAACCGCCAAGATATTTTGAAGCCATGCTGAAGGAACGCAATTTTCATGAGGTCGCGATCATTACCTCCAGAATTTGCGGGATCTGCTCGCTGGGACATCAGGTGACATCTCTCAAAGCTACCGAAGCAGCCCTGGGTCTCGAAATTACCGAACAAACTGAAGTGTTACGGAAGATTCTGGTTGATGGGGCGACGTTTCAGAGTAATATTCTGCATGCTCTTTTCCTGGCCACACCCGATCTTATTGGTGTGGGATCAGTATTTCCCCTGGTTAATACCCATAAGGATGTGGTGCTGGCGGCTCTCAGGCTCAAACGCCTGGCTAATGATATCGGAGATGTTCTCAGCGGGCGGGCGATTCATCCGATCCGCTGCGTACCAGGTGGTTTCACTATGCTGCCCACCGAAAACGAACTTGAACTCCTGAGGAACAGACTGATCAATGAGGGACGGCGGGATGCAGCATTCATTATGGAGGTGGTTGCCGGACTGGTGGATCAGATCCCCGTATTTTGTCGTGATACAGAGTATATCAGCCTCTACCACGATAAAGAATACGGTCTGTATGACGGTCGGATCTGTTCCTCTGATACAGGTCTGCAGCCGGTTGAAAATTATCTGGATGTGACCAATGAATTTGTCGTATCGCATTCTTCCAGTAAACACGCCAAAAACAATCGGTCATCATATCTTGTGGGTGCGTTGGCCAGATTCAATAACAGCTATGAACTGCTGAGAACCGAAGCAAAAAAAGCCGCTGAGAAACTGGGGCTGACCGCGCCGTGCCACAATCCTTATATGAACACGGTGGCCCAGCTGGTGGAAGTAGTGCATTGTATTGAGGAGACGATCAGCAGGATCGAATATTTGCTGAGCAGAGGTATCCGTAACGAACATCCGGCCCAGGAACCACGTCATTATGGAAGGGGTATAGCGGCAACAGAAGTGCCGAGGGGGATATTGTTCCACGATTATACGTATAACCGGCAGGGAAGCATTGAATCTGCCAATTGTATCATTCCGACCGGTCAGAATCTGGCGAATATTGATGATGATATGAAAAAACTGGTACCGGAAATTATCGGGGAATCAAAAGAGAGGATAACCAAAAAGCTCGAAATGCTCGTGCGGGCTTATGATCCATGTATATCATGTTCCGTCCATATGCTGGATGTCGAATTTATTGAATAAATATGTTGAAAGTTATTGCATTGGGTAATACGTTAAGGGGTGATGACGGGATTGGTCCTGCCGTAATTGATACCTTGCGGGAATTGTCGGCACCGGATTTGCGCCTTATCGATCTGGGTGGTGATGCTTTAGATCTGCTTGATCATTTGCAGGGTTCTGAGCCGATATTGCTGGTCGATTGCGCTAAAATGGGTCTGCAGCCCGGAGAAATTCGACGGCTCAATGTAGAGAGGGACCAGCTGAACCGGCTTGACCAGATCATATCGTTGCACGGTCTCAGTTTTCCGGAAATTTATCGGCTGGCAGTCGGGCTTGGGCCGGTTCCTCCTTGCCGGTTGATTGGGGTAGAACCGGCTTCAATCGAATTCGGCCGTGATCTGTCACCGGAGGTAAAAGCAAGTATACCGTCGGTGATTCAATTGGTTTTTGAGGAGATGCACCTGTATGAAGAAAAAAATAATTATCATTGACGATGATGTTGATCTGGTGGAGGCCATGCGGCTGACACTTGAAAATGAAGGATTTGAAGTGATCGATGCCCAGGAAGGCGAAAAGGGTCTTGAAAAAACACGGAATGAAATTCCCGACCTGATCATTCTTGATGTTATGATGGGTACACAGGATGAAGGTTTTCATGTGGCTTACCAGATTCGGGCTGATCGTAAAACAGCCGACATACCAATCATCATGCTCACCGCTGTCGGGCAGGAAACAGGCTTTACTTTTGATAAAGACAGGGACGAAGATTTTCTGCCGGTAGATGAATTTCTTGAAAAACCCATAAATCCGGGTGTGCTCGTTGAACTCGTACGTAAACATCTGGGACAGTGAATAACGAATCGCGGACCTGATGTGAAAATCGGCCTTTTTTCCTTCGAATGGTATCCATTCCTGACCAAGGTTATCCTTCATAACAGGATTTCCTGGTCAATACGGTTGCGCTGGATAGCTGTTTTTGGCTATCTGACAGCGACACTTCTTGCGAAATACAGTCTGGACATCGAGGTACCTTACGAGAAGATTTGGATCCTGCTGGGCATCGTCGCCTTCGTAAATCTCTGTTTTTTTGCCATCGCCAAACTCCTTAAAGAGATATCCTTTATGGGGGAACTGATTGTTCTGCACATTCATATCATTTTTGACCTTCTGCTCCTGACGGCCATTCTTCATTATTCCGGTGGTATCGAAAATCCAGTCTATCTGTTTTATGTATTCCATGTGGTAATCAGCAGTATCATATTTCCAGGATTGGTGCCACTTGCTTTTGCCACACTGGTAGTGATCCTTTTTTCTGGCTTGATCTACATTGAATACAACGGGATTATCGAACATTACTGCATTCTGAGCCCAGGTTTGCATAATAATCCAACGGCCATTATTCTGATCCTCGTGGTATTCACCATTACCGTGTATGTTTCCACCTATATATGCTTAACCTTTATGGTGATCTATCGAAATATAAAACGTGAGATCGATGCAAAGAATGCCGCCCTCGTGGAAATTGACCGTCAAAAGACAAACTTTTTTGTTTTTTCGTCGCACGAATTAAAATCGCCCATTATTGCCATCAAGAGCTCCATTGACGGGATCATTAAAAATTACGAAGGGAATCTCGATGGGCGCGGTATGAATATCCTCAAAAGAGCATCCTTAAGGGCAGATCAGATGCTTCAGATCCTCAAGGAATTGCTGGATCTTACACGCAATCGAACCGGACAGGTTCAAAGAACGGGAGAGACCATCGATCTCAATGTGGTCCTGAGAGAAATGATCAGACTGGTCAGCGAGGAAGCAAAAGAGAAAAAAGTCCGCCTGGTCGTCAGACTGGAGAATCAACCGGCGCTGATAAAAGCTGATCCCCAGGATTTCAGGAAAATTTTTGGCAATCTGATCACCAACGGGATACGGTATTCGCACCCTGACACGGAAGTTCACATCAGTAGTCACCGGTCCGTAGATCAGGTGGAGTTTATCTTTGAAGATCACGGTATCGGGATACCCGAAAAAGATATACCCCAAATTTTCAATGAATTTTTCCGGTCGGAAAACGCCCGGCGGTTGTTGAGCTTTGGAACCGGTCTTGGTTTAAGCCTGACAAAGCAGCTGATCGAAAACTATGGGGGGAAGATCAGTGTCTCATCAAAAATTGACCAGGGTTCTGTCTTTAAAGTAGGTATTCCTGTATTCATGAGCGAAAGCGCCGGATCCGGGGGAAGAAAATGACAAAATTCAAGATTGGTGGTCTGGTCGAAAATCCCGATCTGACCATGTACCATCTTACAGCCGTCAGGGATCAACCCGGTGCTGCCGGTGAAGTTCTCATTGCATTTGCCGAAAAACACGTGAATCTGGAATATATTACAGAATCAAGTACAACCGATGGCCTTGCCGTGATGGCGATATGTGTCAGGAGACAGCTGGCTGCTCCAATAGATGAATATTTACTGCACAATGTTGATATTCAGAAAAAGTTGAGTATCAGTAAAATCGAAGATGTAAGTGTGCTGGGTATTTATGGTCCCCATTTCCGCGAAAAGCCCAGCCTGGCGGCACATTTTTGTCAGATATTGGGTAAAACTGACATTAATATTCTGGGTTTATCCAGCAGCATCTCCAGCATGTGTGCGGTTATCCGGAATAATGAAGTGGAGAAGGCACGCTCTGCCTTGCTTGAGGTTTTTGAGTTGCCGTGAGCATGCTCACCCCGAATAAAACTTGGTTCCGGCCAACAAGGCGACACAGTAGAGGTTCATGGCCGGTGTATTCTGCAGATCACACAGCCATTCTGCGCTCAAAAATCTTGCTGTCTTCATTTATTCAGGTGATCGATAAGCAGGTATAGTGCCTCCTGAATTCGGCGGGGCAGGCGGGCAATCCGATCCGGTGGAAAAGTGACTCCCTGATAAGCAGCACCGGGTTCTGCTACCTTCAATTTCGAATAGTTATCTTGCCCGGTAAGTAACCACTCCATGGAGACCTCACCTAAGATGGCCAACCGGTAGAAAATCTCTACCGGGGGCATACGGTCATTCAAATATTTACTTACTGCAGGCTGTGTAATGCCCAGCGCATGCGCGAGTGCTGCCTGGTTGTATCCCAGTTTTTTCATTACGAACCTGATGCGCCCTGTTACCTCATTATGATCAAATTTTTCCATGGGGGATCCATATTATTAATATAACGATTGTAATATATGTTTCCAGATGTTATATTATGATTGTTATAAATATAATAAACGGCATGATAAATATGCAAGAAATAGAATTATATTATTGGTGGCAGTCTTTTTCAGAAGCGCAGGCCTGCTCTCATGACAACCGTCTTCTGGGGATATCTCCGGGATTCCTGAACACCTCGGAAGGCCCGGATTTTGAATCCGCCGAGTTCCGGCTGGATGGCATTGTATATCGCGGAGATGTTGAAATTCACATCAGATTAAGTGATTGGCGGACACACGGACACCATTTGGATCCCCGTTACGATCGGGTAATGCTGCATCTCATATGGGAGGATATCAGGGATAAAGATGCAAAGGTGTTCAACAGTCGCGGTGCGGCAATTAAAACAATCAGTTTTACAGGTTTCCCAAAATGCCGGATAAAAAAGGTACCGGCACTGTGTCTCCGAATAAGAAAACCAAATGACCGGTTACTGCGCCGCCTGTCGTTTGACCGGTTTCTTCAACAGGGACGTTCGCTGGCAAAACGTAAGGCAGGTGACAACCGGGATCAGGCCCTGTACCAACAGATCCTGTATCTGATCGGCAAGCCCGGAAATTCTCATCCCTTTAAGCAACTGGGGGAGATCTTATCCTGGCAGGATCTCATGATGATGCGCAAACGATACCATCTTTCACCGGAAGGATGGCACTATCTTTTTATGCGGTTGGCAGGTTTGGCCTCTATTGACCGTTCGCATCCGGAGGAGCATTTATTACCAGCCCTGCCATTCCGGAAGGAGGTCTGGGCAGGTGCAGGGCATCGTCCGCAAAACCGGCCCGGCAATCGGCTCTATGGTTTGGCCTGCTTTGTCGCTGCTATGCCTTCGGTTTCGCTTCGTCTGACCTGGCAGGAGGTGCTTGGACAACGGCTGCCTGTGAAAGCAGCGATCGAAAAACTGGTAGCTGCACACAGGACACCCGGAGGCAAGGGTTGGGGGAATGCACAGGTGCTGGAGATAATCGGTAATATCATTCTCCCGTATTTTTATGTTGAAGCGGTCGCAGATGGGAGCAATGGTTTTGCTGATTATATCGTTGAAGTATTTTATAATTTACCGCGTGCCAGCCCATATGGCCGGTTAAAAGTTTTTAGACCGGTATATGAAAATTCATATTGTTTTTATAGAGATCAGGCTTATCTGCATGTTTATAATCATTATTGCAGGTACAACAACTGCCGGACCTGTCCCTTGCGTGATCAAGTAGAAATAGATTGACAAGATTTTTATTTATGTTTATTATAATTCCAATTATTTGATCTGTTTTTATTAACCTTGGAGAACACATGGAAGTTGAGTGGGTAGATATCATCATGCTCAGAAATTTTTTGTACGCGATCGTCGGTGTTATGGTCGGTGTCATCGCCTCGGTGCTGACTTATAAATTGATCAACCGGACCACCCGGTTTGATATACCGAATGAGTTGGAAAAGGGCAACCTGGCTGTAGGTATTGTGGTCGGAGGGATATTTATTATGATTGGATTGATCGTAGGTTTAATCATTGGTATGAGTTTGAACTAATCTGATGAAATCAATCATTTTTAGCATGATCTTTACCGTCCTTGTCATCGCCGGCTGCGGACGGACCCACCATTCTGAAACCCAGAGTGAAGCAGTAGATTCACTTTCTGCCCAGGTTCAGCGTTTCATTGAGGAAAAAAAGCGTGTCGTGGAGCTTAAAAATGAGTTCGAAAACAGCCGCTATAACAAATCGCTCTTGAAATACCGCTCGACCATCCGCAAATATGCCAAACGTTATGGCTTTGATTGGCGTCTGATCGTTGCACAGATCATGCAGGAATCGAAATTCCGTGAAAAAGCCCGCAGCCCTGTTGGGGCAAGGGGGCTTATGCAACTCATGCCCGGTACAGCACGGGAAATTACCCGGGAACTGGATGTGGAATTTATCATGATGAATCCGCGGGAGAATATTGCTGCGGGAATCTACCATTTAAAAAAACAGTATCAGTACTTTCCGAACGCGGATCGGATAAATCGTCTTAAATTAGGACTGGCCAGCTATAACGCCGGCGCGGGAAGGGTGTTCGATGCACAGGATATCGCCAGGTATTATAGCCAACCCATCAATAAATGGCCTTCAGTGCGCCAGAATTTACCACGGCTAAAATCAACGGATTGGGAACTGCATCTGCAGGTTTGGCCCATGGGGAAACCGAAGCACGGTTATTTCTACGGGTATGATGAAACGATTACCTACGTGGATAAAATTTGGGAAATGTACGAAGTATATCAGAAAATTTTGTAGGTGAGTGATGTCCCAAAGCAGCAAAGTACATAGTGACAGCGTAAGAGATAGCATCCCGATTTATGATTCACCGAATAAACGAATTAACATTGTCAGGTTCTTAAGCATTTTTCCGATTTCCTTATTTCTTTGTCACTATGTTGCTCAGGCGTTTCTTACCCCCACACGACTTCTCATCCAGGTCTGATCCTCAGATCCCTGTCTCAAACTAACTTATAAATAGCAACTTATGTAAAATATTGCTAAAACTTACCGGTATCAAGTCGATTATACATACATAGTTATCCTTTCCGGAGAATATCATGCTTTCATCCAAATATATAGTTGCGGTGCTATTATTAGTTATAAGTTTCATGTTTCTGGGTTATAGTCCACAGAAATCAGCCCGCGACGCAGTTGTTCAGTTCGTAATCGGCGATGTGGAAGTTCAGTCCAGCGGAAGGACGGACTGGCGGAAAATCACGCTGAATGATCAAATCAAAGAAGGAGACCGGTTAAAAACGGCCCTCAATTCCAGGGTTGAACTGGAAATGCCGGACGGGACGCAACTAAAGATTAACGAAAATACAGTGTTTGATGTCAATGAGATTAAAACCCCGGAAGAAGATCAGGAGGATAAACAGTCCTTTACTGTCTGGGCAGGGAATATCTGGGCCAAATTTAAAAAGCTGGTAACCACCCGACAGGAAAGGCGGATTGAAAGTCCAAGTGCGGTTGTGGCCATCCGTGGTACGACGATCGAGATCGATGTTGACCAGGAGCAGGGAACAAGGGTGCGGGTGGAAGAAGGATCGGTCCAGGTTACTTCAAAAGATGCAGCGGGAGAGGTAACGGTCGGGGCTAATCAGGAAACCTTTGTAGCAAGAGGGCGTGCGCCGAGTGAGCCCAGGTCCTATCGCGGACAACCTGATAGCACACCGGATGTCGAAGGGGCTTTTCTGTTTAACCTCAACCTACCTTCGATCATGATCACCGATCCAACTGCACTGATATCCGGTATGCCAGTGAACGGCAGGATTCCGGCAGGCGGACAGTTGTTTGCGGACCAGCAACCGGTGCAGGTAAATCCGGACGGAACCTTTAATACCCGACTGCGGGTAAATGAGGGCTTAAATAAAATTGATTTGACGGCAGTCGGAAATGGACAGCGACAGACCAAGGAAATAAAAGTTTATGTAAATACCAAAAAGCCTGAGATACGGCTTTCTGCGCCGCTCGTCGCAGGATTCTACAACCGGCGCGATTACAGCCTCAGTGGCGGGATTTTCGATCCCACCCCCGGCGACAAGGTTACCGTGACGATAAACAATGAAAATGTTGCAGAGATCCTGGGACGCGGAACATTTAACCGTACGGTGATCCTGAAAGAAGGCGAAAATATTATCCGGGTCGTTGCCGTGGATCGGTCCGGTAACACGAGCGAGATCTCTCAAAAACTATTTCTTGACACTGTAAAACCCATATTAACAGTAACCGAACCCGCAGCGCAGATCTACTACCGGCGTGAGCCCCCTCCGCCTCCGAATGTTAGAACGGTAAGAATTGAACAAAACGTACGGGGATTGGTGATTGATCCCGAACCTTCTTCAAAGATCAAGCGGCTGGTATTGAATGGCAAGGAGATCAAGCCGCGATCAGACGGATCATTTACCACAATAATCCCTCTGATTCGCGGCGAGAACCGGCTCAATTTTGAAATTGAAGATATGGCTGGAAATATCCTGCGTGACAATACACGCGTCATCAGGGTGCCCTGACTTTGCTGACGGGGGTGTAATAGATATGCTGACCAGAACATTTTTAATAATATTTGTTTTTACCGTTGGCGTGATCCGGGCACAGGACGGCCTGGATGTCACTGGTCGTGTCTCAATGCGTCTGCAGAATGTAAGTTACGATGAAACCTCAGAGATCAAACCCGACTCGATTCCCGATGAGAAATATGGTAAGACGATCCTGATACCGGGATTCCAGCAGTCACTGAATATGGCTTTGTTTGGCCGTACTCAGGATGTTGATATGACATTGCTGGCGGATCTGTCGAATAATACCTGGAACAAACTGGAAGTACGGAATCTGAATCGGGTATCGCGACTCTCATTCACGATACGTTTCGGGCAGCACGAGATGATCCTGGGTGATTATTTTGAATCATTGGGTGAAACGTTTATTCAGAGCCGCGAAATAAGAGGGGCGCGGTATGCAGTGACATCCGATGAGATCTTTGGAGAAGACACATTTGCTGATTTCCGTGTATTGGGTGGAATCGTACAGAAGGCTGTATCAATCGGCGACCATCTGATCAACCTGAACAAGCAATATGAGACGGCCGGGCAGTACCGGCGTTGGTTGGGCGCCGGTAATTTAACAACCGGAAGCAGAGGAGCTTTTGATATTTCATTCAAATATCTCTGGGGAAAGGACCAGGAATCTTCCATCGATTCCACCATCAATGATCCGATCAGTAACCAGGTGCTTGGAGGAGATTTCAACCTTTATGTCTGGGAGCAGAAGATACGTCTGTTCGGTGAATATTTGCAGAGTCGGAAAGATACCCTTGCGCGGGGACAGGTCAAAGATAAGGCCTATAAGAGTGGATTTGATTTTCGGTATGAAACATTCAAACTGCTGGCCTTTTATTATCAGTACGGGTATGATTACTTTACGATGGGCTATCCATTTCTTGAAAATGATCGTCGCGGTATCGACGGACAGCTGTACTATGCCCTGCCAAAATCGGTTTCATTCAATCTGAAATTTGAGGTATATCAGAATAATCTTGATGATCGTGGAGAAATGCCGACGACCGATACGCAAATTTTCGATCTCGGTGCAACTACTTTAAATCCGGACTGGCCGGAACTGGGTGTTACCA
>Ga0209536_100011241_pt1 | contig 13134 bp, 10 predicted proteins | sample DeeMarSeWOR28_12_FD_187461 | JGI IMG/M metagenome (GOLD analysis project Ga0209536, IMG submission 187461) | Marine sediment microbial communities from White Oak River estuary, North Carolina - WOR-2-8_12 (SPAdes) (version 2) | ecosystem: Environmental > Aquatic > Marine > Intertidal zone >...
CGGCCGATGAAGCCGAGCGACAGCGGATCGTCCATGTCGAGGCAGCCCATGCCGTTCGGCGAGCTGATCACCGGGATGTTGAGCCGGCGCGCGAACTCGGTCAGCTCGAGCGAAGCCTCCGACAGCGTCACGCCGTGGCCGATGAAGATCGCCGGCTGCTTGGCCGCGAGCACCATGTCGAGCGCGCGCTCGACATCGTCGGACGAGGCGCCGCTACGGCGTGCGAGGTAGCCGTCCCAGGGCGCCTCGAGCGGCGCGTCGGTTTCCTCGCGAAACAGGTTGAACGGCACGTCGAGATTCACCGGCCCCGGTCGTCCGCTGGTCATCGTCGTCGCCGCCTGGCGCATCGCGAGCGGCAGCATTTCGACGCGCGTGGGCTGAAAGCTGCGCTTCACGACCGGGCGCACGACGTTCGGGAAATCCGCCTGGTTGTGGCGGTTCAGCTCCTGGAACGGCCCGCGGTTGAACTGCGAGGTCGGCACGTTCGCGGTGATCGCGAGCAGCGCCGAGGAATCGGTCTGCGCAACCGCCAACGCCATGATGAGGTTGGCCGAGCCCGGTCCGGTCGAGGTGAGGGTCGCCACGGGGCGATGTGCGACGCGGAAATAGCCGTCGGCCATGTGCCCGGCGACCTGCTCGTGGCGCGGCGAAACGTACTTCACCTTGTCGGCGACCTCGTACAGCGAATCGAGCAAGCCGACGTTGCCGTGGCCGCAGAGGCCGAACACGTACGGGATCTTTTCCTGCACCAGGAACTCGGCGATCAGTTCGGCGCCCTTTTTCTTTGCCATGGTTGCTCCGACTCCTAGGATTTCGCGGGCTTGGCGGCGGCGCTGGCGCCGGCGATCTTGCCGAAGACGGCGCCGTTGGTCAGCCCGGTGCCGCCGGGGTAATTGAAGTAGAAGATTCCGCCGACCAGCTCGCCCGCGGCGTACAGCCCGGGGATCGGCTCGCCGTCGGTCGACAGGACCCGGGCTTCGGTGTCAATGCGCAGCCCGCCGAAGGTGAAGGTGATGCCGCAGGTCACCGCGTAGGCCTCGTAGGGCGGGGTGTCCAGGGTGTTGGCCCAGTTCGACTTCGGAATCGCCAGGCCCTGGGTGCCACGCCCGTCCTTGACGTTGGGATTGAAGGGGATGTCCGTTTTCACTGCGGCGTTGTAGGCCTTCAGCTCGGCGAGTGCCGCTTGCGGGTCGACATCGTCCAGCTTGGTGACGAGCTCTTCCAACGTGTTCGCCGTCACCTTGGTGACCTGGCGGATCTTGTACTCGTCCCGCAGCTGCGCCTTGACCTTGGCATCGAAAATCTGCCAGGCGAACTGCCCGGGCTGTCTGAGGATCACGCCACCGTACTTGGCGTAGGTGTAGTTGCGAAAGTCCGCCCCCTCGTCGACGAATCGTCGACCGGTGGCATTCAGGTACACCCCCCAGGGGTAGGAGTGCTTCTGGAACTGGTCGCCCACGGCCAGATCGCCGAACTCGGGCGCGTTGCGCTCCCAGGCCACGGCGTGGCAGCCGGACCAGTTGCCCACGGGCGCTGCGCCGATGTCGAGCGCCATGCGGATCACGTCGCCCGTGTTGAAGCGCGTGCCGCGCACCTTGGCCAATTCCCAGCCCGGGCCCAGGTAGCGCGCGCGCCACTCGGGGTTGGCCTGGAAGCCGCCGCCCGCGAGCACGACGCTCCGGGCTTTCACTTCGACCGTCTTGCCGGCACGCCGAACCCGTACGCCCTTGATCCCGTCGTCATCGGCAAGCAGTTCCGTGGCACGCGCGTTGTACCAAATCTCGATGCCGTTCTTGCCGGCTGCCTGAATGAGCGAGTCGACCAGCCCCGGCCCGCCGCCCACCGCTTCCACCGTGAGCCCGCCCCAGAACTTGAAGCGCCCGCCGATGTTGAACGCCTGGCGGCCCCAGGCCGCGGTGAAGCGCACGCCCTTGGTGCGCATCCACGCCACCGTGTCGAGGCTGCGCTTGACCAGGATCTCGGTCAGGTCCGGATCGCAGCGGTACTCGGTCACGCGCGCCATGTCGTCGAGAAATTGATCGACGCTGTAACTGCCGAAGTCGGTGCGCGCGATTTCGTCCGCGCTCAGATCGGGCATCACGCGCTTCAAGTCCTCGACGCCGTCGTAGGCCACGCGCATCAGCCCCGCCGTGAAGCGCGAGTTGCCCCCGGACTCGTCTTCGGGCGCGCGCTCGAGCACCAGCACGCGCTCGCAATGCTCTCGCGCGGCCAGCGCCGCGCAGAATGCCGCGTTGCCCGCGCCCACCACAACCACATCCCAGGTGCTTTGGGTCATGCTCCAGCCCTCTTCAGTGAATTTTCATAGTAGCAAAATGAAAATCACAATGTCGGATGTTGTGCGAACCTGGGGTATGATCCGGCGTCAGGGGGGGCTGCTCGAATCGTGAACCAAGTGGAAGCCAAACTGGTGGAGCCCGTCAAGGAGCGCGCCGGCATCCAGTCGATCGAGCGCGCCTTCGCGCTTCTCGAGGAGGTCGCCCGCCATCGCGACGGCATCGGCCTCGCGGAGCTGAGCAAGCGCGTGGGACTGCACAGCAGCACGGCGTTTCACCTGGTCAGGACGATGGTGCAGCTTGGCTACCTGAGCCAGCCGAAGGACTCGAAGAAATACCGGGTCGGCCGGCACCTGTTTACGCTCGCCGCGGGCGCGCTGGACGAGGTCGAGCTGGTCAGAATCGCCACCCCGATCCTCGAAAGCCTGTCGCTCGAGACGAGCGAAGCGAGCCACTTCGCGGTGCGCTCCGGCGAAGACATCGTGGTGGTCGCGAAGACCGCCGGCGGCGGGATGTTCCAGCTCGTCGATCGATCCGGGGCGGTGCGTCCGGCGCATGCCACGGCACTCGGCAAGGTGATCGCGGCGGCGCTCACGGCGCCGGAGCTCGAGCGCACTTTGCAGACACATGAGCTGCGCAAGTTCACCGAGAAGACGACGGTCGAGCGCGAAGCGCTGCTGCGCGAGCTCGAGGAGGTGCGGCGCAGCGGCATCGCCTTCGACGACGGCGAGTTCGATCCCGAAGTGCGTTGCGTGGCGGTGCCGGTGCGCGATTTCGCCGGCCGTATCACCGGCGCGATCGGCATTTCGGGGCCGATCTGGCGCCTGTCGCTGCAGGCCCTGCAGGACAAATCGGCTCGCGTGCGCGAGGCCGCGGAAAAGCTGTCGGCGGAGCTCGGTTCGCGCACGGGTGCCGAGACCTAATTCATTGCACGGCTCAGGGAGCGTACATGTTGCTTAAAGGCAAGAGCGTGGTCGTCGTCGGCGGCTCGTCGGGAATCGGGCTCGCGACCGCGCAGCTCGCAAAGGCCGAAGGCGCGGCGGTGACCATCGCCTCGCGCTCGGCCGAGCGCCTGCGCGCTGCGGCGGGCGCCAGCGGTCTGCGTGCGATCGAAGCGGACGTGACCAATGACGCGAGCGTCGAGCAGTTGTTTCGCGAGTGCGGCCGGGTCGATCATGTGGTGGTGACCGCCGCGCAGATCCGCTCGGGACCGTTCAAGACGCTCTCCATGGACGACGCGCGCGCGACGATGGAAAGCAAGTTCTGGGGCGCCTGGCGCGTCGCGCGCTGCGCCGACATCGCGCCCGGCGGTTCGCTGACCATCGTGTCCGGCTTCCTCAGCATCCGCCCGCGCCCGGCTGCGGCGATCGTCGGTGCCGCCAACGGGGCGCTCGAATCGCTGGCGCGCAGCCTCGCCCTCGAGCTCGCGCCGGTGCGCGTGAACGCGGTCTCGCCGGGGGTGGTCGATACGCCGATCCGTGCCGCGATGCCCGAGGATGCGCGGCGCAAGATGCTCGAGCAGACCGCCGCGGCGCTGCCGGTCGGCCGGGTCGGCAGTGCAGAGGACATCGCACGCCAGATTCTGGCGTTCATGACGATCGGCTTCGCGACCGGATCGATCGTCTACCTGGACGGCGGCGGCACGATCGCCTGAGGGCCGGGGACGCGAAGCGCGGACATGAAGCTCTGGTATTCGCCGCCGTCGCCATTTGCGCGCAAGGTGCGGGTGGCCGCAATCGAGTTGGGCCTTGCCGCGCGCATCGAGCTGGTCCATACGCCGGTGGTGCCGATCAAGCCGAATCCGGATCTGATTCCGGAGAACCCCCTGGTCAAGGTGCCGGCGCTGCAAGCCGAAGACGGCACGGTGCTCTACGACTCGCGCACGATCTGCGAGTACCTGGACGCGCTCGCCGGAGGCGGCCGGCTGTTTCCTGCGTCGGGCGCGGCGCGCTGGAGCGCGCTCAGGCGCCAGTCGCTGGGCGACGGAATCATGGATGCCGGAATCCTGCGGCGTTACGAGCTGCTGCTGCGGCCCGAGGCGCTGCGCTGGGCCGACTGGCTCGACGGCCAGCAGGCGAAGATCGACCATGCGCTCGACGCTGCGGAGCGCGAGGCGGCCGGCTGGGGCAGTGCGTTCGACATCGGCCACGTCACGCTGGCCTGCGCGCTCGGCTGGCTCGACTTTCGTTTCGCCGAGTTCGACTGGCGCGCGCAGCGCCCCGCGCTCGCCGCCTGGCAGGCTCGGGTTGCGGCGCGACCTTCGCTGTCGCAGACGGTTCCGGCCGCCTGAGGGCCCGTCTTGCGCCGTGCGGGTGATTATTCAATACTGTGAACTCGATTCCGGCCATATGAAATTATTTCTCGATGCTCGGATTCGCAGCCAATCCGGCCGCCTCGGCCGATCGACAGGAGGAGGGCAACAATGAGCAAAGACAACAAGGACGTCAGTTCGACGCGGGCGATTGCGGGCCGCCGGCGGGTATTGAAGGCGGGTGCCGGGATGGCGGGCGCGCTCGCCCTGGGATTTCCGGCGATCGTGCGCAGCCAGGCGGGCCCGATCAAGATCGGACACCTCACGCCGTTGACCGGCTTTCTCGGCGCGCTCGGCGGCTGGGCCCAACTCGGCATCAAGATGGCCGCGGAGGAGATCAACGCCTCGGGCGGCATCAACGGACGCCAGATCGATCTCATTTCCGAGGATTCGGTCAACCCCGCGACCGCCGCGACCAAGGCGCAGCGCATGTACGAGCGCGACAAGGTCGACGTGCTGATGGGTGAGATCAATTCGGCCTCGGCAAAGACGATCATGCAGGTGGCCGAGCGCAACCAGCGCTTGTTCATGAGTATCGGCCCGCGTTCCGATGCCCTGCGTGGCGCGAATTGCAACCGTTATACGTTCCACGTCGACATCCCGGTGACTGTGATGGTGAACGCCGAAGGCCAGGGACTGCTGCGCGAGGGGTTGATCAAAGGCAAGCGCATCTATGCGCTGACCTCGGATTACCTGTTCGGCCACGACCTCGCCAAGGCGGCGAAGAAGTTCGTCACCGCCAACGGCGGCACCGTCATCGGCGACGAGCTGATCGCCACCAGCGCGACCGACTTCAGCCCGTATCTGCTCAAGATCCGGCAGGCGAAGCCCGACCTTATCGCCACCAACCTCGGCGGCAACCAGGTCACCAACTTCGTCAAGCAGTACGCCGAGTTCGGTCTGCCGTATCCGGTGGCCGGCTTCAACCTCAACACCGCGGACGCGTGGGCGGCGGGCGCCGGCAATCTCGGCGGTATCTGGCCGACGGTCTGGCACCATGAAATAGACACCCCGGGCACGAAGGCTTTCGTCGCCGCGTTCCGCAAGAAGTACGGCAAGACGCCGGAGAACCACGCCTGGATCGAGTACGTCTCTCTGAAAGTCATGGCGCAGGCGATGACCGCGACGAAGTCGACGGACACCAGCAAGCTGATCGCCTACTTCGAGTCCGAGGCGAAGTTCGACCTGCTCAAGCCGCGCATGGGCTATTTCCGCAGCTGGGACCATCAGATGATGCAGGAGGCCTACACCTTCACGGTCAGGAAGCCGGGAACGTATAAGGAGGCCTGGGACTTTCTGCAGTTCAGCGCGGCGATTCCCGCTGCGGACCAGCCGCTGGAGCTCCTCGCTCCGACCAAGGCGGAGAATCCCTGCACGTTCAAGTAGGGCTTGCGGATGCGGGCGCGTCGCGTGTCGACTGCGCGTGACGCGCCCGCATCGGCTGACTGCGCGGCGGGGCCTGTAGCGGGCCCGCTGTCGCGCGCCCGCTCCTGCCGCGACTGAACATGCAGCTTCTGTTCCTCCTCGAGCAGGTGGTGAACGGCCTCGTGCTCGGGGGCTACTACCTGCTGATCGCGCTCGGCCTGTCGCTGATCTTCAGCGTCGGCGGCGTGGTCAATCTCGCGCACGGCGCGTTCTACGCGCTCGGCGCCTACCTGTCGATCGCGGTCGCGAAGCACCTGGGCTTCGGCGCAGGCGTCGTGATTTCGCCGATTGCGGTGGCGCTGCTCGGCATCCTGTTCGAGCGCTTCATCCTGCGTCGCTTCTACACGGCCGACCCGATCCTTTCGCTGCTCGTCACCTTCGGACTCGCCCTGGTGACCGAACAGCTGATCCGCATCATCTGGGGCGCCTCGCCGCTGCCGGCGTCGATGCCCTCCGCCCTGAAGGGGAGCGTCGTACTGGGGGATTTCCTCTTCTCGCGCTACCGGCTGCTGCTGCTCGCCGTGGCGGCGCTGGTGCTCGTCGGCATCTGGCTGCTGCTCAACAAGACCTCGTTCGGGCGCGTCGTGCGCGCCGGCATCCAGCGGCCGGACATGGTGGCTGCGCTCGGCATCCGCCTGCAGCCCTACATGACCGTGATCGTCATGCTGGGCGTCGGCATGGCGGCGCTCGGCGGCGCGCTGTTTGCGCCGATCGCGCTGGTGCATCCCGCGATGGGGGCGGAGATCATCGCCGTCGCCTTTGTGGTGGTCGTCATCGGTGGCCTGGGCAGCTTCTGGGGCGTGGTGCTCGCGGCGCTACTCGTGGGCGTCGTGCGCGGGATCACGATTCATTTCCTGCCGGCCGCGGGCGAAGCGTCGATGTTCGTGCTGATGTTCCTGGTGCTGCTGCTCCGCCCGCGCGGGCTTCTCGGCGAGCGCATCGAGAAGTTCGAATGAGCAACGGTTGGACGCAGGCGAAGCATCGGTCGCTCGTGGTCGGGGTGATGGCGCTCATTTTGCTGCCGATCGCGATGCACTTGCTCGGTCAGGGCACGAACACGGCGTCGCAGGTCGTGTGCTTCGCCATTGCCGCGCTCGGCCTGAACATGCTGGTGGGATTCACGGGGCTGCATTCCTTCGGCCACAGCGCCTGGTTCGGCATCGGTGCCTACGCCGCCGCGATCGCGCAGCGGCAGTGGTTCGACGGACAGATCGTGCTGCCGCTCCTGTTCTCCATGGCCTTCGTCGCCGCGCTGTCCACCCTCGTGGGCCTCCTCATTCTGCGCCGACGCGGCGTGTACTTCGCTCTGCTCACGCTGGCATTCGTGGCGCTCACCTACACCATCGCGTTCCGCTGGACCGCGCTGACCGGTGGCGAGGACGGGCTCGGCGGCCTGCAGCGGGGCGGCTTCGGGCCGATTGATTTGGACGATTCGGAGGTCTACTACGGATTCCTCGCGCTGGTCGCGCTCGGCGTGCTGTACATCCTGTTGCGTGTGACGCGTTCGCCCTTCGGTCACGTGCTCGTCGCGATCCGCGAGAACCAGCAGCGCGCCACCTTCCAGGGATACAACGTCGACCGCTACCGGCTCGGGGTGTTCGTGCTCTCAGCGGTCGTGACCGGGCTGGGTGGCGCGTTGCTGGGCTTCCTCAACTATCTCGTCTCGGCCGAGGCCGTGTCGGTGGAGCTGTCCGGTGAGCTGCTGGCGATGGTGGTGATCGGCGGGATGCACCACATCCTGGGCCCGGCCCTCGGGGTGCTCTTCTACATCCTGTTTCGCGAGCTGTTTTCGGTCTGGACCGGCAACTGGCTGCTGTGGTTCGGGCTGGTCTTCGTCGGTTTCGTGATCTTCTCGCCGAGCGGGCTGGTCGGCATCTGGGCGAAGCTCAAGCGGCGCTGGTGGCCGCCGCCCGAAGAGGCCGCGGCCATGAGCGCGCGCACGATTCGCGAAGGCGTGCCGCTGCCTTCGTTCCTGCGCGCCAACGCGCGACAGGGCAGGGTGCTCGAGGTCGACTCGGTCTCCAAGAACTTCGGTGGCATCCGGGCGGTCGCGAACGCGCAGCTCGCGATCGACGCGGGCGAGATCCATGCGCTGATCGGTCCCAACGGCGCCGGCAAGACCACCGTGTTCAATCTGGTGTCGGGTCTGTTCGCGCCTGACGCGGGCCGCATTCGCCTCGAGGGTGAGGAAATCGAGAGCCTGCCGCCGTACCGGATCTGCCAGCAGGGCATCGCCCGGTCGTTCCAGATCACCAACCTGTTCAAGGGGCTGTCGATCTACGAGAACCTGCGGCTGTCCCTGCAGGCGCGGCATCCGGCGCGGTTCAACGCCTGGCGCGACATCGACAGCTATCCCGAGATCCACGCGGAGACCGCGGAACTCATCAAATTTCTCGGCCTGGAAGGCATCGAGGCGATCGAGGGCGGCGAGCTCTCCTACGGCGGGCAGCGGCTTCTGGACATGGGCATCGCGCTGGGCTCGAAGCCTCAGGTGCTGTTGCTCGACGAACCGTTGGCCGGCCTGGCGGCGGCCGAGCGCGAGCGCGTGTCGAACCTGATCAAGTCACTGGTCGCCGGCATCCCGGTGCTGATCGTCGAGCACGACATCGATCGCGTGCTCGGTTTCTCGCAGCACGTCACCGTGATGAACCAGGGCGAAGTGCTGATGGCCGGCACGCCCGACGAAGTGCGCGAAGACCCGCGCGTCCAGGCGGTCTACACGGGCAGCGGGACGCCGCCGGTCAGCGCCCGCGTCGCGAGCGAAGCGGGCGCGCGCGCACCGCTGCTGCGCTTCGAGCGCGTCAACGCGTTCTACGGCAAGAGCCATATCCTCACCGATGCGTCGCTCGACGTGCGCGAGGGCGAGATCGTGGCGCTGCTCGGGCGCAACGGCGCGGGCAAGTCGACCCTGCTCAAGACGCTCACGGGTCTCGTGCCGCCGGCCTCGGGAACGATCGAGTACGCGGGGCGCGACATCGCCGGCCTGGCGGCGCCGGACATCGCGCGCATGGGCATCGGCTATGTGCCGCAGGGGCGCGGGCTGTTCGCCGGGATGACCGTGGCGGAAAACCTCGCACTCGGGCGCTTGGCGCGCGCCACCGACGGGGCGAACGGCATCGTCTGGAGCGAAGACAGGATCTTCGAATATTTTCCGCGCCTCAAAGAGCGGCTGCACGTTGCCGCCGACTATCTCTCGGGGGGCGAGCAGCAGATGGCGGCGGTCGCGCGTGCACTGTCGGGCAACGTCAGGCTGCTGCTGCTCGACGAGCCCTTCGAGGGTCTCGCGCCGACGGTGGTGCAGGAATTGTTCAAGGTCTTCGACGCGCTGCGCCGGCACGTCTCGATCGTGATCGTCGAGCACAACCTGGACCTGGTGCTCGCGCTGGCGGATCGCGTGTTCGCGCTCGAGCGCGGCGCCGTATTCCACGAAGGGCCTGCGCAACGCCTGCTCACCGACCTGGACTACCGCAAGCAGATCCTGTGGCTGTGATGATGACCTTGAACGCAAGGAGCACGCGATGACGAATCCGAATGACACTGCCGCCGGCATCACCGAGCCGGGCGGCGCCTACCGCATCCTGGTCGACGGCGCGTGGGTGGCGGGCAAGGGCCCGGTGCGCGCCGTCAACGACAAGTACCGTCTGCAGCCCGGCGCGCAGGTGACGACCGCCGACGCAGATCAGGTGACGCAAGCCGTGGCCGCTGCGCATCAGGCCTTCCGGGGCGGCGCGCCCGGCCCGTTCGAGCGCGGCGCGATTCTCGAGCGCGCCGCCGTCCTGCTCGAAGCGCGCAGCGCGGACCTGGTGCGCACCATGCAGATGGAAGCCGGATTTACCGCCTCGGACGCGGGCGGCGAGGTACGCCGCTGCGTCCAGACTCTGAAGCTCTCGGCCGAGGAGGCGCGCCGCCTCGCGGGTGACGTCATTCCGCTCGCCGGCGCACCGCAGCAGGCCGGCCGCGTCGGTTTCACGCTGCGCGTGCCGCTCGGTGTGGTGGTGGCGATCACGCCGTTCAACTCGCCGCTCAACACGGTCGCGCACAAGATCGCGCCGGCCTTCGCCGCCGGCAACGCCGTGATTCTGAAGCCGGCGTCGCACACGCCGCTGACCGCCTGCATCCTGGTCGAGGTGCTGCTCGAGGCGGGCATGCCGCGCGGCTTTCTCTCGCTGCTCTACGGCAGTGCGGACGTCGCGGAACGCCTGCTCGACGATCAGCGCGTGCGCTTCTTCGCGTTTACCGGCAGCACCGAGGTCGGGCGCAAGATCCAGCAGGCCGCCGGCCTGCGGCGCACGCAAATGGAGCTCGGCTCGATCGCCTGCACCATCCTGTGCGACGACGCGAACCTGGACAAGGCGCTGCCCAAGGTCATCAACGCGAGCTATCGCAAGGCGGGGCAGGTCTGTACCTCGATCCAGCTGCTGCTCGTGCACGAAGCGATCGCCGGCGAGCTGCAGTCGCGTCTCGCCGAGATGGTGAAGGCGCTGCCCTACGGCGACCCGACCCAGCCGGACATGGTGGTCGGGCCGCTCATCAGCGAGCAGGAGGCGGTGCGCGTCGAGGCCTGGATCGAGGAAGCGGTGGCGCAGGGCGCCAAGCGCCTCGCGGGCGGGCCGCGCAAGGGTGCGGTCGTGCCGCCGACGCTGCTCGCCTCGATCAACGATTCGATGAAGGTCGGCTGCCGCGAGGTGTTCGGCCCGATTCTGTGCATCGTGCCGTTCGCGTCGCTGGACGAGGCGATCGCGCGCGTCAATGCCACGCCCTATGGACTCGCCTGCGGCATTTTCACCAACCGGCTGGACGACGCCTTCGCCGCCGCGCGCCGCCTCGAGGTCGGCGGCGTGCATATCAACGAGACCTCGAGCTCACGCGTCGACCTGATGCCGTACGGCGGCTCGAAAGACAGCGGCTTCGGCCGCGAGGGCCCGCGCTACGCGGTCCACGAAATGACCGAGGAGCGCATCGTCAGCTTCGCTTTCGGCTAGGCGGGGCCGTCCCTCAGAACTGCGCGGCGTACTGCGCCGGGTCGATCTTCGCGCCGACCACCAGCGGCCGCTCGCCCGGGCGCTGGTCGCCGAGCACGCGCAGCGACTCGACGATGAGTTCGGCGACATTCACTGCGCTACTTGCGCTGCGCGAAGAACGCGGCCACCGCGGCGTCGTGCTCCGGCGTATGGTGGGCGAGCGCCTGCAGCGCGGCCGAGAGCTGCAGCGTTTCGTCCAGCCGCGCGGTTTGCGCCTGGCGCAGCAGGCGCTTGGCCATGCGCAGCGCCGGCGCCGGGTTGACGGCGATGCGCGCGGCGAGCGCACGCGCGGCGTCCATCAGCGCGTCGTGCGCGACGACCTGCGCGACCAGGCCGATGTCGAGCGCGGCCTGCGCGTCGATGGTGTCGCCGGTGAAGGAAAGCTCGGCCGCGCGCTGGTAGCCGATCGCGCGCTGCAGCAGCCAGGCGCCGCCGTCGCCCGGCACGATGCCGAGCTTGACGAAGCTCTCGGCGAAGCGCGCCTTCTCCGAGGCGATGCGGATGTCGCACATGCAGGCGAGGTCGCAGCCCGCGCCGATCGCCGGGCCGTTGACCGCGGCGATGGTCGGTACCTCGAGCGCGTGCAGCGCGAGCGGGATCTTCTGGATGCCGCCGAGGTAGCCTTGCGAGATCTCGAAGGGGGTGCCGCCGGCGATGCCCTTCTTGTCGCGCATGTCCTTGACGTTGCCGCCGGCCGAGAACGCGCTGCCGGCGCCGGTGAGGATGACGACCTTGACCGTCGGGTCGCTGCGCACCCGCTCGCAGCAGGCGACGATTTCGTCCCATTGCGCCTGGGTCGACAGCGCGTTGCGTTCCTCGGGACGGTTCAGGGTGAGCGTGACGACATCGCCGTCGCGCTCGAACAGCACGAAATCGCTCATGCGGTGTTCTCCGGTTTCATCAGCGTGGTCACCGCGCGCCACACGCCGCCCGCGGCGAGCGCACGATCGCCGAGCCGCTCGGCCGCCCGCAGCTCGCCGCCGCGCAGCAGCTGCAGCTCGTCGCGCCAGCGCAGGAGATCCAGGCTGTACCGGTGCAGCGCGTACTCGCGCGTAAAGCCGATGGCGCCGTGCACCTGGTGACAGACGTCGTAGACCACGTCGACCGCGCGGTCGGCGACCACCGCCGCCGCGTCGAGCAACGCTGGCATGCGCGCGCCGGCAATGCCCTCGCGCGCCGCGCAGGCGAGGGCGAGGTCGCTGAGTACGGTGCAGACGGCGATCTCCTCGGCGGCGATTGCCAGGCTGTGCTGGATGGCCTGGAACTTGGCCAGCGGCCGGCCGAACTGCTTGCGGTCCTGCACGTACTGCACTGACAGCTCGAGCGCCGCGTCCATCGCGCCCGTGATCTGCAGGCAGCGACCGAGCGCAAGCGCGGCCGCCTTGTCGTCGGCCATCGCGGGTGCCGCGCTCGGGCAGGCGTAGCGGCCCGGATCGTAGGCGATGCTCGCGGCGCGGTCGCCGGTCACCAGCAGCCGCGCCATGTCGACCGGTGCCGCGGCGCGCGCCTGCGCGCGCAGGATGGCCGCGGCGTCGAGCCAGGCCTCGCGCGCGTCGGCGGCCGGCAGGGCATCGGCGAAGCCGAGCTCGATGACGGCCTGTAGCAGTGCGTTGCGCTTCTCGGCGCTCGGCTCGCCCGCGAACCACCTGGCGGCGAGGTCGTCGAAGGCGCGCGCGGCGGCATCGGCCACCATCGGATCGATCGCCAGCGCGGGTGAAAGCCTGTCCTGTGGCGTCGCGCTCATCAGCGGATCCCCAGCCCGCGCGCAACGATGCCACGCAGGATCTCGCGCGTGCCACCGCGCAGCGTCCACGACGGCGAATACAGGGTCGTCTCGGCCAGCGCCGTGAGGTACTCCGCGCCCGGTGCGCTGAGCTCCGGCTGCAGCGTGCGGAAGATCGCAATCTGGTCGCGCTCGAAGGCGTTGCCGAGGTCCTTGATGAGCGAGGCTTCCAGGTTCGGCATCTCGCCCTTTTGCAGCAGCGCGGCGACGGCGATCGACATCGCGCGCAGCCCCACCAGCTTCGCGCTCATGCGGCCGAGCGCCGCACGCAGGCGCGGTGCGGGTGAAGGGCCGGCGCCG
>Ga0209536_100011243_pt1 | contig 13133 bp, 7 predicted proteins | sample DeeMarSeWOR28_12_FD_187461 | JGI IMG/M metagenome (GOLD analysis project Ga0209536, IMG submission 187461) | Marine sediment microbial communities from White Oak River estuary, North Carolina - WOR-2-8_12 (SPAdes) (version 2) | ecosystem: Environmental > Aquatic > Marine > Intertidal zone >...
CAGATAAATGGGATCCGCAGCGCAATACCAGAGAATTTGTTTCAGTTATGAAATCGTGGAATGACCATGGATTAATCGCATTTACCATTAACCTGCAAGGCGGAAGTCCGGAAGGTTATTCTAGGCACCAGCCTTGGATCAATACCGCCTATACTGAAACAGGAGCATTAAGGCCAGAGTATATGGCGCGTCTTGAAACGATATTGAACAGGTCTGATGAACTGGGGATGATAACTATTCTCGGTTTGTTTTATTTTGGGCAGGATGAAAACCTCGCAGATGAAGAAGCCGTCAAAAATGCCGTACAAATGGCCATACAATGGGTACTTAATGAGGGCTATACCAATGTAATCATAGAAATTGCCAATGAATGTGACAACGCTGCCTATCAACATGAAATCATTAAAAAGTCCCGAATTCCGGAGTTGCTCCAACTGGCCAAATCGATAACTAAAAATGGAAGGCGCCTGTTGGTGGGGACCAGTTTTAACGGCAACCAGATACCTTCGGATGAAGTAGTCAAGGAATCCGATTTCATCCTGATTCACGGGAACGGTGTCAACGATCCGGAAAGAATTACAGAAATGGTTGAACAGACCCGGGCGCTTCCTTCCTACCGATCCATGCCAATAGTGTTCAATGAAGACGATCACTATAACTTTGATCAGGACATGAACAACATGGTCGCTGCTTTTTCAGCCCATGCCAGCTGGGGCTTTTTTGATTTCAGAAGGGATGGAGAAGGTTTCGAGGAAGGATATCAAAGTGTGCCCGTCGATTGGGGAATTAACTCAGAACGGAAAAAAGCTTTTTTCACCAAATTAAAAGAAATTACTGGCAATGAATTCAAGGCAAAGAGCAATAAAGGCAATACACCATGAGAAACCGGACAGGCCTCCTGTTTACGCTTCATTGACTCCTCAGATGGCCAGGAAACTTTCTGCCTCACTCAACCTGCCCTATGAAGAACCAATAGATGCATTGTTGTCTACTAGAATATCTCATGTGGATTTGCTTACCTCCATGGGCAACGATTTCGTAGTGGTGGCGGCTACCTATCCTCCCGGAGCAGAAACCGTTGCACGGCCGGACGGCAAACTGGAAAATGAGTGGGGCATGGTTTTCAAAGACACCGGTCTTTACAATGAATTCATAGAATTCCCATTGAGCGAGGTCACTTCATGTGAAGATATAAAACGTTACAATTTCCCGGATCCCCTGGCAAAGGGAAGATTTGTTTATGCCTTAGATATAATCCGAAAATATGGCGACAAATATATGATCATCGGTGATCTCGAAACTTCAATATTTGAGACTGCCTGGTACCTGGTTGGTCTGGAAAAGTTTTTAATGGACCTGATTAAGGGAGATAAATACATCAACCTTCTGCTCGATGAGATTATGCTGATCAATACAAAGATAGGGCAAGAACTTATCCGGATTGGTGCAGAGATCATCTGGTGCGGAGATGATTTTGGAATGCAGCATGGCATGATCATGGATCCGGAAACCTGGAGATCCTGGTTTAAGCCACGCATACAATTCATGTTTGAATCATTCCGGAAAATCAACCCGAAAATAAAAATAGCCTGGCATAGTTGCGGATCGATCCTGCCAATCATTCCCGATTTCATTGATCTCGGTCTTGATATTCTCAATCCGATTCAGCCGCTTGCCAAAGGCATGGACCCTGAGTTTTTGAAGCAGGAATACGGACAGGACCTGGTTTTTTTCGGCGGTATCGACGTTCAGGAATTGTTACCTTTTGGAAATCCAGAGCAAATTATCGATGAGATTACCCGTCGTATTGACATTCTTGGAAAAAGTGGGGGGTATATCGCTGCCCCGGCCCATAATATTCAACCTGACACCCCGGTTGAGAATGTATTTGCGATGTATGATGCCATATTGAATTATGGTCAAAAATGAATACAATTTTTCATCTATCGGTAATTCTATCCATTTGTCGGCAGTTAAAGAATACCATAAAAAATTGTATCTTTATTTCCCAATAACCCCAAACTTTTTAAAAATGATCTTCGGTAAATATTTTTTAAAAAACCTGGTATATTTGATAATTCCGGCAATGGTCATGGCCTCATGCAATCCCAAAGTTAGAACCTGGGAACTTCAATCACCAGATGAGCGTCTTTCTATTGTGCTGACGCATAAAAGATTGGTGGATGAAAACAAAACATCCCTTTCCTACCAGGTATTTTTTGAATCTGAAGGCGGAGAGGTCGAGATGATCAAATCATCTCCTTTGGGTATTTCCAGAGTGGATGGCAATTTTATCGACCAGCTTATTTTTGAGTCGGAGTCTGAGATCCAGGAATTTTCCGACAGTTATGAGCTGATTTCCAGTAAAGTCAGGAAGATAGATTATTCAGGCAATGAACTGACGGTTACCTTCAAGAATGATTCAAGCCAATTGCTTGCGATCGACCTGCGGGCACTAAATGATGGGGTAGCGTTCCGTTACAGGTTCCCGGAAAGTGATAGTTCCCTGTTTACCGTTACCGGTGAAATAACCTCCTTCACAGTACCCATGCCCGGCAAGGCCTGGTTACATCCCTATGATACCATAACCACCTATACGCCCGCCTATGAAACCTATTATACGAATGGTTCGGAGATTGGAGAAAATGCTCCTGGCGGACAGGGTTGGGCCTTCCCTGCACTTTTTGAGACCCAAAGCCTGTGGATGCTGATTACGGAAGCCAACCTCGACGACAATTTCTATGGTGCGCATCTTCAACCTGAAGTAATGGAAGGCAGGTATGATATCAGATTACCCGAAAAAGAAGAAGCGCTGGGTACCTGCAGCGCAGAGCCTTCCTCTATCCTCCCCTGGACGATGCCCTGGCGCGTGATCATGATATCGGATAATCTTGGAAGTATGATCGAATCTACCCTGATCCAGGACCTCAGTGAACCGGGCGTTGTAGAGGACGTCTCCTGGATCAAACCGGGAAGGGCCAGCTGGGGCTGGTGGTCGGATCACGACAGCCCTAAGAGTTTTGAGAAATTGAAAACCTTTGTAGACCTGGCTGCGGAGATGGGATGGGAATATTCGTTGGTGGATGCGAACTGGAACATGATGAAGGGAGGTACGTTGTCAGAATTGATGCCCTATGCCGAAGAGAAAGGTGTGGATATACTCCTCTGGTACAATAGTGGGGGGCCCCACAATAGAGTTACCGAACAGTTGAGAGATGCAATGCATAGTAAAGAGCGGAGAATGGAAGAAATGGCCAAGCTAAAGGAAATGGGAGTAAAAGGCATTAAAGTTGATTTCTTCCAAAGTGACAAACCGGCGATCATTAAACTGTATCATGATATTTTAAAGGATGCTATGGATCACCAGATACTGATAAACTTTCATGGCTGCACTGTTCCAAGAGGATGGGAAAGGACATATCCACACCTGATGAGCATGGAGGCAGTGCGTGGCGCCGAATGCTATAGCTTTGACAGCCGGTTTCCTGATGCTGCACCCTGGTACAATACGATCCTGCCATTTACACGAAACCTGGTAGGTCCGATGGACTATACCCCCGTTGCATTTAGTGACCAGACCTACCCTCATATCACTACCTATGGACATGAGATCGCCCTACCTGTCATCTTTCAATCCGGTTTGTTACATTTTGCAGATCGTGTAAGCGTTTTCAGAGAGCTTCCTGAATTTGCCATGGAATTTTTGAAAGACATACCCGTATCCTGGGATCAGACCAGATTTCTTGACGGTTATCCCGGGAAATTTATTGTGCTGGCAAGACAGCACGATGACATATGGTATTTCGGAGGCATTAATGGCACCGAAGAAATGATGAGTATAGCCCTGGAAATGCCATTTATCCGGGAAGGCAGCTACCTGGCCGAGATCATAACCGATGGTGAAAAAGAGCGGTCATTTATGTATTATAAAAAACCATACAGCAACACCTCAAGCGTTGAAATATCCTTGATGCCACGAGGGGGTTTTGCAGGCCGACTCATGGATTTCAAGGAGCTGGAAGAATAATAGGTTTTACCTCTAATAATGAATATTCCTGTTAAACCAAGTCGAGCCCTTAATCAGTATAGGTACCGTTTCCGAAAACAAAGTAGCTATACGAAGTGCTGATTATTATATTAGTCTGAAAACAAGTGCATTCTTAACACCCATATATTAGATAGAAATAGGGATGTTTTCAAATCAAAGAAAATAGTACACCTTGATTTCATCGTCATGATGAAATTAAAAACAATATCATTACTGTTTACCTTCTCGATTACCTCGGTTATTCCGTTGTTTTCCGGAGATGATTCAACGAAAGTGTCCTTCTTAGATAGAGGATCCTATTTTGAACAGATAATCCTTGATCCGACGGAGAGTCAGATTTCAGGTAGCCTTTTAAAATTATGGAATAAAAATGAGGAAAACAAAGGCATCTATATCCCTGCTAATATTGGTTTCCAGCAATCCTTAATGCGCTATCATATTAATGAAAAATCAGGCCTGGAGATCGCAGTGGCAGGTGCCGTATTCACTCAATTTACGATTAAGAAGTTGGAAGAGAACACATATCTGGGAGAAATGGTGAATGCCGATTACAAGGTGAGCTTCCTTACAAATTACAGGTATCGATCATTATCACTGCGATTACGTTTTTTTCACAAATCATCCCATTTATCCGACGATTACATTCTTAGGAATGGTATTACAGGGCCAAATCCGGGCACTTTGAATTATGAACAACTGGATTTAACCGGATCCTACCAATTCAGGGATTTTCGAATATATGGTGGTTTGGGTATGGTAATAACACCGAATGCGGTGAGGGCCCCATTTTCCTCACAATTCGGCTTCTTTTTCAGGAAGAATGAAAAGAAGGTAGAAAAAGTAAGATTTATATGCGGGGCAGATATTAAGATTTTTCAGGAAAACAACTATGCCCCCAATATTCGGACTGGACTGGGGATAGAATTCGGTAATCCTGACAAGTCTCACCTTGGTCTTCTGCTAGAGTATTATAATGGTCATCTTCCCTATAGTGTACTGGAGTACAATAAAGTAAGTTGGCTGGGCGTGAGCCTTTTTCTGGAAAGATCCAGGATACAATAAGATCTTCCTCCAGCTCAGATTTATTCTGTCTTCTTTTTCCGTTTGAATTCTGGTTCATAAAGTGCTATAAGGGCTGGCATAAAACTGGAGGTTATATAATCGGATTCAAATGGGTCTTCTCAACGATACATTATCATTTGATTTTGAATATCTTTCTAAAATGATATCCATATATGGAATACGTAACCGCCATGCTGAATACCTTGGGCCGGTTAAAAAGGGTCCATAAAAGTAATTTCCAGTAATGTCGCCTGCCCTTCCTGAATATTCCCAATATCAATATGGATTTGAAAAGGGCTTTTAAATCTGTAAAACCAAATCGTTTCTTGAAATGAATGTTTTTTTGATATCTGGAAAGAAATCCCTTGACCCGGGTATAGTAAGGCTTCCGTGAATATATTCCATTGACAAGTTTCTGATAGCCATGTTTCAGGTCGTCAATACTCATTCTTGGGATGAAATTGGTAGCAAAATCGGTATTGTTACCAGAAAAATTGCTAATGATCCGGTTTTCCTTCAACAAGCGCTGGTACAATTTTGTCCGGGGTGGGGCATTCAATAAACCGACCATGGCTGAAATTATCCCGCTATGCTGAATGAAATCAATTTGTCTCTGGAAAATGGAGGGTTTGTCACTGTCAAATCCTACAATGAACCCTCCCATCACGATGAAGCCTTTGTTTTGTATTTTGTGGACACTTTCAATAAGATCCCTGTTTTTATTCTGATACTTGCTGCATTCCTTCAGACTATCTTCGTCAGGGGTTTCAATACCCACGAAAACACTGGAGAAACCACTGCTTATCATTTTGTCCATTAATATTTCATCATCAGCCAGGTTGATGGATGCTTCTGTAATAAATTTAAATGGATACTTTCTAGCTTTCATCCATTCTTCCAGTCTGGGCAACAGATCGGATTTTAAATACCTGCGGTTTCCAATAAAATTATCGTCTACAAAAAAGACCTCACCTCTCCAGCTATTATCATACAAGGCTTCTAATTCCTGTATCACCTGATCGGAGGATTTCAGTCGCATCTTATTGCCAAAGAGCGCTGTGACCTCACAGAACTCACAATTGAAGGGACATCCGCGGGAAAGTTGCAGACTCATCACGGCATATTTTTTCTTGTTCAACAGATGATAATGTGGCTTCACACTACTACGAATATCCGGATAGATCCTGGAACTATACTTCTTCCGGGGCTGACCCTTTTCGAGGTCTTTCAGGAATTTGGGCAGGGTTATTTCAGCCTCATCTAAAACCAAATGATCGATCTGTGGAAAGTAATGTGGTTCTTCGGTGAATAGCGGACCACCGGCAACTATCTTTTTGTCCTTGGATTTACATCTTTTAACCAGGCTATATACAGATTCGCGTTGAATGGACATTGCACTGATAAAGATTATATCCGCCCATAATATATCCTTTTCGCTTAGAGAATCTACGTTCAAATCGACCAGCCTGATATCCCAATCCTGAGGCAACATAGCCGCAATGGTAATTAATCCCAATGGAGGATGACTTGACTTTTTTGATATAAATTTCAAGGCATATTTAAAGCTCCAGAAGGTTAATGGAAATTCAGGATATAATAACAGGGCCTTCATAGATGATAAATGAATTAACAATATAGGAAAGATTTTCAGCTTTATAAACAATTTGTTTTAGGAATCCCATGTAAGGGCTTCAATATCAACCAACAATAACCTTCAGATTCTAAATAATCAGTCAGAATTATCGTTATTAGAATAGTTGAATTTAATTCAAATATCAGATCTGAACCATGGGAGTGTTATTGGTTCATTTTTATATCATTGCTCAATTGATAAATTGGGCGTTTCTTGGCAAAAGAATATAATTCAATATGTTGGTAAGTTTTTATCACTTTTGGTGAAAAAATGATTTTTAGATATGAATCAATGTCATTATCTTCAATTCACTCAATGCATTTGATGATATAATTTTAATGTATAAGATCGATTCAACCATAGAACCCTTGCTGCGTGAGTTCCTCAACGAAGATGAGCTGATATCTGATCTGGAATCGGCAATGACAAAGCCGCTATCCAATAAACGAAAACTAGGACTGATAAGAGAGGTCCTGGATAAAAGCAGAAGGAATATTGCACCCGATCAGTACTATGCTTATAATGAATGGCTGACTATTCTGTTAGACAAAATCCTCAACCTTACTGAGCGGGAACCTGAGAATGTGGCCTACTTCAGCCATTACGATGATATACGCACTTTGACAATCAAGAGTCTGAAATCCGCCAGAGAAGATTTGAGGATTTGTATGTTTACCATCAGTGATGACCCAATTGCTGAGGCAATTGACGCCTGCCATTCCAGGGGTGTGAATGTAAGAATTATAACGGATGATGGAAAAATATTCGATAAAGGATCTGATATTGTACCATTAAATAAAAAAGGCATCAATATCCGGATTGATTCAGACAGCAGTCTGATGCACCACAAATTTGTGATAATTGATCATGTAAAACTTTTAACCGGAAGCTACAACTGGACACGAACCGGCGCGGATGTAAATAACGAGAACATGCTGGTCACTACCAACAATAAGATCGTCCGGGCCTACAAAAAAGAATTCCACAGGCTGTGGTCAGAGACGAATCCTCTTGGAAAGAATGGGAATGGCCAGAAATCCAGATAAGAAATATAACCACAGTAAACTTGCCTTTCCCTATATCTTTTTCAGCACCTCGGTGACCCTATCTATGTCATTTTCGTTGTTGTATAAAGAGATGCCCAGCCTGGTAACACCCCCTCGTTCCGCCAATCCCAACACCTCAATCGCTTTTCTTGCATAAAAATGCCCATCCCATGCGGTAATGTTCTGATCAGCAAGTTTTCTGCATACCTCTACAGGATGAAGATCTTCATGAACAAATGATATAGTTGGTGCCCTTTCGCTTCCTTTGAAATCGGGGCCAATGATCTTGAATTTATCCATAGCATCTATTTCCTTGTAAAGAATTTTAGCCAGCCACTGTTCATGCTTATTTATCGTTTTCATTGCAGAACCAAGCCTTTCACGCAAACCATTTCCTTTTCCTAAAGAAGCCAAAAAAGCTATCGAGGCATTTACCCCGGCTAATGAAGCATGATTTAAAGTCCCAGTTTCAATACAATACGGTGCATGCTGTTCCTGGGTGTTTAGCCTATCCACCGGAAGTTGATCCAGTGCCCCTGGTTTTGCGTACAAAAATCCCTGATGAGGCCCATAAAACTTATAACTGGAACATAAAAGAAAATCCATTCCAATATCCTGCACCTGGATGGGGAAGTGAGGCGCATAGTGTACCCCATCGACCAACATCATAGCCCCAACTTCATATGTCAGTTTTCTGGCAAGAACAAGGTCATTCACCGTACCCAGGGCATTCGAAGCCCAGCCAATAGCCAAAAGACGTGTATTTTCATTAATCTTCCTGATCAGGTCATCATAATCCAGTCTCCCATCCGGCAACAGTTGTACCTCCCTCACTGTAATCCCATGCGGCCTCAGGGATAACCATGGTCCCCTGTTCGCCTCGTGATCCAGCCGGGTGATAACCACTTCATCCCCTTTTTGTAATATCCGTGCAAAGGCATTACTTAAAGCAAAGTTTAAGGTGGTCATATTTTGTCCGATGGATATCTCCGCTGGTCCGCTGGCTCCGAGAAAAGCAGCAATATTCTTCCTGCAATCATCAATTATCTTGTCTGTCTCAATCGAGGTTTGAAACTGACCATGGGTATTGGTATTATAATATCTGTAGTAATTCGATATGGCATTGATCACCCTTTTGGGCACCTGTGTCCCTCCGGGTCCATCGAAAAAGGTAAGTGACTCCCCCTTTATTTTACGGTTGAGTGCTGGAAAATAACCCCTGGCAGTACTAATTTCTATTTTGCTGAATTTCATAAAAAATGTTTCTGAAGTTTATTTTACTAATGTAATAGCATGAGACATTAAATCCCAGCATTGGACAGACAATCAGGATGTATTATGTAATAGAGTATAATTCCGTAAAAATGAAATTCTGTCAACAAAGGATGTTTTACCTAAGTTATAAATGCTATAATAAACCCTATGCACATTATTCAGGGCATATAAAAAAAATTTGTATAGAAATTACTGGAGAATTCAAAACGATTTATTTTCTTGCAGACTTTAGAGCGTAAATTTAAACTTAACACCCTAAATAACTATTTAACAATGACTTTTACAGATGGCAGACTGTTCAGAGCTACTATTATATTGCTGTTTTTGTATCTGCTTGTCAGCATTCTGGTCGTAGGAAAATCTTTCCTGATACCACTCGCCTGGGCCTTAATTATTGCATTTGCCAGTATACGTCTGCTGGTACGCGTTGAACGAAAAGTCAAAGTGAACAGAATAATAATAATACTATTATTTATCATTACCATTTTGGCGATAATTATACTTATAGTGTATTTCTTTTATTGGGAAATTGCCAACATTGTTGGCACCCTGCCCTCCCTTAGCGCTGATATCTCCAAGAAACTGCACCAGCTTTCCCTTACTGCCGCTGGTATTGGTATACAAATCCCTGACCATATCGACGCCAATTGGATTTCCATGCAGGTTGATTCACATCATGATCTGGTCGTATCCGTTCTTTCTTCCATTAGTGTGACTGTGGCTGATATCTTTCTTATTGGCTTTTACCTTTTTTTCCTGCTTTATTATCAGGGAATTGTATTAAAATTTATACACAAGAAATTTAAGACCCGGGCCAAAATTAAACAGGCCAATGATATTCTAAGTAAGGTTCAACTCCTCTCCGGCAGTTACATCAAAGGCCTGCTCATGATAACGTCTATCACCTTTATTTTGAATTATATAGTCATACTGATCTTTAAGTTGGATTTTGCCTTATTCTTCGCTTTGTTTGTATCCATACTCAGCCTCATCCCGTATATTGGATATCCTCTCGGAACCCTTGTCATATTTCTTTTTGCCCTATTGACGAAAGACAGTTTCCTGATAGTTATTTTAACCACCGGATTTGTTTATGGAAATAATATCATCCAGGAAAACCTGTTACGTCCATGGCTGGTGGGCGATCAATTGAAGATCAATGCCTTTATGGTTTTTCTATTTATTATTATAGGAGGTATAATTTGGGGCATTGCCGGAATGGTACTTTTCCTACCCATGGTTGGAATCATTAAAATCTTCCTGGAATCCAACCCTGATACCGCGCCATATGCTATATTTTTATCGGATGTTAAATATGAGATACCTGAATTTTCTGAGTTGGAGAAAAAAAAACAGACGGATGACTAACTTCGCTAAGGTTCTATTTTCCCCTTAGGAATCAGCAGATGAAGCATTTTCTCAAATATATCCTTGGTGCGATCAGTATCCTATTAGTAATGTTTCTGACATTGCTGTTCTATTCTTACAGGCATCAGGATCATATAGAAGTCATTTTTACGGATTACCTCAATTCTTCATTCAAAAACACCATCCATATTGATGAATTTCATCTTTCATACGTTCGAAACTTCCCGAACGCGCGACTCGAAATAAAAAATGTCATCCTTGAGGATGATCGTGGTGAATTTCTGAAAATAGGTTCCCTTAAGGTCTTTTTTAATTTGAGGAATCTGCTGAAAGATAGTATCAAAATAAGCAGGATTACAGTCAAGGATGCCCTGCTTAATTCAGTAATTGATGAAAATGGCAATAAACCCGTATTAAATTTTTCGCAAGCAAACGATATCGAAAAAGAATCCAGCGAAGCGCATCGTAAATCTATGGACATCCATATAGAGGCCCCGGACCTGGAAATTTATGACCTGAGATTGAACCTGATAAACAAATACAAAAAAAATGAGACATATATCACCGTCTCAGAAAGCATGTTCAAGATGCAAATTAATGATACACTCATAGTCCTTTCAGGTAATCTGAAAGGCCATCTTGACAGCCTTAAATCTAATAATACTGCGCTTTTTGTGGATAAAGAAGCTGTGGGTGAGCACCTTGTCCTAACCTTTGATCTAAAGAATGGCACAAAAAGTCTTACTGACGGATATATAATCTCCAACCAGCTTAAGATTATTCCCAGGGTGAATTTTCAAAAGTACAGTGATGGGAATCTGGCAGACCTGAAAATATCCAGTGAAGGTGGTCTGGACGATCACCTGGCATTACTCAACCTTTCTTTACTGCAGGGTGTCGAACAGTTAAATGACGATGCCCATATTAGCATCTCTTACAACCAGAATGGATTTGTCAATCCCACTAGCCGACCATTTAATCAGCTTATCTTTGAAATCCGTGATGCCGAATTATCGTTGGATAAATTTCCCTATCCTGTAAAAGATCTCCACATCATCGGAAATTATAATAATGGTGAGCAACATATCCCTGAAACAAATAACCTGATCATTGATACCCTGAGCTTTGATATCCAGGAGAGCTATGTCAGGGCCCGTTTATTAATGACCAACCTCAGGGATCCGGTAATTCAGGGACATTTTGTATCTGAGCTGGATCTTAGCCACCTGTTTCACTATGACAAATTCAACGCCCGCGGATCGGTCAATGCTGACCTGTACATCGATGGGCGGCTAAGCGAAATCAGGCAACTGCACCTGAATAAAAAACAGCATGCTTTCGGTTCAATAGAACTCGATTCGATCGATATCGAATTCAAAGATGCCTCTAACAGGATCATAATTCCCACAGGAAAAATGATCCTAGACAATCACTATCTTAGAATAACTGACCTTGAAGGAGAATTCAATCAAAGCCACTTTTCAATTCAGGCTGAGCTGAATAATCTTGATCAATACCTCCTGTATAAAGATATGCCTTTGACTGGTAGCATTCAGATCAATTCCGACCGGGTCCAGCTGGATGCCCTTACTAAAAAACGTGATTCCGGCAAAACGACAGCAAAGCGCTTCGTAATGCCCATGGTTAATGTAGACATTAATGCGCAAGCACAAATAATTGAAACTACAATTGGCACAATCGAGCAATTTCAATTGACTGGTGCGCTGAATCATGAACAGCTGAACATCAAAGATTTGTCCTTCAACTATGAAGAGGGTACCCTGCAGGGCAATTTACTTATTAATCTGGGGGTCAATGGGCCCGGCCTTCAACGAGGAAATATCGTGGCAAATTTTGAGTCGCTAAATGTTGATGATTTGCTGCAATCTCTTAAAAACAAAGAAGAAAATCCGCGTAAAAAAGGGAATCCTGTCATTTCGGACCTGGATGTTAACATTAGTGTTAAACAAGGAAAACTGAAAGCCAGGGAATTCAACAATCTTAAGATACAAGGATCAGTATCACGCGGGGAAATTGAAATAAGTCATCTGGGTGCTGAACTGTTTGAAGGTAATATATCCCTCTATTCGGATATAAAATACAACGATGATGGGATATGGTATGTAAAAGCTGAAGGAGATGTATTATTCCCGTATCTATCTGCACGGGATGTAGCTCAGGAATTCCAAAAAGACTCGTCTCAGAATGATGACTCTGATGAAGAAATCCGTCTTCCGGAAGTTCTGGATATTAATCTCAACATCGGAATTGACACTCTTGAATACGGTAAGCATGTGTTCAAAACCATCCACACTGGATTAAAAATATCACATCATGAGATTGAGATTGAAGATTTTTCAGTAGAGCTGAACCCGGGGAGAGGCACCGTGGACCTGACCATTGAAGATTATCTGAAGATAGATCCCCTGCTAAGGGGAAATATCGATCTTTCATTCGACACGTTGAATATTAGAACATTCAGGGAGACCGTCAGCAGCATCAGCAGCAATAAGGAACACAGGCATGATAGACATCCGCTTACCCTGCCGGAAGGCATCCATTTGGATATAAATCTTAAAGCAGAATTGGTTCAATACGAAAATATCAAGATTCAGGATCTGCAAATTTCGAATACCCTTGCTGGCAAGGTATTGTTCATCAATAGATTTGATTTGAATTCTTTTGATGGCGCAATGGAGGG
>Ga0209536_100011244_pt1 | contig 13133 bp, 12 predicted proteins | sample DeeMarSeWOR28_12_FD_187461 | JGI IMG/M metagenome (GOLD analysis project Ga0209536, IMG submission 187461) | Marine sediment microbial communities from White Oak River estuary, North Carolina - WOR-2-8_12 (SPAdes) (version 2) | ecosystem: Environmental > Aquatic > Marine > Intertidal zone >...
GCATGTTCCGCAATACCGTCTGGGGTGGACGCGCTATCATCGGAGACAGCATAATAGTGACACAAGATACATATGACCAACGTGTATACGCAATAGGCAAAGGACCAACACAAACCACGGTTTCAGCACCAGACATAGGCGTACCCTTCGGCACCAATGTTCTAGTCAAAGGCATGGTCACTGACATTTCTCCAGGCACTAATGAAGATGCTTTGAAGATGCGGTTCCCGAATGGTGTTCCAGCTGTTTCTGACGCAAACCAGAGCGACTGGATGCTGTACGTATACAAGCAATTTGCCCGACCGACCGACATTGTAGGCGTGGATGTCACCCTAAGTGTGCTTGACCCTAACAACAACTGCTATGAAGTCGCCACAACAACCAGTGACGCAAGTGGGTTCTTCAGCGCCGAATTTGAACCCGAAGTTCCAGGCAAATACACTATTGTAGCTACATTCGAAGGTTCTAAGGCTTATTACGGATCGTTCGCGGAAACTGCTATAACTGTGGAGGAGGCGCCTGCTGCTACTCCTGTGCCGACGCCTGAGCCTGAGTCTGTTGCTGACTTGTACTTTGTGCCGATGTCGATTGGCATGATTATTGCCATCATCGTGGTCGGCCTTGTACTGGTGTTGATGCTTAGAAAACGGTAAGCTGCAAGCAATTAGAAAGCAATTTTCCCCCTCTTTTTTTCGGGGTTAAATCATAGGCAAAAGGAGAAGGGGCTGAGAGGGCTCTGGACTAGACGAAGGGGTTTTAATCATCGCAGTTGTCATTCTATTGTCTCCTTTAGTTTGGTAAGGAGTCCCAGCAAACCCTTTGTAGTATATTCCGAAACGATAATGTTAATAAATTGCTCAAAAGCCTTTGGAAAAGTTAATTTTTATCTTCTTGCTTTTTTGCCCGAGTTCCATAGCTCCTTGGAGTAAGTACTTTCTATAAGGTACTGGGTGTATGCGAGCGTGGTAGGATTCGAACTCAGGCTCAAGTGGGGGATGTCACCCATACGATCCCTTCTTTTTCTTTTGAAAGTCTTTAATTAGTAGTGTATAATCCTTTTTTCTTCAGTTACTTCATCTGACTAATTCTACGGGACATGAACTCTGGTCTATTACTCTGGAACTTACGCTGCCATAGCGCTGTTTTTCGTGGCTACAAGAATTGAGTATATAAAATCGAAAAATGAAACGGAATAGATTGTGAATTAATTCTCGCTCTCAGCGAGACACTTCAACAATATATGCGTGATTTTTTCTGCAGCTGCCTGTACCCGCGGGGTCAACTCTTCTCCGATCTCAGTGTTCTCTGGCTCAATCAGTAGCAAAGCGATTTTAGCTTCCGTCATTTTTGTAATGAATTCGCAGAAAATGCGTAGAGGCAAGACGTGAGTGGTGATTGCTGGAAAATCAGTAACCTGTTCTGGAAAGACAAGCCGTGTATCGCCTGATTTCAATCCAAGAATTGCAGCGTCGACAAGAAGCACATTACTTGGTTTAAAATCTATTATATCTTCCATGAAGCTTTCGGGAACCGTTTCGCATTCAATTAGGTACACGTTTTTTGGGACCTTGCCTTTGAGGTCTTGAACAATTTTTATGCCTACAAAATCGTCTCTACGAATGGGGTTTCCAATACCCGCCACCACAACTTTCTCTGCGGTTGCAAACCACTTTTTGAGGGCATCTTGAACGCTATATTCCTCTTTAGCCAAATTGAAACGCCAACAAAAACTAGAAATAAGAAAAAGGAAAGAAAAGGTTTACCGCTGAAGGGTTTGTAACAGGTTTTTCTGGCTGTCGTAAACCTTAACGGTTAGTGGCATTTGCCCAACTGCTACGTGTGTTGCGCAAGCGAAGCACGGGTCGTAAGCTCTGAAAGCCATTTCTACCTTGTTAAGCACGGCTTGGTCAACCTTGCCGTTGTGTATCAAGCCTTTAGCCGCGTCCCGTATTGACATGCAGATAGCAGGGTAATTATTGGTGGTTGCCACAATCAGGTTCACATCCGTAATCAATGCGTCCTCGTCCAGTACGTAATGGTGATAAAGTGTTCCCCGTGCAGCTTCAACCACGCCCACGCCTTCTCCAGGTTCGCCAGGTTTGTTGCGTATGTTTGTGCTTGTGATCTCAGGGTCTTTCGCTAACTCAACTGTGTGTTCAGCAGCGTAAAGCAGTTCAATCAACCGTGCCCAGTGGAAAGCAAGAGTGCCGTGCACTGGTTTGCCTAGGGTTTTGTACATTACTTCGTACTCTGCTTGCGCCAGGGGTGTAGCCATGCCGTTGGAAGCGTTAAGTCGTCCAAGTGGACCAACTCGATAGACTCCATTTTCCATACCATAGAATTGGCCTTTCCAGCCGACTTTTTTCAGGAATGGGAACTTTGAGTAGGTCCATGGTTCGACGTGTTCGCCGATGTGTGTCAGGTAATCTTTGGGTTCAAACTTCAAGAATTCGTTGCCTTTGGGGTCGACTACTCTGATTTTTCCGTCATAGAAATTGACTTTATTGTTCTCGTCCATTAAACCCATATAATAGGTTTTCATCGTGTAAGCGTCGCTTTTGATCAGGTCAACGTAGACGCTGTTTCCTAGTACTATTTCATGGAAAAGTTTTAAGCTGAACTTGGCAAATTCCACAGAGGAAACAGCCATCTTCTCGATTTCCTGCCTATTCTCTTCGCTTAACGCTTTTGATATCCCACCGGGCAAACCACACACAGGATGAGTTGCTTTGCCACCGAGAATCGCAGTTATCTTCTGTCCATAGGCTCTGTGCTTGATGACCTCTTTTGCCACATCCAGACCTGCTTTTTCGATGACACCTAGGATGTTGCGTTTTTCTGGTGGCGCGCCAGGTCCCACTACGAAGTCGGGTCCGCCTAAGAAGTAGAAGTGCAATATGTGGTCGTAGATGTAGTAGGCTGAGTACATGAGCTCTCTCAATTTCTTCGCGGCTGATGGTGGATCAACTTTAAACGCGGCGTCCAAGGCTTTGGCTGATGCGAAGTGGTGGGCGACTGGGCAGACTCCACAGATTCTTGTGGTGAGTTGAGGCATGAGTTCAGCTCGTCTTCCCTCGCAGAATTTCTCGAAGCCTCGGAGTTCAGGGATTTTCAGGTAAGCGTTTTCAACTTCACCTGCATCGTTAAGGAATATGGAAATATTTCCATGTCCTTCAAGACGTGTGATTGGGTTTATGCTTATTTCTTTCATTTTTTCATCACCTTTCTATTAAGAATTGAAGCCGGTAACGAGTACATGTAAAACGTGCCGACAGGGTCTACTATTTGACTCATCAACTTTTCAACAGCCTCCGGGGACAAATCCTTCTCGTCGTATCCAAGTATTGAAGCTAAAGCAGAGATCATTCCAGCGCCTAGTTCAGGCATATTAGGACCAGGTCCACCACAACCTGTGCAAGGCATATCAACTTGTAAGCATTGAGCACCGCAGCCGCTGCGAGTAGCGGGACCCATGCAGAGTATGCCCTGTTCAAGCAAGCATTTCTCAGGGTCGGGCGCTTTCTCGTACACTCGATAGAGCTTAGTGATTTTTTTGTTCTCTCTTGTTCTAGGGCATTCATCGCATACGGCTTTTGGCGGTGCGAGCACTGAGCCTTTTGGAGGCAACTCGTTCTTAGCGATGGCGTCTATTGCATTGGTTATGAGCTTGACCGGCGGTGGACAGCCCGGCAGAAAATAGTCTACGTCCACTGTTTGTGCCAGAGTTTTAACAGCGTCGTAGAATTCTGGAATTTCCAATGTGCCTTCTTTCACTTTTGTTTCGGTTTTAGGGATGGTTTCCTCTGGATTCACAACTGACTTTTCTTTCAGGTATACGAGTTCAAGGATTTCTTTGCTATCATGTAGGTTCGCCAAGCCTGGTATGCACCCTTCGTGTGCGCAGGAGCCGAAGGCAACGAGCGTTTTGGATTTTTGTCGAAGTAGCTTGGCAATGTGTTCTTGTTCGCTGTTTCGGATGGACCCGTTGAAGAAGGTGATGTCTATGTACTTGTCAGGCATGGCTTCAACATCACTATATTTGATGTCAAGAGCTACGGGCCAGAACACTATGTCTGCTATTTGAACTACGTCAAGGATTTTCTCATTTATATCTAGCACGGCGATTTCACAACCGCCGCAACTTGCAGCCCAGTAAAAGGCTATTTTCAGCTTGTTTTTACTCATTTCTAGTTTACTCCTTCTTTGATTGCTTGTAAAATTTTTGAGGTGCCGACTCTGAGTTCGTTGAAAGCAAGTTCTTCAGGGGTCATACCCATGGCTAAACCGAGTAATTGCGGGTAATGCAAAACTGGGATGCCATATGTTTCATTGAACATTCTTTCTATGCGCAACTCATTTGTGTCGAACATTATGTGGCAGAACGGGCAAATCGTAATTAAGGCTTGCGCTTCAACCATTTTTACGTTGCTAAGTTTGTGTCGGGCAAGTTGCAACGCTACTTTATCGCTTACGCCGACGCTTGGTGCGCCGCAACATTCTGTTTCATCAGCGTAATCCAGACATGTAGCTCCTGTTGCTTCAATGAGCTTTTTCAGGGTTTGTGGATCTTCCGGGTTATCAAAACCTATGACTTCTCTTGGTCTCAGGAGGTGGCAGCCTACGTGCTCTGCAACTTTAAGCATGGTAAGCGGCTTAACTACGGCTTTCTTTATGTTTTCCAAGCCTACATTCTCCGTAAGCACTTGCAGTATATGTTTAGCTTTCACGGTTCCCTTGAACTCCAACCCTGATTCTTTCAAGTGACCGTTGATTTGCTCTCTTAATGCCTTGTCTTCCTTTAAAATCTTGTTAACTTTTTTTAGGGTCCCAGCACAGCCTGGGCAGAGAGTGAGAATGTTTAAACCTGTTTTTTCAGCCAATGCAAGGTTTCTTGCTGCAAGGATGAGCATGGTTTCGTGGCTCACCGGGTCTAGTGGCAATCCGCAGCAGTTGAATTCGGGCATTTCAATTAGTTCTACACCGAGCTTATCGAGGACTTTCCTGGCTGAGATCTCGTAGGATGACACGCGGTAGGGAACTGCGCAGCCGAGGAAAATTAGGTATTTGCTGCTCACTCTACTCGCCTTCCTTCTTGGGGGTTTCTGGAAACTTTACGCCTTTGAGTGTTTTGCGTATTTTTTCCGGATTACCTTTTGGAAGCGGTGGTAGCCCTTGGGTTTCTCGCTTTTTGATTCTTAATTCTGGAATTTTGTAAGCATAACCTGAATCGAGTATTGACGCGGCTTGGTCTCTGAAAACTTGAGGCGCGATGCCTTTTTCAGCCGCTAGGTTTCTTAGAACACGGATGACACTAGCAACTTCTACGCCTTGGGGACAACGGTCTGTGCAGGTGAAGCATGCTGCGCACAACCACAAGGTATCGCTATTTAGCACTCTGTCTTTTAGACCGAGCTGTGCCATTCGGATTATCGTTCGCGGTCGGTAGGTGTCGCTAAATCTTGCCACTGGGCAGTCACTGGTGCAGGTTCCACATTGGAAGCATCTTAGAAGTTTTTCGCCGCCGTGCATCCGAGAGAGTTTATACTTGAACTTCGCGTCTATTTCTGAAGATTTTATTGGCTCTTTGGAGGTTGCTGTCTCCGTCAATCCGCTTCACCTCGGTAGCATTTCAATAGGCGCAATGCGTGCATAGATACTCCAAAAGTCCATATCAACTACATAAAGTTTCAGTCAAGTTTCCGCTTTTTTATCCATCTTCAACCCAAAATTTTGTCCCGAAAGACAATATCTGTAACTGGTTGAAAAAACGTTAGATTATTCTATAGCAAAAATAACCTTGCATTTTCATAGTTAAATAATTGTTTTTCTATGGAAAACCATAAATGTTCCTATTGCACATTAGCTTCCAAATCTACTCTGCTTTAGTAATTTAGAGAGGATGAAAATGCGTATAATCTCAAAAAAAGACTTTGCCAAATTTGTTAATTCACTAATCAAAGATGACTCTTTAAATGTTATAGGTGTTAAATCGAAAGGCGACAAATTCACTTTTGGACAGTTGGAAGTTGCCAGCGAATTGCGGCTCGATTATGACGTAACCATTCTTCCCCCAAAGAAGTACTTCTTCCCTCAAAGGGAAACTTTACTCACATATGATATGACTAACGGTTTTTCTGCCAAAGACCCTGCTGATCTCAAGCCCACAGTAATCGTTGGTGTTCACCCCTATGACATTGCGGCTTTGCTTCACATGGACGAGATTTTCAGAGAAACCAAGTCAGACCCGTACTACTTTGAAAAGAGAAAATCATCCATAATAATCGGCGTTAACATCCAAAATATGTCCAAATGGTGCTTTGCACCACAGATGGGCTCCGCCACAATCGATTATGGTTACGATCTAATGCTGACTGATCTCGGCAACAGGTACGCAATCAACATCGGCTCTCAGAAGGGAGAGCAACTCATCGAGAAATACGCCAAAAACGTGACAGACGCCTTTGCACGAGATGTTCAGCTAGTAGGTCAGAAAAAGCAGGAAATAATTAACATGTCGCAACAGAAGTTTAACTTCACAACAGAACTGATCCCTGAAATCTTGGCCAAGACTTATGCACAAAGCGGTTTTTGGGAGAAACACTCCGAGAAATGTTTAGCTTGTGGTTCTTGTGTTCTGGTTTGTCCCACATGCTACTGTTTTGATGTTAAGGATGACCCTCACTTGTCGCTTGAGCATGGCGAGAGAATTAGAACTTGGGATGGTTGCCTGCTAGAAGATTTCGCCAAGATTGCTTCAGGAGAAAACTTCCGTCCCACGAGACCTACAAGGTACCGCCACAGATACTTCAAGAAAGGAAAGTACCTGTTCGACCGATTTGGTTTCGTTTCATGTGTTGGCTGTGGTAGATGCTCTTCAAACTGTCTGCCCGACATCGCCAATCCAGTGAACCTTCTTAACGACATGTACAGTGAAGTCCTCAACATGGGTGTGGAAATAGACGCGCCAGCTGAGCCTGAAGTAAAAATTGAAACTGAAGGCAATATAAATTACGTCCCTAAGCTCGCAACTATTGTTAATAAGGTACCTATGACCGCCAACGAAATGTTATTCGAAATAAAGCTAGACGATGGGTCCATCCTAAATCAAGTGCCAGGCCAGTTTGTTCAAGTTTCTGTTTTCGGCGTAGGCGAGGCACCAATTTCTGTGTCTTCATCCCCAACAAAGAAAGGCACGTTTCAACTCTGTGTGCGCAAAATAGGAAATGTAACGACTGGGTTGCATATGCTTAATGTAGGCGACAAAGTTGGCATAAGAGGTCCGTTTGGACACGGCTTTGACACCGAATTCTTGAAGGGCAAGGACCTTTTGTTCGTTGCAGGCGGTCTTGGTATTGCTCCTTTGCGATCGTTGTTCAACTACGTTTTGGACAACAGAGTAAATTACGGGCGCGTCACTCTCCTCTACGGTTGCAAAGAACCTCGCGAATTGCTCTTCGGCAACGAAATGGCTGCGCTGGAAAAGAGAGATGATGTAGAATACAAACCTACAGTTGACTGGTGCCCTGAAAATGAACTATGGACAGGCAACATAGGTGTAATTACAACTCTAATTCCTCAGGTCAATTTCGACCCAGAAAACACTTATGCAATTGTGGTTGGTCCACCAATAATGTACAAGTTCGTCATAGCAGACCTTAAAAAACGAAATGTTCCAGATGACCACATAATTCTCTCTCTTGAAAGGAGAATGAAATGCGGCGTTGGTAAGTGTGGTCACTGTCAGATAAACCATATATACGTATGCAAGGATGGACCAGTGTTTAATTATTCAGAGATTAAGGGAGTGCCGGAGGCATTATGATGAAACCAAAAGTTGCTTTCTTTGACTTTGCAGGCTGCGAAGGCGACCAATTGCAAGTAGCAAACTTGGAAGAAGAAATTCTAACCCTTCTCGGGCAAGTTGAAGTTGTAAGTTTCAGAGAAGTCATGAAGGAGCACAGTGACAACTACGATATAGCATTCATCGAAGGGTCTTGCACTCGACTTCAAGATGAAGATAGACTCAAGCAAATCAGGGAGAACGCGAAAATAGTAGTTGCAATCGGCTCGTGCGCCACAATCGGCGGCATCAACTCGTTGAAGAACTATCAGGATTTGGATGAGGTTAGGCGAACTGTATATGGCGACAAGGCAAGATTATTTGACACCTACGCAGCGAGACCCATAGATGCAGTGATACCGGTAGACGCCTACGTGCACGGATGCCCAATAAACAGAGACGAATTCCTACACGTAGTGAAGTCACTTCTACTTGGAAAGAAGCCAGATATACCAAATTATCCTGTTTGTGTTGAGTGCAAGAAGAATGAGAACATCTGCGCTTTTGAAAGAAACGAATTCTGTGTTGGCCCCGTCACCAGAGCAGGATGTAACTCATGCTGCGTCAACGAAGGAACCAAATGCTGGGGATGCCGTGGCTTAGTGGATAATCCGAACGAAAACTCCCAAAAGGAAGTTTTAATAAAATACGGTCTTACAGTTGATGACGCAATTAAAAAGTTTAGGTTATATTTCGGTTGGCAGGAGAGGAAAAAATAATGGGAAACAAAAATTTTAATGTTGAAGTAAAACATGTAACACGAGTTGAAGGTCACGGAAACATATACGTGAACGTTAAAAATGGAACTTTAGAGCGATGTGAATGGAACATTCCTGAAGCGCCACGTTTCTTTGAAGCCATGGTTTTGGGGCGCAGCTGGAGCGAGTTACATCACATAACTTCAAGAATCTGCGGCATCTGCTCAATAGGTCACACGCTCGCTTCTTTGAAAGCTACTGAAGCAGCGATGGGCATCACCATTAGCGACCAAGACCTTAAGCTGAGAAAACTGGCGTTGCACGCAGAGAACTTGCAAAGCCATATTTTACACGTTGGCTTTCTAGTTCTTCCCGACCTCATGGGTGTTGGCTCAGTTATTCCACTTGCTTCTTCCAATCCTGAAGAAGTCAAAATCGTTTTGCGCTTGCATAGACTGGCGAATGAAATGTCTAATATGATCTGCGGCAGGACAACGCATCCTCAAAGGCTGATTCCAGGCGGGTTCTCCAAGATTCCCTCAATGAAACAATTAACTGAGCTCAGAGAGAGGCTCAAGGCATCAGTTCCAGACCTTCAAGCCGTTGCGGAACTGCTTAAGAGTTTGGCGCCAAAAATACCTGATTTCGTCAGGGAAACTGAGTTCATTGCGCTAACTACCCCTAGCGAATACGCGCTTTATGATGGAAAAATCGGATCTACTGACACTGCCGCCGCTCCCGCGAGAGAATATCTCTCATACACTAACGAGTACATCGTCCACAATTCTACCGCAAAATGGGCAAAGAACAAACGTGAATCATATATGGTTGGTGCACTTGCCAGATTAAACATCAATTACGACAAGCTTTCCTCGCTAGCTAAAAAGATCGCTGAAATGTTCGGACTGAAACCTGTATGCCATAACCCCTTTATGAATAACGTCGCACAACTAGTGGAAGTGGTTCATAGTGTGGAAGACTCAATCAAGCTGATCAACGAACTTGAAGCTGCAGGCTTAAAGAGTCAGCCAGAGTACAACTTGCCCGAAATCAAGGTCAAGGCAGGGCAAGGAGTCGGAGCCGTTGAGGTACCAAGAGGTGTTCTTTTCCATGATTATACGTACAACAACAACGGAATCTGCACAAAAGCTAACTGTATCATCCCAACAAATCAGAACCATGGCAATATCCAATTAGACTTGAAAGCATTAGTTCCGAAAATCATTGACAAAACGCCGAAGGAAATTGAACTGACGCTGGAAATGCTGGTGAGAGCCTATGACCCCTGCATTTCTTGCTCAACACATGCCGTCAAAGTACACTTCGTCTAAAAGCGCTGAATTTTCTTAGAAAAAACGAGAAGTGGCGCATTACCAGTTAAAGGGAAGTCGCTTCTCCTTCTGGCGAGGAGTCGTTTTCCGGTGTGCCTTTTTTCCGTTTTTCTTTTTCTAGAATATGATTCGTTTTCCTGTCTGTTTCAGTTGGTGCTTAAAGGCTTTTTGGAAGAGGGCATTTTTCACTGGATATTTCCTCTTTAAAGTCCAATATTCCTTTTGCTGTCCAGTCGCTCAGATATTCAAGCTTGAAGCCCATTTTCTTTGTCAGGTTTAAGGCTCTACAGTTGTCAGGTAGCATTATGACGTAGACTGTTTTGAGGCGTATCTCCTTTTTCTATTTCAGGAACAGAATTCTCCACCTTGCTTTCTGAACCTTGCCCTTGCCATTAGTCGCCAATTATGAAAGCAAGCTCGCCGGTTTTTCCGTCAGTTCCAACACTCAGCCTGCCTCCTCCAAGATCCTTTTTAGGTTTTCTTCGCTTGGCTCCGCCACTATAGCGATTTGGCGGTCGTAGTTGATGTTGCAGTAGCGAACGCGAACCTCGTCTGGAGGGTCCGTCAGAAACTTGAACAACTTGCAGCGTATACACTCTTCGGAGAGCAAATAGGTTCCAAAAGTTGCCATCAAGGTTAAGTTGCAACCCTAATGGCACAAGAATTAAAATATTGAATGCAGTCACTGTTGTTTTTGTCGTCTTGGTCTTAGTGACCGTACAGTGCTGCCTGCTTGCCACATTTCCGAGTTGCCCATTTCTTTCAGTTCGTCAGCAAGTTTCTGTCTGTAGTCTGGGGCTTTGCTTTTCTCGAGTACGATTCGTGTTTCTTCTCCTGTGGATACGAGTTCGTAGAGTGATTCGAATAAAGGTTTTGTACAGTCGCGGAAACGTTTTCTCCATCTTAATGCGCCAATTCGCGCGGTTTCGCTACAGTTACAGTACATCCAGTCCATTCCATTCTCGTCTACTAGGCGGATTAGGCTTTGCGTGAGTTCTTCCACGGTTTCGTTGAAGGCTTCACTTGGGCTGTGGCCGTGTTCCCGGAGAGTATTATACTGTGCCTCTAGTATGCCTGCCAATGCACCCATTAGTGTGCCGCGTTCGCCTGTGAGATCGCTGTAGACTTCTTTCTCAAACGTCGTTGGGAAGAGGTACCCAGAGCCGATAGCGATGCCGAGTGCTTTTGCGCGGTTCTCTGCTTTACCTGTTGCGTCTTGGAAGACTGCGAAGCTACTGTTTATGCCACTTCCATCGACAAAGTTTCTGCGGACGCTTGTGCCTGAGCCTTTTGGTGCGACCAAGATGACGTCTATGTCTTGTGGTGGGATGACGCCTGTCTGTTCCTTGTAGACTATACTGAAGCCGTGGCTGAAGTAGAGTGCATCTCCCTTCTTCAGGGTGGCTTTGACTTTTGGCCAGACTACTTTCTGTCCAGCGTCGGTAAGAAGGAACATCTTGATGGTTCCTTTTTTGGCTGCTTCTTCCAAAGAAAAGAGATTTTCGCCGGGAACCCATCCATCTGCTACCGCTTGGTCCCATTCTTTCTTGAAAACGCCTTCTTTTTCTTGACCGATGATTACTTTTATTCCGTTGTCTCGCATGTTTAGGGATTGAGCTCGACCTTGAATGCCATAGCCGAGTGAAACGACAACCTCGCCCTTCAAAATCTTTTGAGCTTTTTCCACAGTGAATTCTACTCTTGTGATGACGTTTTCTTTTACGCCACCGAAATCTAATTCTACCATAGCAATTTCCTCAAATCAGTGTTATGTGACGCATATGAGATATTTAGGAATTGCCTCGAAAAAGCGAATTCTAGTCCGATAACGACTTGGTAATTGTTGCAGAGCTAGTGGGTGTGGGAGAATACGCGATTATTGAATTTGAATAGGTTTATCGCAGATAACAATTCTGAATGTGTTGTTCGCTGAAATTGTTCTTCCCTTCATTTTGGAGAAGAACGAAACCAGTTCTGCAGTGACTGTGTAAACGACACTGTTACCTTTAACTGTCTGAAACGCAAGTTGATAGATTTCTCCTGAAACGAAAGTGTTTCCTACTCGCAAGACAGCTGTTTCTCCACTGTTTATCTGGCTCGACCCAACAATATAGACTACTGTGGAGGGTTGGGAGTTCACTGTGACGCTTTTCAGTTGCACACTCTGCATTCCATTATTGCATAAACTAACGTCAACGTAAGCGAAGTCTGGTCCCCATTTGTAGTTTGTCGGATGCAATTCCTCGGTGGTCACATCTTGCGAGGGTAAGCCATTTATCCATGCTACAGTGGCTAAAGTAACTGCTATTGCTATGCATAACAAAATCACGATAGCCATAACTGGAGTTAAAGCTTTTTTTGCGTTGGGTGGAAGCATACTGAAGCTTTAGGGAAAAATTAGTGATATTATTTATGAATTCAAAATCAAAATCATGCCTCAGCAACCCTGATCTGAAATCAGCCCAAGAGCAATGTGTTTGGAATAGCAAAACCTACGTACACTCAAAGATTAGTAGTTTAGAACTGCTTTTCCATTTAGGGTTCTGATGAGAAGGCTTATTGAAAACCCATGTTTTCAAATGTGAGATGTTTTTAGAGTAATTCGAGAACTTTTTTGGGAATTCCGTATTTTTTTCCGCATTGATGGCATTTTATTGCACTGTTTCTTGAGGAGACCGGTTGAGATGCACCGCAGTGAGGGCATTCAATGTTAATTGTCCTGATTTTTCCCATGTTGGTATTTCTGGATTCTTTAGCTTCATCCCACATTTCAAGTTCTTCATATCTAAGAGCTGCTTCTTCATACCTTCCCTCTTTCTTCATTTTCTCAATTTCTGCAAGAATATTTGGAATATCATCTCTCTGAGAAATCAGGTTTATACTTCCACAATAGGGGCATTTCTGAGGGTTTTTTTGCAAAATTTCTTCTCGACAATCACTACATCTCATAATCAGTGAAAAAGCTCCACTAACTTTCTTTTCAAGGTCTTTAGACATTTTAGTTCACGAGGTTCTCAATTATTTATTTTACTCCTTTTTGTTCCAGTAATTATATTTTAACGTTCTTCTCCTAACAAGCATTCTAAGAAACTATTAGAAAAAGATGCGCTATGAAGTGAGAGCCCCTTAAGCTTAAGTAACGTATTTATGATTAAACTCTGCCTAATGGGTCGTAGTCCAGAAGGTTGGGGTCGTAGTCGAGCTTGGTCTAAGATTCACGCCCGGGGCGCGTGAGAACCTGGGTTCAAATCCCAGCGACCCCAC
>Ga0209536_100011246_pt1 | contig 13129 bp, 8 predicted proteins | sample DeeMarSeWOR28_12_FD_187461 | JGI IMG/M metagenome (GOLD analysis project Ga0209536, IMG submission 187461) | Marine sediment microbial communities from White Oak River estuary, North Carolina - WOR-2-8_12 (SPAdes) (version 2) | ecosystem: Environmental > Aquatic > Marine > Intertidal zone >...
CACCTGCTGCGACCGCGGATATGGCCGTCCTTCCTGGCGTCCTCGGGTGTCGCAACTTGCGACGTACCGTTCAGGTACGCCTCAGGTCCAACACCCTGCAGTTGCCAGGTGGCACGCCCATCTTCACGGTCTCGCCACAGTGATTCATGAAATATCCGGGCTAGGCGCGCAGTAAGCGTGCCCCTGTCTCTTGTGACAGGGCGATTAACCTGCCTGCGGAGTGGGAGAGATGACCACATCGATTCTGCGGTTAATAGCACGTCCCTCTCTAGTCTCATTGGATGCCAAAGGTCGTTTAGAACCGTAACCGACAGCAACAATCTTGTCTTCTGGTAGGGTTTGATTTGCCACTAAGTACTTACGAACCGATTCAGCCCGTTCCTGCGACAGGTGTTCACTGACCTCTTCTGATTCTGTCGTGTCCGTGTGCCCCTCTATTACAACATCTGGCTCACCAAAAGTTCTAATCGCTCGCTGAACCTTGCTTAATAGTCCGTAATTATCAGGCATGATAATCGACTGACCCACCGGAAATTGGATTGCTCTTAACCGAATTATCAATCTACTGCCTTGTTTGTATACTTCCGCTTCGCCTGTGCTGAAGTACCGTGTGACCTCATTGAAAAGTTCATTGAACCTCTTTTCTTTCTTCAAGCGTTCTATTGCTGCTTGTTCCTCCTTAGTCTTTCCCTCCAACAGGGCAATTTGCTGTTTCAGAGACTCAATTTCCTCCACATGGGCTTTGTCTTGGCTTGCAAGGAATTGCTTATCCTCTTGGAGTGCGCTTATTGAGCCGAGAATATTTTCACGTTGCGTATCAAACGATTCGTTCCGCATGTCAGGGGCAGAAAGCGTGCTTGCTGTCTTGCTCAAGATTCCCTCCACCCACAGGCTGATCTGTTCAGGCTCGATTTCTTTTATCTTTTTACTTTGCCTTGTCACTTCAAGAAGACGCTCCGCTTGGAAAAGTGCTTCGCTGGATTTCTGCTGTATCTTTTCTCTTTCATAACGATGCTCTGAAATAAATACATCTGCAGCTTTTAATTTCTGTTCAGCAATTGACAAGGTCTGCGCTGCCAGTCTCTTTGCGCCTTCCTCCTCTGCCTGGTCGATTAACTTTCGAGCTTCGCCGAGTTTCTGCTCTTTTATAGCTCGCACCTCAAGTTGGTCAAAGGCAGCGCCAACCTTATGCCTGTTATTTTGGGCATACCTGAGGTCGTTTTTCTCTATCGCTTTGGTGAGTTTGAGAAACTGTTTCTCTGCCTTAACATAATCCTCACCTAAACTGGTAGCCCCTGCAGTACGGGCCAGTTCACGAGCTTTGATAACCTTGGGTAATGTTGTCCTCGCCACTTGCGCCATCTCCTCAGCACGTTGGAGTTGTATACGCCCAGAAGTGATGTCTTCAAGAATTTCTGAAATTTCATCTCCACCCGCCCATGCTTCCTTGGCATCATCGAGATATTTCTCAGCCTTACTGAAAGAGATCGGTGCCAAGACATTGACTTGGTTTTTTTGTGCATTGCTTATTTCGCTGTCGAAACGGTTTACTTCCTCTGCTGGATTCACCGATTCGGCAACTGCTCCCGTTTTTGCCTGGCTGCCTGCACTGGTACTCAAAAACCACATGGTGGCAACGAGTATAGCTGCGATCCCGACAGGTTTGATCTTTAACATCTTCTTCCTCCCCCAAGAGAAAAGCGTTTGTCCGATCCTGCCAATGAGACTAAAGATTGGCGTTATTGTAGCAGAAATTATAGCGAGGTATGATTTCCTCAACAGATTACATAAATGAGTGGGCAAATGGCAAGGAGAAAATGGCACGATGAGTGCGAGTAGTTGGCATGCGATTAGGGTGCTAAGACAACAAAAAATTCCTATGCAGGGGAAGCAAGGAAAGTTTTTGCACTGTGGAGGATTAGTTGATGGCAGGGGAAGTTATCAGTAGCGTTCTCCACGCTCGTAAGCCCTTATTATTTCAGCATCAGTGGAAGTTATTGTCCCCACCGCCTCCGTCATTTTGCTCGATTCGAGCTTGACCAAAGAATCAGATTCCGTAGGAGGGAGGGGGAGTCTTAGAATTTCTCCTGCATAGATGGTAGCACGGACATTGAGATCATTAGCTATGATGAGGTCGCGCAAACTAATTCCATGCGCAGCTGCAATCATACTGGCCGTATCTCCCCTCTGTACCTTGTAGAACTGGCTGGCTTTTTGGTCAGGCTTAAACATGTCTTGTGGTAAGCTAGAGACAAGATCCACTGGAACCCGCAAGGCATAATCTTTGGGAACATATTTTTGTCCAAGATACACGGGTTCGCGCAAAGATGGATTGAAATCTCTTAGGACATCCATCTCGGTGTTAAGATGTTCAGCCAGTTCCTTCAAGGAAGCATAGCCAGGAAGAATAACTTCTTGCGTTTTTGGAGCAAAATGCTGCTTGAGATTGCCAAAATATATTTGGCATTGTTTCGCCACATCTGTAGCGGCCAGAAACTCTGCATAGAAGTTCCTCGAAGCAAATTTGAATCTTCGGCCTTTATATTCTTGAAATACTCTCTCATAATTTCCTTTGAGTCTTTTTGCTCGCAACATACCGGTGATGCCGTGGTTGTAGGCAGTGATTGCCATAGGCCAGCTTTGCAGTTTTTCATAATGGCTTTTAAGGAGTAAAGCTGCAGCTTGGGTAGAGCGGATGGGATCCCTCCTCTCATCAACAGTGTAGTCTATAGTCAGAAACCGTCTGCCGGTGGAGCGAGTGAATTGCCAAATTCCTGCGGCGCCAAACTTACTGTAGGCTTTAGGGTTGAAAGACGACTCAACGTGCGGTAAGTAGACAAGATCTACAGGTAAGCCGTGTGAGCTGAAGATTTTTTTCATCTGGTCCAGATAGGCGCCGGATCGAATGATTCCTTCTCGGAATCTGTCCTTTTGACCCGCCTGGCACCGAATATTCCTCATGGCCTTTCGGAAGGTTGTAAGACTAGCTTCCGAGCCAAATAGATCCGCGACTTCCCATTCTCTAACGGTAGTAGGAAATTTACCACGGGCCAGCTTTGCGAGTATCCCCTTGTACTTATTTTTTGCTTTTTTGACTCGACTTCTGTTGATCTTTCTAGCGCCGCACTCGTTGGCATCAACCAGCTCTACCTCTCCGTAAACAATGTTGGGATTAACTTTGTCGTGAATAATGCCCTGCGAGGATTCGTATTCGGTGTAGATCTTTTTCCAGAAGGCAACGTTAGGTTGAATACAAGTGTAGATAGGGAAAGGTTCAGGGGAGGCTAGCGTGTCTAGAGGTATGGAGATACCTATAGAAACTGGTGCAACGAAGGCCAAGACAAGACGAATTAGTTTCCAGTTCATAGATGTATGTTTCTCTTCAGCACTAACGAGAGAAAGTTAGTGCATCACGTGTTTGAGGATATCTATGCTGTCGAGGGCTTTCTCTGACCCCACGACGACGCTGGACAGTGGATCCTCAGCAATGGTAATGGGAAGCCCCGTTATCTCACACAAGAGCTTGTCAATATTCTTAAGAAGAGCACCGCCCCCAGTTAGCAAAATACCCTTTTCCACCACATCAAAAGTCAATTCAGGTGGAGTTTGCCCAAGAGCATCCTTTATCGCAGCTACGATTTCATCGATCTGATCCGACATGGCTTCGCGAATTTCGTCAGAATCGATACTGATGGTCTTTGGAATTCCTGAGACCAGATCGCGTCCTTTGATTTCCATCTGCTCAACTCTGTCTCCCTTATAAGCGTTGCCGATGGTGATCTTTATCAACTCCGAAGTATGTTCACCGATAAGCAGGTTGTACTTTTGTTTGATGTATTGGATGATAGCCTAGTCCATCATGTTTCCGCCCACGCGCACCGACTTGCTATACACAATTCCTGCGAGAGAGATCACGGCCACCTCAGTTGTACCGCCGCCAATATCTACCACCATATTACAGGTGGGTTCCGTAATGGGTAGTCCTGCGCCAATGGCAGCGGCCATAGCCTCTTCGATGAAAAAGACCTCACGAGCACCGGCTGCCTCTGCCGCTTCGCGCACCGCTCGCTTTTGTACTGGGGTAATGCCTGACGGCACACACATCATGACACGCGGCTTTACCATAGTGCGGCGGTTGTGAACCTTTCTTATGAAATGGCGAAGCATAGCTTCAGTTACGTCAAAGTCGGCAATCACCCCATCTTTCAAGGGGCGAATGGCTGCAATGCTGCCGGGAGTGCGGCCTAGCATCACCTTGGCCTCGTCACCAACGGCAAGGACTTTATTGCCGTCCTTACCGTTCTTATTTAGAGCTACCATAGAGGGTTCGTTGACCACGACACCCTTTCCTTTTGCACAGACAAGGGGTATTGGCTGTGCCAAGATCGATGGCCAGATCGTCAGAAAACCGGCCTATGATCGGATCAAGAAACATCATTGAAAACCTCCGTGTCTTTAGCCGATAAATGAACATGCGAGCTAACACGTAAGCTCGCAGCCAAGTTAGTCAAAAAGAGATAGTATTCTCGCAGTCGACTTTCTAATGAAAACTTCGTGCCAGATTAAGCTTTTGATGAATTTATACTGATTTATTGAATATTTATGTATTTAGCTGAAGAAAAATTTGTCGGGAAAGGGTCCATGAAAGGGGCGAGAATTGTCACTTAGTGCAAAAATTGGCTGATTCATATCTGAGGACTGCGAAAAGAAGCTGATCAATGACTTCATGAAGAAACATGGCTCTAAGCTCAATCACCCAACAAAGGGTAGATATACCCTTGGTTCCCAGTTTCGTGGTCGCAGCAGGTGATTCATGAAATATTCGGGCTAGCTGATATGGGACGGTATTTTGGTGAGTGAGATGGGCGTAAACCGAGAAGAGAGCACTCCCACTACGCTGAGAAAAAGTCAACTAAGTTGAAAGTTATTTTATGATGCACAAAGAGTCTTGATTCTAAAGGAGCTAGATGGTGCAAACTAAGTTGAGTGCCTGATGTCAACTCGGTTGGCAGGAACGCCCATGAACTGGAAGAACTTGCAAGGTAGACCCACCTCGATCACAGCGAAACTAAAGATCTTATCCCTTAATCTGAACTCGGCTCGATTTTACTGTGGCACAAGATATGGAAAGGTGTCAAGGAACCATCGGCTTCGAAAATGAAGGGACCATTGGTCACCCTCAGCAAAGCACCAAGGACACACTGGTGAGGAGGAATGTGCGCTGAGTTGTGCCCCAAAAAATACGCCGCTGACGAGCACGGGACCACAAACACGATATCATTTCAACCTTGGCTCTGCCAAGCCGCTAGAATCGGAAAAAACCCTTCTTGGGTCGCCGCGGAGGTTTGGAAACAGGTTGTTGACCAGACGGCGGTGCAGTTCGCCAAGAAAATGATAATGTATCTTTCATAGAAACAAAGTTGGAGTTGCAGCTGGTACAGTGATAATGTTTACTTAGTGGTACCATGCGCATCCATAAATTTCGCTTCATACGAGCATGCGGTCTGCTTTTGCATTGAGGACAGGCTTCCCCGGTAGTAAAGTTTGCCATTTTGGTACCCCTTTTTGTACCCCTTGCCCCTTTTTCGCAGACTGCGAAATAGAGCGTAACAGTTCTGACTAGCATATCCTAACATACCACTGGGATTTGCAAGAATCATGCTAAAGTGAATTTTAGAGACCAGTCATACATCAGGAAACTATAAATATCATCTCTTAATCCACAGTTTCCACACCTAAAACCTCAGCACACAATGTTGGAGGTCGGTCTGGGAGGGCAAACAGTGGATTAAAGTATCATATGTGAAGTTTCAGGGAAAAGTTGGGAGGGTTACATACTAGTGATACATATTATCTTTTGCCCTATCGATCTTCGCTAACACTGCTCAGTTGTTGCCACGCCCTTTATTGAGTAAGTCTCCAAGATCAAACATTATCGCTCCCAAAGAGCGGTCAGCCACGTCTTTCCACGCCGGCGGTAAGTCATGGGGCGCTTCATACGTAAAATGAAGCGGGAAATCTACATAGCCACTTTCATTCTTCTGACAATCACGAATCGCCACTCTCAACGTGAGACCAAGAAATCCTAGACGATTGTAGTCAGCCTGTGAAGGGGATGGTGTCCTGAAGAAAAAGTAGCCGCCCATTTCCTCGCTGTACTCAGCCCTAAGCGGGACGAATGAAGTCTTGAAGGGACCACTCCCTCCCATCACTAAAACCTGGACCATGTCTTTCATGTCCCCATCCGGGTCCTTGGCACGTAGGTACACTCTCCAAGTGGCACCAGGGCGAATTTGGCTTGGAGCATAAGAGTCAAGTATTACTGGTGGTTGCCCTTTGCCCGAGGTCGATATTTTCTCACACTGTGTAAATGATGCACATCCCCATAAAAGAGTGCAGAAGGCTAGGAGGATATAGATTATCTTGTTCATAGGGGAAACCACACTGGATGATGGCGCCGGGAGATAATTGACCAGAAACTAGTTGTTCAGGCTTGTTATGCCAATAGAGTTCTTACCCGACAAGTTCAATAAGCCCAATCACTTGGTGATACCTGTAAAGAAGAGTTAGAGTCCCTTCTCTTAATGATCGCGGTTGTGATGGCTACTACCTTAAATGGATTTTACGAGCTTTGCAAGTACAGTTATGTACGCTTGAGGTTAAATAGCGATGAGAGAGGTTTCTACCAAGTTCTCTAGCTCATTATAACCCTTTCCTCGTCCTCTTCATCTGCTCATCCAGTTTTAGACCTGCACCTTAGATTTTCATAGATGGAATGTTATGTTACCATTCATTTAAATTGGAGACGTTATAAATTCTGTAAACCCTGAGTCCTACGTTTAGACACCGTGCGAAGACCCAAATGCAAGAATATCTCACGTTTTCTAGGTGTTCTGATAGGTACTGTCTTTATGGTCTATCTGGCAAGCTGCGGACCATCCAGAAAGACTTACAAATTATATAAAGACCAGCAACTGGCCAGTGACAAAACCGCACAACTTCTCTGTAAAGGGGAGACCATACAGATCAATTCTGTAAATGGCCAGAAAAGCCCTCAGGGAAAAGATATCTTTGGCAACGTTACGCTTGAGATTCTCCCCGGTGATCATCATGTAACCGTGTCTTTTTCCGGTAGGTCCGCGACTACGGTCTTTGGGGAGTCTTATAATTATCAAGTATTTTTCACGCACGACTCTTTCCATAATGTGGATATTACAATAAAGGCTGAGGCTGGCCATACGTATCTCGTAACTTCCAACCACGATTATGAAAAATCCACATGGAACGCCGTCGTAAGGGATGAAACAGACGATAGAACAATTCTTGAGGAAGGTCCCTACCCTCTAAATAAGATCAGAACAGGCGATAATCAGGAAGCCAGGCGAGTATATCGTAATTGAGATCGGCAAGCAGCAGCTGAATGGCAATTCCTCGTCCGAACCCTTGTTTGCCTTACCCCATGTCATCCTATAGGTTTACTGTGCAACTGCAGAAACCGCCGAGTGGCACTAATGTGATACATAAGCCCACCTCGATCACGGCATAATTCAACATTACACCCCTTTAAGCCACACTCTGCTGAAATTTAATCTACCACAAGATATTGAGATATGAACAAGCAGAGCCGAAGCTCCGCAGTGTTGTTTGGGAAATGGATAGTTAGTTACTCGTTAAAACCAGGCCAGGCTCGTCTCCTCTCTTTGCCACTCCTGCGCTCTATGGCTGTCACTACGCCCAAAGGCCTCCTCCGATCCAAGCCGCTCCTCCGATCAAAGCCGCTCCTCCGATCCAAACCACTTCGTCTTTCAGGAAGGTGTACGCTGTATGAATACTCTCTGCGGTCAGTTCCCGAACGCCTACCCCCATTGTCTTTGATACCGGTCTCTGGAAAAAGATTCGTCATCTTACAGCCTTTTGCTTTTAGTAGAGATACGAGCAAAAAGACAGGTAAGACAGAAAAGGCAAAAGCGAGACGTTGGGTCAGTTCACAGAACAGCCCAGCATCCGCACATTACCACAGACGAGGCTGGTTGTGTCAAGTGGAACAATAACTAACCTAATTTCCATTTGCCTCAGGTATGGCATTTGCTTTTTTGAAAAACCTGAAATGAGTTGATGCCTTGGTCAACCAAGACAGTCACCCCCCATACTTACATGACGGTCTCTCAGATAAGGCCACCAGAGATGAAATCTTTGTAAGATGAAAACACGAGTGTATGAGGCAGTGCAATGAAACCGAGTTGGCGATATTTTTTTCGTTGACAGGCTCAAGGAAAGGAAGGTTGCCCTAGTTCGACAATGGGAAACTCTATATAGGTGGTAGGATTACGTCAACACGAAAAACCACCATTTTTGTAAAAAATCCTGCATTATCAGGGGCAACCAGGGAGAAAGTGAAGCGGCCGGCATGGAAGGGGTGGAAAAAAGTACCCCCATCGACCCTATGCCTCCGGGGGCGAGCATGAAAAAGGGTTGAAAAGAGTGAGCTACCATGCTCACGTCACGGATTAACTCACGCAAACCCGATGCCAACAAAAAGGCGAAGCCAGTGACTTCGACATGTTTTTTGAAAAGTGAATCTTTTGGTCTTCAGGCGTCTGAGATAAACTTGGAAATAAGTTTACTCTGTTCAGGACTGTCTAGATGAAATCTAACGCCTATTCCATCATGTGTTGACCATACCGATTCCGCCATGCTTGAAACGGAGACTGTGCTAGAGTGGATATGAATTGATAGGAAAAAAATATGCTTAGGTGTCATTGGCCTATCGCAATATATGAAAGCTCCACCAGGGCTAACATTTCTCGTTTCACCCCTGATAGTCCTTTGAGAAGTCGTTACGGCGACAGGCCAATTAACTATACTTCTGGGCCACTGACGATTTTCTTCTACTTTTCTCACTTCTCATCACTCAGTGGCTCTCTTTGTTTTGTAATACTGAAAAGGATTTCCTTGAGAGCCTTTCGAGAGTTGAAACACAGTCTTGCCCGAGAGGATAGGAATCAGCGACAGGACCAACAAAATAAGAAAAACAATTATGAGCGATATCAACCTAGAATTGTTCATCCTTGGAAAAGTTGTTCTTCGTTTTCAATTCTGCGGTGCTCTAGTATATGCTTCAGGAATTTTCTTTCAGCTTTTCTGTAATCTCTTTTTGAGTAATGATTCAAATTCTCTGGAGTATGGCATTCTCCGTCTCGTTCGACTGTGCAGAAACAGCATTTTCAGGGTCGCTTGATGTAGTCGGCTCCTAGGTACTGTGAGATGCTTTCCTTGCTTCCATAGTTTCCAACCTCGCAGATTGGTTGACTCTCGGTTAGGTCTTTGCCGTTAAGCCAATTTCTAAGCAAAGGTTGCCAGAGATACCGTTCGTACAATTTAAAAAAAAGTTTATACCGACCACCCAGTTGACTCCACAAATTCACAGGATGAAAGTAATGCTGAAGCCAGATTCTCACGGGTTCAAGTTTCCTCTGATGTGAATGAAACAGCTCAGTGTGTGTGCATTACGCTTGGACTGCGACAATCTATAAACACAAATCATGCCAGCCAAGATTATCTATAAATTTATTTGAATTCTAACCACTTATAATTCTCTATTCCAAGGATAGAGTAGTTATAGAGGGTAGGAAAAGTCATAGATTGGGAAAAGAAATGCCACTTAATGTAATTTACTGACTAACGAAGGTTGCGAAATTACTAGAGATCAGGGCATGAAGATTAAGCATGATAAAGGCAGGGATTGAAGGGTGAATTTCCTTAATTCACACTTGACCATAATTCTATTTGGCACAATATATGGCTCTCTGTCAAAGATTTGTCTTCTACAAAAGATCTAGCCCCCTTGGGACTGATCCTGAGAGGGCCATTTTCTTACTGTGATCGTCTATATCTATGGATTCGTTTTGGGTTCTGGCAGAGTAGTGGGCAGCGAAGTCCAAAGCCACTCTCGGACGGGCTCCCTGCACTCCTGCTGGCAGCAGCTCCTCAGATTGCTAGGGAGTGCATTTTTACCATTGTGCTCGAGTTCTGTGGTTGACCCATTTGACCCCCAATGTGACCCATTGCATAAAAAAAGGGGTTAGTCAGATCGGCTAACCCCTTGATGTTACTGGTGGGCGGACGCAGACTCGAACTGCGGACCCCCGGCTTGTAAGGCCGATGCTCTCCCCACTGAGCTACCCGCCCATGTGTACTTTGTGGCCTTAGCAATTCATCTGGTTTCTGTCAAGGAAATTTTCATTGTGGTCAGTTGTAAGTGGTCAGACGTCATGAGATTTTGTGGGAGCAACGTCCTCGTTGCCACAAGAAATGAAAAAAGCCCAGACGTATTGCGGCTTGGGGCTTTATTGTCTAACCTGCACTCTTGTCAGACCCTTGGTTAATCAGTGGGCCGTAATCTCCTCAGGAGGTTCGGGGGTTTCGGTAGGAAGTAAAACCTCTTCGGTTTCTTCTATAGGTTTCTTGAAAAGCTCTTCAGAATCATCCACCAGCAAAGCTTGCTTGAGCACATCATCCATGTGCTCCACCAAAATCAGTTCCACGCCTTTCAAAATCTTGCCGGGAATCTCCTTGATATCTTTGGCATTTTCTTTCGGTATCAGAACTTCTTTGATCAGGCCGCGGTGCGCTGCCAGCACCTTCTCCTTCAATCCTCCTATGGGGAGCACCCGGCCTCGCAGGGTTATCTCACCAGTCATAGCCAGGTCTTTGCGAACAGGTACCTTGAGCAGAGCAGAGGCGATAGCCGTTGCCATTGTAATTCCTGCCGATGGTCCGTCTTTGGGAATAGCCCCCTCAGGCACGTGGACGTGTATGTCCAGTTTCTTATAAAAATTTAGGTCTAGTTCCAGAGCTGCAGCCCGCGAGCGCACGTAAGTAAGGGCGGCCTGGGCCGACTCTTGCATGACGTCGCCTAGCTTGCCGGTGATGGTGAGGCCGCCTTTACCGGGCATAGTTGCTGCCTCGATACCGAGCAGTTCGCCGCCAAACTCGGTCCAAGCGAGACCAATAGCAAGGCCCACCTCATCTTTCTCTTCAGCGCGACCGTAGTGGAATTTGGGTACCCCGAGATGCTTATTTACACTTCTCTCGGTTATCCTGATTGTTGTCTCTGGCCCCTTCTTGACCACCTCTTTGGCCACCTTGCGACAAATGGAAGCTATTTCCCGCTCGAGATTACGCACTCCTGCCTCTTTGGTGTAGCGGCGGATGATCTCATAGATGGCGCCGTCCGAGAAGTAAATGTTTTCTGGTTTCAGTCCATTGGCGTCGCTTTGTTTCTTGACGAGGAACTGTTTGGCAATGTTGAGTTTGTCGAATTCGGTGTATCCCGGCAACCGAATGATCTCCATGCGATCCTGCAGCGCCGGCGGAATGGTGAACAGCGTATTAGCAGTGGTAATAAACATAACCTCGGACAAATCGTAGTCAACGTCCAGATAGTGATCGTTGAAAGCGAAGTTCTGCTCCGGGTCGAGTACTTCGAGCAGTGCCGCAGAAGGATCACCGCGGAAATCCATGCTCATTTTGTCAACCTCGTCCAGGCAGAAGACAGGATTGTTGGATTTGGCCTTGCGCAGACTTTGGATAATTTTCCCTGGCAGTGCTCCGATGTAAGTCCGTCGGTGACCGCGGATTTCGGCCTCATCCCGCACGCCGCCAAGCGAAAGACGAATGAAGTTTCGCCCTAAAGCGCGAGCAATTGATTTGGAGAGCGAAGTTTTGCCTACTCCTGGGGGACCCACGAAGCAAAGGATGGGGCCCTTAATCTTCTTCACCAACGCCTGAACCGCCAGGTATTCCAGGATTCTCTCTTTCGGTTTTTCAAGGCCATAGTGGTCCTCGTCCAGGACGATAGAGGCCTGGTCTATGTCTAATTTGTCTTTGGTGCGCTCGTACCACGGGAGGGAGAGCAGCCAGTCGATATAGTTTCTTACCACCGTGGCCTCAGCAGACATGGGCGACATCAACTTGAGCTTTTTAAACTCGGAGCGAACTTTAGCGGCCGCCTCCCGCGCCATGCGTTTGCGTTTGATGCGTCTTTGTAAATCAGCGAGTTCGTTTCGAAAATCATCCTTTTCTCCCATCTCTTTCTGGATGGCGCGCATCTGTTCGTTCAGATAATACTCCCGCTGGGTCTTTTCCATTTGTTTCTTGACGCGGCCTTTGATGCGCTGCTCGGTCTGAATGATCTCGATCTCGCCGCTGATGTACGCATAGAGCATCTCTAGCCGATTGAATTGCGGGACGGCTTCAAGCAGCTTCTGCTTGTATTCGATCTTGAAAGGCATGTGGGAGGCTATGGTGTCGGCCAACCGCCCCGGTTCCTCAATTGAGGAAACCGAGAGAACCATCTCCTGAGAAATTTTCTTATTTAGCTTGGCGTATTTTTCAAAGGCCTGAACAGTGCTGCGCATCAAGGCTTCGATCTGAACATTCTGCTCAGTTTTCTCCTCGATTAACTTCACTTGCACCATAAAAAAGTCATCGTTGCTCAGGAATTCTGCAATCTTGCCGCGTTTCTTACCCTCCACCAAGGCTTTTACCGTACCATCTGGCAGACGAAGCAATTGCAGAATTGTCGCCACGGCCCCCGTTCGGAAGATGTCTTTTTCCGCGGGATTGTCAGTTTTTGCCTTTTTCTGGGTGGCGAGAAAAATGGTTTTTCCCTGCCCCATGGCGTGCTCTAAGGCCTTGATTGATTTTTCCCGACCAACGAAAAGAGGAGCGACCATGTTGGGGAAGATAACGATATCCCTGAGAGGCAACAAGGGATACTCGAAAAGTCCGAACTGGTCCCCTTCGTCAACACTGTCGCGAGTCTTCTTGAACATACCCATCGTTATCTCGTTCGGTGAAGAAAAGGCTACGTGGTAAAATGCGAGTGGCCTTTCCACTAGGTTCTTGAAAGGTGCACTATCTATTCTTGCCCCTCTATGTCTTTAGGCTGATTCCAAGGAGCCTTCATAGAGCAGAAGTGGCGATTCCCTGTTTGTTACTACCTCTTCACTGATAACGCATTCGCGAATATCTGGCTGGGAGGGAATCTCGTACATAATGTCCAGCATGATGTTTTCGAGGATACTCCTCAGTCCTCGAGCTCCAGAGTTCCGCTTCATGGCTTCAC
>Ga0209536_100011247_pt1 | contig 13128 bp, 8 predicted proteins | sample DeeMarSeWOR28_12_FD_187461 | JGI IMG/M metagenome (GOLD analysis project Ga0209536, IMG submission 187461) | Marine sediment microbial communities from White Oak River estuary, North Carolina - WOR-2-8_12 (SPAdes) (version 2) | ecosystem: Environmental > Aquatic > Marine > Intertidal zone >...
CCCCATTGACAAAGATGCTGCCAAAACCGGTGATCGTGCCTGACGCGGTAATCCCGGTGCCACCGATGCCGGAAACCAGACCGCCGCCGCCACCGCCACCACATCCCAACAGGGTGCTGCCAAGCAGAATGAGCGCAAGCGATTGAAAAAGCTGTTTTGCTGTCATAATCATTTCTCCTTCGAGCCCTGATGCTCCGAGTAGTAGATGCCGAGACTGACGTACTGCCCGTCGCTCTCGTCGTCGGTGATGTGGGGTACCTCGTGGCGAGACAGCCATGCGTCGAGTTCTTCGAGCAGAGCCTGTGCCTTTTCAGCCGACAGGCTCCGGAACGCAGGCACGGCGTCAGCACGAACGGCCGAGTTCGAGACCTTGCGCTGAAAGAACAGCAGTCCGGGTTCAGCGGTGAGATTGTGGTCAATGGTCGCAACCAGCTCGGCAACGTCCGTTCCCAGGATATGCAGCTTGTCGATGGGATCACTGCTGGGGATAAAGGCGTGACTCACCAGCCGGACCCGGCCAGTATCCGTGTCTACCACGGAACCGGCCGCCTTCAGTACCTTCAGCATCGCCTGCGTCGGAATATCCCCGCTGTATTCCCTGACAAGCATGGCGAACGATTGATCACTGCCCTCGATCACCAGATCAGCCGGTGCGCCGGCCTCGGTCTGGTACTTGGCATCATTCAGCCAGCCGCTGATGACGCGTATGGCCCGATTGTAGCGCTCCGCTGCGCCTGCGCCTCCCGCGCTCGGCAGTTCATGCAGCCGTTTGGCCTCTTTCCGGAAGAGCCCTGTGAGTGCGGAGACCCTGGAAATCGTTTGCTTTTTTCCAGGTTCGGCAAACTCCTCAAAGGCGACGTCGACGTACACCTTCTTGGCCAGTTCAGCGAATGTGCCGTAGGCAATCCCGTTACGGATCAATATCGTCGCCAAGGGCCGCAAGAGGGCACGTACTGCTCCGAAAAGAGCACTGTGCAGTGGGTTATCCATTATTGGGATAATAGTCCCAAAGAATACCGTAGTCAATAGCTTCAGCCGGGAAATGTGAATGAAGGCACCGGCCGGAAGGGGTTAACCGCTAGCCGGGCTCCCGCGCCCGTTGCTCCCACAAACTGGTTTGCGACGGATTTCCGAATATTCCCGGTGACCAGGGCAAACTTTGTGGTGCAGGCTGCGCGTGCCGCTACCGCCCCCGAGGCATCTGAGCGCATGCGCGGCATGAGGGAAACGCAGCCCACTCCTGCTGTCCGGGTGCTTCGCGACGTTGTAACACCGCGTGAATCGCAGGCTGCAACTCAGGTGCAGGCAAATACGACCGAAGCGCATGAGCGCTTGCGTGCACAGCTTCCGAGGACTCCGGAGTGTAACTGTTTTTCCCGGGTTCAGGAACGCAGAACCCTGCGGCCGTGGCGACGATGAGTACGCGCCCTCTGTGCGGAACTCGCGGTAGTGAACGCCAGCCAGCGAGTGTCTTGTGGGTAGCGGCGATGAGGGGGTGTCCATGGCCTGACGCATCTGGTGGTCCCCGGGCCAGTTCCGGGTCTTGGCGGCCCAGGCACTGCAGGCATCCCTGCTCGGCAGCTTCAAGGCACTGGCCGGAAGGACCGAGGTGAATAAGGAAAAGCCCCGGCGACACGCGGAGCCTGTTCCTGTCGGTCGGCATCCCCGTCTATGGTGACCCCAACGGCACGCCAGTCGGATATTGACTATCGGGTGGTAGACGGCATAGGGTTTGCCCTGCAGGCGAATGGCGTAGGTTGCAGAACGAGCCCGGAAGCCGGGCTCTCGCATAAACAAGCATACCGGAAATTTCACGGGAGGCGGGGCTATGTTCAAACTCCAACCAATAGTGGTAAAGACTGTGGCAGTCAGTCTGTTTGCTTTCACGGGCACTGTCTGCGCGCAGGGCGGCGCAGTTGCCCCCGCGCCCAACGGGATTACCCTGCCCGAAGGTTACAGGGACTGGCGCGTGATCAGTTCCTCGCACCGTGAGGATAACCACACGCTGCGGGTCATCCTCGGTAACGACGCGGCCATCAAGGCGGCGCGCGAAGGCAAGACGAAGCCCTGGCCGGATGGGGCGATCCTGGGCAAACTGGTGTGGAAGGACGAGGCGCATCCGCAATGGGAAAAGGCAACAATTCCGGGTGAATTTGTGCACGCCGAATTCATGGTCAAGGACTCGACGAAATACGCGGCAACGGGTGGCTGGGGCTTTGCGCGGTGGAAAGGGATGGAGCAGAAGCCCTATGGTGAGGATGCCTCGTTCGTCCAGGAGTGTTTCGGCTGCCATGCCCCGGTCAAGGACAACGACTGGGTCTTTACCTTCCCGTCGCGGTTGCCTTAGGGTGCTCGCCGTATCAGGCCTGCTTCAGAACCAGGGCGGCGAGTGGCGGTAGCGACAACTGAATTGAGTGCCTGTGGCCCATCCAGGGAAGGGGCTCACTCTGACAGCCCGCGGCCCCCACGTTGGATCCGCCGTAGAAGTCTGAATCGGAGTTCAGGATGACCTGGTAATAGGCGGCCTCAGGCACGCCCAGCCGGTAGTCCGCGCGTACCACCGGGGTGAAATTCAGCACAACGATGATGCGTTCGTCGCCGCCACGGCGCTGATAGCTGATGACCGACTGGGCGGCGTCATGGCAGTCAATCCACGCGAAGCCCTGAGCCTCGAAGTCGTGACGGTGGAGTGCGGGATGTTCGCGATACAGGTGGTTGAGGTCGCGCACCAGCAACTGAGTCTGGCGGTGCGGAGGGTAGTCCAGTGCATGCCATTCCAGCGGCGCGTCGAAATTCCACTCCGAACGCTGGCCGAACTCACAGCCCATAAACAGCAGTTTCTTGCCGGGATAGGTGTACATGTAAGTATAGAGCAGGCGCAGATTAGCAAACTGCTGCCACTCGTCCCCTGACATCTTGTGCAGCATGGAGCCTTTGCCATGTACAACCTCGTCATGCGAAAAGGGCAGGACAAAGTTCTCTGCAAAGGCGTACAGCAAGCCGAAGGTGAGCCGGTCATGGTGATAATGCCGGTGTATGGAATCCCGCGACAGGTAGTCCAATGTGTCGTGCATCCAACCCATGTTCCACTTCATGGAAAAGCCCAGGCCGCCGACCCAGGGCGGACGCGTCACCTGCGGCCAGGCGGTGGATTCTTCCGCTACCATGACGCTGCCCGGATACTGGCCGTGAGTGACCTGATTCAGTTCGCGCAGGAAGTCAATCGCCTCGAGGTTTTCCCGCCCGCCATAGATATTGGGAATCCAGTCGCCGCCCTCGCGTGAATAGTCGAGATAGAGCATGGAGGCAACCGCATCGACGCGCAGGCCATCGATGTGAAATTCCTCCAGCCAGTACAGGGCGCCGGCCATGAGAAAATTCCTGACCTCGTTGCGTCCGTAGTTATAGATCAGCGTGCCCCAGTCACGATGCTCACCGCGCCGCGGATCTTCGTGTTCGTAGAGCGGGCTTCCGTCGAAACGGGCGAGGGCGTGGGCGTCCTTGGGAAAATGCCCGGGTACCCAGTCCAGGATGACACCGATATCCTGCTGGTGGCAGCGATCGATAAAGTGGCGAAAACCGTCCGCGTTTCCGAAGCGGCTGGTCGCTGCGAAGTAGCCAGTCGTCTGATACCCCCAGGAGGCATCCAGGGGATGTTCCGTCACCGGCAGGAGTTCGATGTGCGTGAATCCCTGTTCCTTGACATAGGGAATCAGTTCATCGGCCAGCTCATGATAGCTGGGGAATTGACCTTCCGGTCCACGGCGCCAGGATCCGAAGTGAACCTCGTAGACGGACATCGGCGCATGCAGCCAGTCCTTTGCGGCCCGCGCCTGCATCCATGTTGCATCGCGCCATCGATACTCGACCGGACCCGCTACGACGGAGGCGGTCCGTGGTCGTAATTCGAATGCCCGGCCGTACGGATCTGATTTGAGGTGGATGGTTCCATACTGGCGATTACGGATCTCGAACTTGTAGATCACGCCCTCGGTCAGACCAGGGACGAAGAGTTCCCAGATACCGCTGCCGCCGCGCACGCGCATCGGGTGACGTCTGCCGTCCCAGTCGTTGAAGTCGCCCACCACGCTGACCCGTTCCGCGTTCGGCGCCCAGACCGCAAAGTGCACGCCTCGGATGCCGTCGGCCTGATGCACGTGGGCGCCCAGAAAGCGGTAGGCATGCCAATGGCGTCCTTCCGCGAAGAGATGCAGATCGAGGTCGCCAAGCTGGGGCGGAAAGCAGTAAGGGTCGTACTCAACCCGATGGTGTCCGTCCTGATCCTGCCATTCCAGACGATAACGCTCAGGAATGCGGCCAGCCGGTCCCCGCCACAGGAAAAAGTCACTGCCATGCAGCGGTGTCAGTTCGAAACCGGTTTCCGCGATCCGTACCGCGCTGGCCCGGGGCAGATAGGCCAGTACCCGCTCGCCAGCGGCCTCGGCATGCCGGCCGAGGATCCTGAACGGATCATGGTGGCGGGCCTGCTGGACCAGGCGCAGGTTTTCCTCGAGCGGGCCGGCAATCTGCACGGCATGGGAATCTGAATTTGCCATTAGTGTTTCTGCTGTCCACCGCCGGTATGCTGTTTCCTACCGCGCGGCCTGTAACGGTGCGGCATATGTATAATACGTAACACAAAGAAGGTTGGGATGTTAACATAGTCCGCGCTCAGTGAAGGTATGCGGGCCGGTGGCGGATGATGGATTAGGGGAAGTTAGGGATCTATGGCTTCTGGACACACACGACGGTTTGTCAGTCGTCTCACACGAAATACCCTGGCACTGGTGCTTGCCGGCGGTCGCGGTTCGCGCCTGAAACATCTTACCCTGTGGCGGGCCAAGCCCGCTGTTCCCTTCGGTGGCAAGTTCCGCATTATCGATTTTCCGCTGTCCAACTGTCTCAATTCCGGGATTCGCAGTATCGGAGTGATCAGCCAGTACAAGGCACATTCACTCATTCAGCACATCCACCGTGGCTGGAACTTCCTGCGTGGCGAATTTGGGGAGTTCGTCGAATTGTTGCCGGCGCAACAGCGGATCGAGGCTTCCTGGTATCTGGGGACAGCGGACGCCGTATACCAGAACATCGATATTATCCGGATGCACGATCCCGAGTTTGTCCTGATTCTGGCGGGCGATCATATCTACAAGATGGACTACGGTCCGATGATTGCCGAACACGTCAATAACGGTGCGGACATGACCGTGGGATGCATTGAGGTGAGCCTCCAGCAGGCGCGGGCCTACGGCGTGATGAGTACCGATGACACCAATCGTATTACCGCGTTCGAGGAAAAGCCGGAGGAACCCCATCCCATCCCCGGACGTAAGGACATGGCCCTGGCTTCCATGGGCATCTATGTGTTCAATACCGAGTTCCTCTATGAACAACTGATCAAGGATGCCGATGATCCTGCGTCCGGCCATGATTTCGGAAAAGACATCATTCCCGCAGTGATCCGCAAATATCGCGTCGTTGCCTACCCGTTTCGCGACGAAGAAAGCGGCGGGCAGGCCTACTGGCGCGATGTCGGTACCGTTGACGCCTTCTGGAAGGCCAACCAAGAGTTGATAGGCATCACGCCCGAACTAAATCTCTATGATGAGCAGTGGCCTATCTGGACTTATCAGGAGCAACTGCCGCCGGCCAAGTTCATCTTTGACGAAGACGATCGCCGCGGCATGGCCCTCGATTCCATGGTCTCCGGCGGCTGTATTATTTCCGGCGCCACGATTCGGGATTCGCTGTTGTTCTCCAATGTGAAGGTGCATTCCTATGCGCTGTTGCAGCATGCCGTGGTCCTCCCGGATGTGGATATCGGCGAGAGTTGCCGCATCAGGCGCGCTGTTATTGACAAGGGCTGCCGGATCCCGCCGAGCACGGTGATCGGAGAGAATCCGGAGGAGGACGCGCAGCGTTACTACCTGACTCCGGGAGGCGTGGTGCTGGTCACGCCAGAGATGCTGGGTCAGGAACTGCATTATGTCCGCTGACCGGCGCCTGAAGATTGTGCTGTGCTGGCATATGCACCAGCCGCAATACCAGAACATGATCAGCGGCGAGTACCTGCAACCCTGGACCTATCTGCACGCGATCAAGGACTATGTCGATATGGCAGCCCACCTGGAAGCCGAGCCGGCGGCGCGAGCGGTGGTCAATTTTGCACCGACACTGCTCGATCAGCTGGCAGACTATGCGCAACAGGTGCGGGGCTTTCTCCGCGAGGGCAAGGCCATCCGGGATCCCCTGCTGGCCGCCCTCGGGGAGGCCGCACTTCCCTGTGAGACAGAAGAGATACTGACCCTGGTCAGGGCCTGTCTGCGGGCCAACCGCACGCGTTTGATTGACCGCTTCCCGGCATACCAGAAGCTGGCCGGGATAGCCGATTGGTGTCTTGAACATCCTGAGGCAGTGCACTATCTGACGGACCAGTTTCTTGCCGATCTGCTCGTCTGGTATCACCTTGCCTGGCTGGGTGAGACGGTGCGGCGCACCGATGCGCGGGTGCGCGCGCTGCAGGAGAAGGCGAACAGTTTCACGCTGCATGACCGCCGCGTGCTGACCACGATTATTGGCGAGCTGCTGTCGGGTCTTGTGGACCGGTACAAGCGGCTCAGCGAGGAAGGCCGCATCGAGCTCTCGGTTTCACCCTATGCCCATCCGATACTCCCATTGCTGCTCGATCTGAAATCGCTCCGTGAGGCGATGCCTGATGCGAGCCTGCCCGGTTACGACAGTTACCCGGGCGGCAGGGAACGGACGGACTGGCATATCCGGGAGGCGATCGCCAGCTTCGAGAGGTATTTCGGGTTCCCGCCAGCTGGTTGCTGGCCTTCCGAGGGGAGTGTCAGTACGCCGGCGCTCCAGGTGCTGGAGCAACACGGGTTTCGATGGACGGCGACCGGGGAGACGGTGTTCTTCAACAGTATCCGCGAGGATGAAACTGCCAGGAATCTGTCGCGGGAACGCATGCTCTATCGACCCTATCATGTGAAGGACGGGCGACTCGCCTGTTTCTTCCGTGACGATGGATTGTCCGATCTCGTCGGATTTACCTATTCTGACTGGCATGCGGATGATGCCGTTGCCAATCTTCTACACCATCTGGAAGCCATCGCGGACAGCTCGGCTGACGATGACAGGCAGGCCGTGGTCTCGATCATACTGGACGGGGAAAATGCCTGGGAGCACTATCCGAACAACGGCTTTTATTTCCTCAGCGCACTTTACCGGCAGCTGTCCGGGAGTTCCAGGCTCAATCTGACGACCTTTTCGGCCTGTCTGGCGGAGGGGGTCGAGACAAAACCCTTGCAGCAACTGGTTGCCGGGAGCTGGGTATACGGGACCTTTTCCACCTGGATGGGCGATCCGGACAAAAACCGGGCGTGGGACATGCTGATAGATGCCAAGCATGTCTTTGACCGGGTGCAGGCACAGGGTGATCTGGATGCCGCACAACGGCGGGCGGCACAGCGCCAGCTGGCAATCTGTGAAGGCTCGGACTGGTTCTGGTGGTTTGGTGATTATAATCCTTCGCACTCGGTGCACGATTTCGACCGGCTCTACCGCATGCACCTGAGCAACCTTTACCAGTTGCTGCATGAGGAACCGCCGGACTACCTTGCTCATTCTTTCTCGCACGGCAGTGACAGCAGCGCGCAGGAGGCGGGTGGGGTGATGCGACATGGCCAGCCGGCGGCATAAACGCATACTGTCACTACAGGGGCGTCGCTAATGGGGCCGGAACAGGGAGGTGAAACCGATGCCTTGCACAAAGGTCCATTCGCGGTTCGGCGTGCAGGGCTGCTGTTGCATCCGACCTCACTGCCCGGCGGTCCCGGCAATGGTGATCTGGGGCCTGAGGCATTTCACTTCGTGGAGTTCATGGCCGCCGCGGGCGTCTCAGTCTGGCAGATGCTGCCTCTCGGGCCTACACATGAAGACGGCTCCCCGTATCAGTGTACCTCGGTCCATGCCGGCAATTACCGCCTGATCAGCCTGCAGCGTCTCGTTGACCGCGGCTGGCTGGCCCCGGCGGCGCTCGAATCAGGGGAAGACCCCGACCATCTGCGGCAGCGATGCCTGCGTCTCGCCTACGCGGGGTTTCAGCAACACGACGGTGGCGAAGAGCAGGCGCGCCTGGAACGGTTCACAGCAGCTCACGCGTCGTGGCTGGAGGACTTCGCGCTCTATCAGGCCCTCAAGGACGAGCAGCATGGCCGCTCCTGGGCAGACTGGCCCCCGCAGCTGCGCGACCGGCAGCCGGCCGCACTGGCAGAGGCGCGGGGTCGCCTGGCAGTGCAGATTGCGCAGGTAGGCTTTGAACAGTTCGTTTTTTTCTCCCAGTGGCAGGCCTTGCGCGACTATGCGCGCGAGCGGGGTATCCTGCTGTTCGGGGACATGCCCATCTTCGTTGCCCATGACAGTGCGGATGTGTGGGCCAATCGCGACTATTTCGTGCTTGATGACCGCGGGCAGATGGACGTGGTCGCGGGCGTGCCGCCGGATTATTTTTCGGCAACGGGGCAACGCTGGGGTAATCCGCATTATCGGTGGCAGGCGCTGGAACAGGCGGATTACCGTTGGTGGGTCGAGCGCGTGCGTACCCAGATCGAGCTGTTCGACTTTATCCGTGTCGATCATTTCCGAGGTTTCGAGGCCTACTGGGAGATTCCAGCGCGGGCCGAGACGGCGGTTGACGGGCGCTGGATCAAGGCGCCGGGCACGGCCTTGTTCAACCGTCTCCTGCAGGCGTTTGGTCGTCTGCCACTGGTTGCCGAAGACCTCGGCATTATTACTCCGGAGGTCGAGGGGCTGCGGGATGCGTTCGGCTTGCCCGGAATGAAGATCCTGCAGTTCGCCTTCGGGGGGGATGCGTCGAATCCCTATCTCCCCCATAACCACAGGCCGCTGTGCGTCGTCTACACCGGAACCCATGACAACAATACGACCCTGGGCTGGTATCAGGAACTCGGCCGGCCGGAAAGGCATCGCCTGCGCGAATATTACGGCTATCCGCGCGAAAAGATGCCTTGGCCCGTGATTCGAATGGCCTTCGCGTCAGTCGCCAGAATGGCGATTGTACCCCTGCAGGATGTGCTGGAACTGGATGCCGCTCATCGCATGAACCGGCCAGGGGTGTCTGACGGCAACTGGCGCTGGCGTTACGACTGGTCGCAGGTTCCGGAGGAACTGGCTGGGCGTCTGCGCACGCTGGTGGGGATGTACGGGAGGCTGGTGGTGAGTCGGTGAGGCGCCAGACTTTCGGGCTCAGGGCTTGCCGGACACTGGCCTCTGACTCCCCGGGTCCGCTGGACAACTCACGCCTTATGCCCTTACAGCCAGATCATACAACCCGTCTCAAACGGGTGACTCAGAAGTTTGTGCCAGGGGTACATGCGCAGTTTGTAGAATTGCAGACCGGGCAGTGGCGGCTCCAGTTCCAGCTGGAAAAGCGTTTCGTCGCCGGTTTGTTGCGCTTTGGCATCGAGCGTAAAGCAGGCATCAACCTGGAACTCCCCATGTGCGTCTTCCGTGCCGACGACGCATTCCACTTTTACGTCCTCGGCCAGTAAGCCGTTCAGTCGGGCGGCAACCAAGATAGGGAGCGTTTCGCCAGCACCTATCGCCGGCACGACCTTGTCTATCCGCCGCAGTGACGCCCCCTGCCATAGCTCGCGTACCTTGCGCTTCCACTCGGCGAGGGCTTTCGCTCCGGCGTTATTATTCTCGGCAAGCAGGTGGCGGCGCCGGTTGGCCGGCCCGTAGAAGCCACGGATATAGTCCATGACCATGCGCTGGGAGTTGAACTGGGGCAGGCTGGACTTGATGGAAGCCTTCGACATGCGCACCCAGCCTTCCGAATAGCCATGGCCGTTGCGCTGGTAGTAGAGCGGAACCACCTGGTGCTCGAGAATGTCCAGCAATTCGTTGCCTTCTTCCTGATCGCGGTAAGCCGCGTCATATTGCGGACCATGTGGGGTGATTGCCCAGCCGTTTTCGCCGTTATAACCCTCACCCCACCAGCCATCGAGGACGCTCAGATTGATGACCCCGTTGATGCCCGCCTTTTGCCCGGACGTACCGCTTGCCTCCATCGGGTATTCCGGTGTGTTCAGCCAGACATCGACACCGGTGACGAGCTTGCGCGCCAGCGCCATATCGTAGCCCTCGACCAGGATGATGCGCCCGAGGAATTCGGGTCGGCGGGAAAAGTCGTGGATCACCTGGATCAGATGTTGTCCGGGCAGGTCGTTGGGATGCGCCTTGCCGGCAAACAGCAGCAGGACCGGTCGCTGGGGATCGTTCAACAGGCGCGCCAGCCGTTCGGGGTCCGAGAACAGGAGCGTGGCACGTTTGTAGGTGGCAAAGCGCCGGGCGAATCCGATGGTGAGAATGTCCGTCTCGTGCGGTGACAGGTATTGCGTCTGTCGCTCTAGGAGCGCGTCGCTGACCCCGTTGCGGCGATGTTGCAGGTGGATGCGCTGGCGCACCTCTTCCAGCAGGGTCGACTTAAGGGACTGCCGCAGGCTCCAGAAACTGTGATCGGCAATGTCGTCAATACGATCCCAGTAGCTGTCATGGAGCAACTCATTGCGCCATTCGCGGCCAAAGCGCATGTCATAGAGATTGGCCCAGTCGCGTGCCAGAAACGTCGGTACATGCACGCCGTTGGTGACGTAGCTCACGGGGTTTTCTTCATGCGGTATCTGGGGCCAGATATAGCCTTCCATACGTGATGCGACGCTACCGTGAATACGGCTGACACCGTTATGGAAACGCGAGCCGCGCATGGCCAGTGCCGTCTGATTGAAGCCACCCTGGCTGCTCGGGCTCGCGCCAAGATTCAGGAAATCCTCCATCTCGATGCCGAGATCCTTGATGTAGTCGGCAAAGTAAATGCTGATCAGGCTGTGATCAAAGATATCGTGGCCCGCCGCAACCGGTGTGTGCGTCGTGAACACGGTGCTGGCGGCGACCAGCTCCAGTGCGCTGGCGAAATCCAGATCCTTTTGCCGCACCCATTCCCGGCAGCGCTCGAGCACCTGAAAGGCGGCATGTCCCTCGTTGATATGCCAGATACTGGGTTTCAGACCGAGCGCACGCAGTGCCCGTACACCGCCAATTCCAAGCACAATCTCCTGTTGAATACGCGTGGTGATATCACCCCCATAAAGCTGATAGGTGATCGCGCGATCGGTTTCCTGATTTTCCGGCAGGTCGCTGTCAAGCAGGTAGAGCCGGATGTGGCCTGCCTTTGCCTGCCAGACCTTGAGCATGACACGTCGACCCGGCAGATCAACAAAGACATGCAGCTCCTGACCGTTATCGAGTAAGGCCGGCCGCGTGGGCAGGTCGTTGAAGTCGGTCGGCATGTAGTGTGCGATCTGGTTGCCCTGACCATCGATGGTCTGGGTGAAATAGCCCTGGCGATAGAGCATGCCTACCCCGACGAAGGGTATTCCCAGGTCACTGGCTGCCTTGCAATGGTCACCCGCCAGGATACCGAGGCCGCCCGAATAGATGGGCAGGCTCTCATGCATGCCGAACTCGGCACAGAAATAGGCGACCAGATCCCGCTCTGGATCGAGATGCTCCTTGATCCCCGTGCGCCGGGGTTCCTCGTGATAGGTGTCATAGGCAGACAGTGCGCGTTTAAGGTCTTCCGTATACACGCGGTCTTCGGCAGCCTGTTCCAGGCGCTGCTGGGAGACCCTCCGCAGGAACACCTTGGGGTTGTGTCCGCAGGATTCCCAAAGATTTCGATCGAGGCGGAAGAACAGACCGCGTACCTGGCGATCCCAGCTGTAGAGGAGATCTTCTGCCAGTTCCTGCAGCCGGTTCAGTTTCTGGGGCAGCGCCGGTTGCACCTCCAGTGAGAATCGTGTGCCAGCCATAAAATCCTTATCGTGCAGCCATCAAGGGGAATGTTGTCCAGATACAGTTACCCGGTTGGATCGAGCCCGTTTGTGTACTGTGCCGTGGTATCTGGTGCCGGGAGCGAGACTCGAACTCGCACAGTGTTACCACCGGTGGATTTTGAGTCCACTGCGTCTACCAATTCCGCCATCCCGGCATGGCAATACCCGCCCGATGCGCCGGGCCGGTTTGTTGGGGCGCTAGTATAAGGCATCTGCCCGGATCGGCAACCGGCGCTGTGCTACTATCGCGCGCCATGCGTCGCAGCGATTTCTGGTACGAACTGCCGCCCGAATGCATTGCTCAGCAACCGCTCCCGGAGCGGCCAGCCAGCCGCATGCTCTGTCTCGACCGCCGCAGCGGGTGCTGGCAGGACGATGCGTTCCGCAGCCTGCCGGACAGGCTGCGCGCGGGGGATCTGCTGGTGCTGAATGACACACGGGTGATTCCGGCGCGTTTATACGGGCATAAGCAAACGGGCGGCAAGGTTGAGGTGCTGGTCGAGCGTGTCGAGGACGCGCATCAGGTCCTGGCACATGTCCGAGCGAGTAAGCGCCCGCGCCCCGGTACGCGACTGCGCATGGCCGGGGATCTCGAAATCGAGGTCGGCGAACCTCAGGGGGACCTGTACCGGTTGCGTTTTCCCGACGAGCGCCCGGTGTGGGACGTGCTGGAGCTTCATGGGCATGTGCCGCTGCCACCCTACATTCAGCGCCCGGATACAGGCGTCGATCGCGAACGTTATCAGACCGTATACGCGCGCCAGCCAGGGGCCGTGGCGGCACCGACGGCAGGTTTGCACTTTGACGCCGGTACGCTCGCCATGCTCGAAGCGCGCGGCATTACCATTGCCTTTGTCACCCTGCATGTGGGCGCCGCTACCTTCCAGCCGGTGCGCGTCGAGCACCTGGAAGACCACCGTATGCATTCCGAGTTCGTCGAGGTGACGGAGCAGACCTGCGAGCGAATCAACAGTGTCCATGCCGGGGGTGGCCGGGTGTGGGCGGTCGGGACGACGGTCGTGCGCAGCCTCGAGGCTGCCGCGCAGTCAGGTGTCCTGCGGCCTTATCGGGGCGAGACGCGTTTGTTCATCACGCCGGGATTCCGTTTCCGGGTCATCGACGGCCTGCTGACAAATTTTCATCTGCCCGAATCCACCCTGCTGATGCTGGTCTGCGCCTTTGCCGGTCACGCCAATGTCATGGC
>Ga0209536_100011248_pt1 | contig 13128 bp, 12 predicted proteins | sample DeeMarSeWOR28_12_FD_187461 | JGI IMG/M metagenome (GOLD analysis project Ga0209536, IMG submission 187461) | Marine sediment microbial communities from White Oak River estuary, North Carolina - WOR-2-8_12 (SPAdes) (version 2) | ecosystem: Environmental > Aquatic > Marine > Intertidal zone >...
AAGATGTTCACAAACCCGTTGAACGACTTGGCAAGAGATATCTTGCGCACGTAGGTGCTCACTGGAAGAACGCTAAAGACTCGTCTGACCGCTGCGGTCTTTGCTGTAGTACCCACACTGCGGTCTAACAGGGTTTGACTCTGGCCTTTCTTGTGGTGGTCTATGTAGACAAGGTTGGCTCTGCACTTGTCACAGAAGTCTGTTGTGCTGTAATTCCGATGGCCGCAGTATGGACACTCAACTTGTATTCTGGAGGTCGATTCTAAAGTACTTACCAGACCGCTACGTGAGTTGGAAAAAAAAGGTAGATTCTCCCTTGGAGGTTTTATCCTTCTATCGCTGGAAAAGACGATGGTCCCATTTCTACGAATCACAATGGCAATCCTATCCATGAGTGAAGGTGTGAATGTGACCTCATAGTTGACCAGTTGATTATCTTCATTCACTCTGAAGAAATGTGATCCGCCCCAAAATGATCTTCTCTCGGAAACAACTTCACCATCGTACCTTACAATCTCCTTGGCAGACCAGGTGTTCTCAGCTTCTATTTGATATCCATTGATTAATATCGTTGCCAGTTTCATGAAACACCTTCCTCATGATGGATTCGACTTGAAGGCATATAATGTAGGAGCTTGGCGCATCTTTGAAATGGTAATAAGGAAACAACTATAACCCAATATTGACTTAACTATAATTATGAGTGATATGAAGACCAAACCCACAGATGTGAAGGTGGAGGATTTCCTAGATGCAGTGGAACATCCTACAAGGAAGGCTGATGGATTCGAACTTCTTCGAATCATGAAGGAGGTCACAAAGGAGAAACCAGTGATGTGGGGTCCAAGTATCGTAGGCTTTGGGTCTTACCACTACAAGTACGCATCTGGTCGAGAAGGTGATTGGCCAATTACAGGATTCTCTCCAAGGAAACAGAGACTCGTGGTATACATCATGCCCGGTTTTGAAGAGTACGAGGATCTTCTGGGCAAACTCGGGAAACACAAAGTTGGGGTGTCGTGTCTCTATATCAACAAACTTGCTGATGTTGACCTCTCCGTACTCAAAGAACTGATTGTAAAGTCAGTTAAGAAGATGGAGAGAGATAATCCTCGATAGATCATTCCTTTGAGAGAAGTATAACTCGAATCTGCGACCAATATGCTAGCCCATGCTCCTCAATGCGTTCTCCAAAAGACTCCCATAATTCATCAAAACTTAATGTTTCAACATTGAAAGCAGAGAACACCATCGGTGCTTCTTCGCAAGCAAATCGTAGCTCCTCTTTTGCCTGTTGGGCTGTCATCTTCCTATCCACTGTTAAGGTGTATTCATCAACAGGATGAATGTTCAACTCATTGAAGAGCTCTAAATATTCCGTTTCTTCGAGAAAGACCGCATTTAGTCCAATAGATTGCCAAACATCTCTGGCTATCTTCTCTTCCGGGGTATCTCCATATTCCACCAAACTGATTTGGATGACAGCATCATTCTTTGTCACTCGGTCAATCTCTCTGATTGCCTGTTTGATTCCATGCCTTCCAGAGGTCATATGCAGATCTTCCAAACCCAAAAAATTGACAACAATATCACATGAAGAGGACCTCACTGGCAGATTTGTAACATCGCAGAGTAAATAGTGGAAGTTTGACCATGCTTCCTTTGAGTATCTATCTGATTTTCTAAGTCGACTCCACGACTCGACATCATTGATTAGACCAGTGCCAATGATTTTGGAATCAGGAAATCTCACTGATATCTCTGCGGAAAGCAATCCATGACCAGAGAGAAGATCAAGGATAACTCCATTTCGAAGCGGTCTGTGTTGACTCACACTACCAACAATCTTTGTTCTAACATTACCAAATCTGAAGAAGGCATCTTCATACTCTCTATCTGTGAAATACTGGTGACTCAACAAATACTTCCCATCAGCAGGATTAACCAATATCTGATGAAATTTGCGTCTTTGCTTATCGAATCATCTTGGATTGATGCAGACCTTTGGTGGAGGCACAAATCCTCCACAACGCTCACATTTCATATCCAGTTTTCCCATGAATGTAGATGAAGCATAACAATTCATACAGTTCTGTGTTTCAATCACTAGAACATAAGGGGTTCCAGTTAATTCATTGGAGATACGTGTAATCTCAGGGTATATCTCCTCCATGTCTTGGACTGGCAACCCTACAAGTCTACAGAGATCTGGGATATCTATTGGAAAATCAAAACTCATGAGTACATCCTTCACTTTTGCTCTCCAATCTTCCACTAAAAGCACCCTCTGTACAATGCTAAACCTCCATGATTTATCCCTTGCTGCGTCAATCTAATTTCTTTATAATATATGAAAGTCAACAAAAATAGGAGATAGGATGATGGCAAGGCCCCGTAGGTTCTCTATAGCAGTTTTAGTAGTTCTGCTTCTATTACCATTATCTCTTCAAAACAATCCTAACAATGAATCAGTGGCAGCACATCAAAAAGCAAGTCTAGCCAGCAGCTATATCCCCCATGATGAAATCTGGATATATGGGAATGAGATGTTTCTAGAACAGGCTGAGCTTGAAGGTTGGCCGGGTAATGGGACTTCAGAAGACCCCTTTTTGATTACTGGATACTACTTCAACACATGGGACAAACCACTTACCATCTATCACACGACTCTCCATTGGATTTTCACAAACAACCTCATTGATGGTGAAGATGATCACGGAGGTACTTGGATTCAGAACTGTACCAATGGGGCTATCATTGACAACGAGATATGCAACAGACGTTTTGGTGTCGCTGTAGCAGGAGGATTTGGTATCAACATCACAGGAAACTATGTCCACGATTGCTGGGAGAATGGCATCGAGTTCATTGCTGGCATGAATGGTGCCCTTGTTCAAAATAATACCATAGAGAATATTGGTGTGGCGGGATTCTACTCAGGACTCTCTAACGAAAGCATCATAGCTAACAACACATTTCGAAACTGTGGCAATTACGGTGTGTCACTACTTGGAGTCACTTCAAATTGCACAGTCATAGACAACTCACTCACCTATTGTGGGAATAACACGTTAGAGGGAGTGGGTATGCGAGTCACGGCTTTTGAGTCAAGTGAGATCTCATCTAACATGATAACAACATGTACATCACATGGGATACTGATAGATACAGGAAGTAATTCATCAATCGCTCAAAACACAATCACCAATGCTTCAGGATATGCAGTTGCACTCCTTTCAGCTACTAGTCATACATCATTGAAGTTCAACACTTTCATTGACAATGGTGTTGATTGTCAGGTTTCGGACAACGGAACGCTCAATGAGATTTCCCACAACTACTACAGTGATTGGACCACTCCAGATAACAACTCGGATGGATATGTAGATGTACCCTACTTGATTGATGGAGAAGCTGAAAACTCTGATCTGTTCCCACTGGCAAATGCTGGGGTGATTCCAACAGAACCAACTGATTCTGTTTCGCTAGAAATCATCTTGTCTTTGGCTTCTATTGTCAGTCTTGTAGTTTTGGTGGGAGTTTTCTATTCTCGACGCTCCTAACAGTTCAACCCCTGTGAAAATGTCATCTCTTACCTCTAGATTCACTCATTCTGTTGTGCATTTCCACTATAGTCTTCTTCATATCATCTGAAAACTCTACAATCAACTTGTCTTTAATTTCTTCAGTGAGACTTTCACCTGCTGCCATTTTCTTGCCTGCCAATTTCACAGTTTCAAGAAAGTCCGAGAGTTGCTTCTTTCCCTCTTCATAGAACAACAGCTGAGCGGCAGGGAGAAATATAGGCAATGCCATCGGATAGAGGGCTCGTACTATATCGAAGTTGCTTATGTCAGGAAAACCACATGTCGCAGCCAAAACCAAGCTAGGAAACTTGCTTATTCTTACTGGATGGCTAGTTTCTCCATCACGACCAACCATCTCCGGGAGCGTGAATACGAAGGTTCTTTCCAGCAGTTTTTGCGAATAGTGGGTCACGTTACGACCGTAGATAGGAGTGCCAAGAAGCATTACATCTGCATCTGCTATAGCAGGCAATAGTTCATCCATGTCATCCCGTTGTATGCATTTCCCAGGGGTTACCCACCAACAGTTGAAACATCCACGACATCCATTGATATTCAGATCAACGATATGATGCTTCTCAACATCCGCTCCTGATGATTTTGCACCTTCAATAAAGGCTTCCAACAACACATCTGTTGTGCCATTGGATTTCCTAGGACTACCATTAAAAACCAGCAGCTTCATGCTTCGAAATTATCATCACTTACATTATAGATTCAGGGTTTACGCAATGCAATTACTCTGTTGTAAGATTTGATTAGCAAGGTCCACCATACATAACATTGATTCTAATGTCCGATCGAAAACAATCTTTGCTTGTAATTGAAGAGATTGTGGGTAAGAATCCAAAGACCGTAGATAAAGAAACAAAGAGAGAATTCTGGAAACTTGTACGGCAAATAAAACGATCACCAGATCCTGATCCAGATGAAGTTGTGATTGCAACTAGAGTTAGAAATCTCCTTTTCAGTGAACTGAGAGGACGTGAATTTCCTCTCGGACCTTGTGTTGGTGTTCTTTTCCTTCCTGGGCTTCTCATGACATATTGGTATCTTAGACTACTATCAGTCCCACTGGAACTCGCTACTATTCTTGTCTGGACTTCATCTGATTGGTGGCTTTTCCTGAGAAGACTTGGTTGTGTTATGGGAGCAACATTCTTCTTCTACCCATTTGGTCGATTAATAGCTGGTAAATGGTCTGGAATCAAAATAGAGGCAATGTGCAAGGGTATGTACAGTGAACCAGCTCTGAAGATTGACTATGAGAGTTTTCTTCTAGCAGAGCCTCCTAAACGTAAATGGTTCTTCTTCATTGGAGGAGCTTGGACAGTGATTACCTGTCTTATCCTAGGTATACCCGGCTGGTTCATAGCTGGTGATGTCAGTGGAATCCTAGCTGGTCTTTTTCTAGGTTTGAGTGAGTGGTTGGCTATCATTAGTGGCACAACGAAAAAAGTCGGTGGAGAGATGGCCCACTACAATAGAGAGAAGAAGATTGAGAATTCCTGGAAGAAGAAATTGGCACAGATACAAAGTGCATCAGATTAGGTGTCCCAATCAAAATATGCGGTCAAGACAATTAGTGGGTCGAACTAGATCTCGACTCCATAATCTACAATTCCGGTTATAGACCATGCTCCATCGATCTTGATCAGACTGAGATATGCTGAATGTTCACCAATGACCCTCTTCTCTCCATCTTGCTCTTCAGTCATCTCGTACTCAATAAACACCGAGGCTATGGGTCTGTTTGCCAAGTTGATTTGTTCTATCTTTTTCAACTGAATACCTACAAACGGGGGAAGTGATTTGATGAATGACAATGGTCTTGGTGGTACTTCATTATTCTTGACAAAGAGAAGTGCATTCTTGTGACAGAAGTCTGGACTGTCATCAAACTCTTTACTACTCCAGCTGACAAAGAACTGATTTACGACATCACGAACTGCTTCTCTCTCTTTCTCTGGTTTCATCTGGCTTCACTTGAATCGCGAACGTGTATCTTGGGCTATAATCTGTTCTTCTTCAAGCAAGACGAGACACTGAGAGGAGTAAGAGGCTATTTATGCCACATCTTAGATGACTATATCGAAGAAACTCCGTGGAAAGAAAAACCATGACAAAGGTAGGCGTGCCCATAGAGCTAGATAGCAGCACCTCGATGATTGACATTGGCTACTTCAATGCTGTAGCCATTAGTTCAATCTACCTCATTAAAGGGGAACAATCTTGCATTATTGACACCGGAACTGAGGCAGAAGTACCAACACTCTGCAAGGGACTCAAAGCAGCAGATGCCTATCCCCCAGACATCATTGCTCTAACCCACTCTCACTTTGATCATTGCCAGGGAGTACCAAAGTTGAGAGAGCTCGCCACAAAAGAGGGGAGAGCGATTCAAGTGATGGCTTCAGAATTAGGTGTTGAACTCTTGGCTGACCAGTCGCACAACAGAGTTTTTGACAAAAAGGGACGCTATGAGGATATCCCTGATGTCAATCCACTGAAGGAAGGGGATGTGATTGATCTGGGTGGTGAAACACTGAGGGTGATTAACACACCTGGGCATTCCAAGGACCAAGTTTCATTCCTACATCAGGAATCTGGAAGGCTCTTCGTTGGTGACTCACTAGGTATTTACCTCGGCGAAAAAAGCTACGTTCCACCGTTCTTCCCTGCTAACTGGAATCTTGAAGCATTTCAAGCAACAATCGAGAAACTGAAACAGCTTGACTTCAAGCAGATTTGTTTTGCCCATTTTGGATGCATCACCAAGGAAAGAACTGAAGAATTCCTTGATTTCGCTTTGGAACAGACGAACATCTGGTGGTCTCTCTTCGAAGAAGCTGACAAAGAAGGAAAGATACGGGACTATGACTACCTTACTGCAAAACTATTGAAAGAAACAGGGCTTGTTCTTCCACATGTTGAACTCCTCAGTCTTAAACTCAAGATCGGACTGAAACTATTGAATGGTACTAGAAGAATCAGAGGTAAGAGTCATCTACCTGCTGCTCAGGTGTTGATGCATGACATCATCATTCCTTGGTTGTCGAGAGGTTATAGAATCTACAAGGAAAACAAAGAAAGAGAGTGAACATCACACTCCCTCAAACTGAAGACATCTCACACCTCCCTTTAGCCCTGCCACAAAACAACGGTTACAGGATATGCATCGAGCAGGTTCTTGTTTACCAGTTTTAGCTTCTTCAGTCCAGCGGTCTAGAAGTGCTGGTTCGCTGATAAATGGGCGACTAAGCTGAATCACATCAAAAGCAGCTGCAGAATCTCCATCTCCAGTTAGTAGCTTGACGACAGTTTCCGGAGACCGGATACCACCTACCAATCCGAATAGAAGACCACTATCACGTGCAATCGAACGAATCACCATTGCATCATTCAAGAAATACCCCTCTCCGGAAACTTTCGGGCTTTGAGTAGGGTTAGGGCCACTGACTATCACACAATAAGCTCCTGCATCAGCAAGCTTCTTAGTCAGCTCACCCACTTCTTCAGGCCTGACATTCTTCGAGCTTGAATCTACCTTAACTTGAACTGGAATATCGACTGCACTCTTAACAGCCCGTACAGCATCCACCATTGCTTTGCTGCGCCCCTCAATTGTTGTTCCTGTGAATGTGTCATTCTCTGGACGTTTATTGAAAGTTGGGTCGAAGAATTGCCATAAGCCATAATTGTGTGCCCCATGAATCTCAATCAAATCGAATCCAGCTTCAGCTGCACGTTTTGACGCATCAGCATAAGCCTGAGTGACTCTATCGACATGGTCTACTGTCATAGCCTTTACACGAACAGTCTCACCATTAGGATCGGGGAATTCTCTTTCGCTGGGTCCAAACACATCATCACCAGAATATTTCGGTAGACTTACACCTCCGCAATGAACCAATTGAGCAGCCGCCAAAGCCCCTGACGAATGGATGCTCTTGGTTAGCTGTTTCAGACCTTCAATATCTGAAGGCCTTGAATTCGAAACCATACGTCGAACTGACTGTCCTTCATGCATCACGTATTGAAAACCTGTCACCACGATGCCTGCTTTGATTTTGCTGTATGTGTCGATGATTGTGTTTCCAACTAATCCATCCTCCTCGGATTGACCCATCCATGTAGCGGCCCGCATAATTCGGTTTGAGGCAATCACTCCATTTGGTAATTCGAGTTTCCGGAGCACTGCATTCTCCCAGCTATTCTGGTCTACCATTGAACCAACTCGCATTTCTCAAATCTCTATGTTTGAGATGTGTGTCCTATGACATTGTTTCATCTGAGTATATAGGCTTGATGTGAAATCAAGAGGTGGCGGACTGGGCAAGATTCGATTTGTTTAAGTCAGATGGTTAATTCGCTATGGAGTTGGGATGAGAATGAAGACATACATCCTTCTACCAAGAATGAAACGAGGTTGGCTTCCAGAGGAGTTTCATGATGATGACGTTAGGTCTGGGGAGTTTCTTGTAGAGCATTTCATCGAACATTTCACGCAACCAGGTGATACTGTCTTCGATCCATTTGCTGGATTTGGTACAACTCTCCTTGTTGCTGAAAGAATGAAGCGGATTCCATTTGGAATAGAGGCTGATGAACGACGATATGAGTACACACGTTCAAAGCTTGCTATGAAGGACAACATAATCCATGGGGACTCTCGGAACCTTGATGAATTTCCTCTACCAGCTATAGACTTTGTATTCACCTCCCCCATCTTCATGGGGTGTGATGAGACCAAGAACCCACTTTCAGGCTTCAAAGAAGATGGTAACTATCAGGTGTATCTAGATCAGCTTCAAGACATCTTTCAAAAGTTAGGCGAGTTTCTAAACCCTGGGGCTAGTGTGGTTGTTGAGGTCTTCAATCTAGCTCCAAGAGATGGACGCCCGATGACACTTCTGGCCTGGGACATAACATACGCAATATCCAAAGTTCTTAGATTCGAGAAAGAGATTATCGCATGTTGGCAGGGAGTGGAGGATGAAGACACAGGCGAAACACCAATGGGTGTTGGCTATGACCACCACTACTGCCTTGTTTTCGTAAAAGATTGAGAATGAAGGACCGAGTGAGGTTGCGCCAACTACCTGAAATATATGCATTCGGTATATAGGATTCCTAAAAGGATGCCATTGCTGAGAGAGACTGCACATGAAGAGAATACTCACCTTGATCTGCATCATGTTCTTTACTGTCGGTCTACTGATTCCGCCAAGTAATGCTACCCAATCAGGAATTGTTTCATCTCATGTTGAGGAGGAGATTGGAAGAATTACCACTGAAGGTAACATCCCCTCATTTCATGCATGTGTAGTCTTTGAAGACAAGATAAGCTGGGTAGGCGGTTTTGGTGCACAGACAGATAGTGACACCGTCTTTCTCATAGGCTCGATACAGAAAGTACTCGTAGCAATCTCAATACTCCAACTCTATGAGAACGGTAGCATTGAATTAGACAACGATGTTAGTGATTATCTTCCTTTTGAAATCTCAAATCCGAGTTATCCCGATGTTGCCATAACAGTCAGGATGTTGCTTGCACATCGAACAGGGTTGGAAACTATCCTACCACACGAGTTTTGCTATGATTGGGAAGGTGTCTACTACCCCGACTATGCATATGGGCGAGAGTACTATCCTCCTGTGATCGGTATCTCGTTAGGGGATTTCCTCAACCAATGCTTGACTCCAAGTGGATATTACTACAGCAGTTCGAACTGGCAATTTGAACCAGGGACTCAGTACAGCTACTCCAACTCTGGTTACAAGATATTGATGTATCTCATAGAAACAGTGTCAGAACAGACTATCGGGGACTACATGCAAAAGAACATCTTCAGTCCATTGCTCATGAACAACACAGGATTCAACTCTTCAGACTTCATAGGCCATCATGCCACACCTCACACACGCATCTCAGGGTCAAATCTTGAGTTACCAATATGGGATGGAAAATACATGATGCGGAGTACTGTAAGTGATCTTGGACATCTCATGATTGCCCTTATGAAGGGAGGTCAGTTTGATGACTTTCAGATTCTCCAGTCAGAAACGGTCGACATGATGCTTGAGAGAGTATCTGACATCGCTGGGGGGAATGCATTCTCTTCTGAACTTCGTTGGGAGGGGTATGGCCTTGGTATGGACATATTCTCCCATGGGCTCTATGGCCATGGAGGTTCTAGCATTGGGTTTCGGGGCCTGATGTATTTCAATCCTACAAAGATGATGGGGTTTGTCTGGCTAGCAAATGTAAACGGCATCCTGAACTACAATTCCGTTGACTGGTATGAAATCTCCCGAAACACAACAGAGATCCGAGACCTAGTACTTGTGGATGTGGGTCTGTTTCCTGCGTTTCAATTGAATCCAGTCCTCATCATTGTCACAGGCGTCATATTAACGATTGTACTGGTTAACATCATCCGCATTCGTAGACGTTAGTTGGTAAACAGCTTTAAGATTTAGTTTGACGAATGTTTCTTCGTTAGAATGGATTCCCATATACAATCAATTATTGATAGAATCCCAATATTGAGCGGTTCTGAATCAATAGTTGTGGAGCAAATTTCAGGTCTTACTAACAAGAACTATCGAGTAACTGCAGATGGGAATCAGTATGTCTTACGTATTAGTAGAGAGAATGCTGAGAAGCTCGGTATCAATCGCGAATTCGAATCTGAAGCATTGATGGCTGCTTCTAATGCAGGGATTGGACCAGAAGTTATCCATTTCATTAAGCCAGAAGGTCATCTTCTCACTCGATGGATAGATGGGCGGCATTGGACACACGACGAGTATCGAACACAACAGAATATCCGCTTGATGGTACAGACAATTAAACAGTTACATTCTCTACCAGTTATTCAAGGTAAGTTTTCACCATTCGCTCGTGTCGAGGCTTACACTCAAACGGCGATGAACTATGATGTCCCATTACCAACTGACTTCAGTGGTTATTTAGAAACAATGAGCGATATCAAGGGTGACCAAGAAAACGACCAATCAGATTGGCTACATTTTTGTCACAATGATCTTGTGGCTGTGAATTATCTATATACAGAAGCAGACAAGAAAATCACGATAATTGATTGGGAGTTTGCAGGAATGGGGGACATCTATTACGACCTAGCGACTCTTGTATATACTCATGATAGTATTGGTCCTATCCCTCCTCATCTAGAGGAATTCATGCTAGAGTGCTACTTCAACGAGGTCAGTGATGAGTTTCGGATACGTCTATCTGGGATGAAATTCATGCTGATGCTTTTCACTGCGATGTGGGGGCTATCTCAGTATGGTATGGTAAAAGCAGGGTTGATCCAGGAAATCGAAGGCTTTGACTATCGTGACTTCGCTGAGTACCTCTTTTCCCATGACGTAAAGACTTGCCAGATATCATATTCAGAACTAAAGGGATGACACCCAAATCCCAGTCTGTTGTAACGATATTTTGAGAATATTGATGAAATGGTGGACCGGGCGAGATTCGAAATGAAATAAGGAATTGGTCTATCCCGACAATGATGCCAAAATATAATTGGAGCATAAATTATCGATTCTCGAGGGTAATGGTTATCAGACACAACGGAACACTGACAGTTTTTGTACTTGTCATCTTTCTTTCAGCAATTTTGACTTCAAATAACCTCGATAGTTTCAGTGAGGACTTTGATGTACTAACACCTCAAAGATCAGTCCCCGTGTTATCATATGAGAATCATGAACCAATTAAGATTGAGAATAATAGCCAACTTGTATCTATTGCACAAGCTGAAGACTGGAATGGGAATGGTACACCTCTTGACCCCTTTGTAATCCAGGGCTATAATATCACAAAGAACTCCACTCACTTGATATGGATATCAAATGTAAATCTATCACTTTCAATTGTAGATTGTTTACTTCGCTCCAATGAGATGACTGCCCCTTGGGCTGGAATCTATCTAGAATCTTGTAAGAATATGCAAATATTAAATTGTCAGATATCGAACCTGACCAAAGGAGTCTATGTAGACAAGTCCAATCAAATTAAGATTGAAAATTGCAAAATCTTCGCTTGTGGAGAGCGAGGAATGCAATTCTCAGAAGCTTCACTCTGTTGGGTTAATTCCTGCAATGTAAGTGGTTCTAATGAATTTGGAATCTCTCTATGGGGTTCAAACAACATTTACTTAGACAACAATGTCGTTCATGATAATAATTACAACGGCATTGGAATTGGAACAAGTTCTTTCTGTTCAATTTCAAACAGCACTTTGTGGAGAAATGGTGGGAGTGAACCCTTTGAAATATACGGATTGAATCTAGCGAATACTCATGATATGACTCTTTCAAATTTGACAATATTCGATAGTTACTATGGACTTCACATTGGGGACTCGTGGGACAATGTGGTGTCCGATTGCAGTATCCACGAATGTACCGAGGGAGTATATTTCTCATCCAGCCAATCCATCATTTTGAGAGATAGTAACATCTCTGGAAGTTCATATCGTGGTGTAAGATTGAGATTTAGCGATGATTGCATAATAGAACGGAACCTGATAACCAACAATACAATTGAGGGGATTGACCTCTATATGTCAGATAATTGCACAATAAGGAGCAATGAAGTACATGAGAATGGATGGATATCCGAAACCCTCGATGCATCTGGGATGTTATTGAGAGCCTCACATGGTTGTATGGTTGAGAATAATTACTTGAGTAACAATAGTATACATGGCATTGATTTAGAATTGTCAGAAAATTGTACTCTGAAGAATAACAGAATTCGCCATCATCTAAGTACTGGATCTGAGTCCTGTGGAATTCACGTTCATGCATCTAATAGTTCAATTGTTCGGAATAACACGATTTTCAACAATTACATCGGAATTCAAGACTATAGATCAGACCTGTGCAATATTTCTGAGAATATAGTCCAAGAAAATAATCTTCACGGAATTCAAGTAAATCAATCTGAGTATACTGTTGCTATTGACAATCTGGTGTTTGATACGGCATCCACTGGTATCTTCCTTACTCAAACAAATGCATGTCGAATCATTGCTAATGATATTGGATGGAATGGACAGAATGCGATAGAAACTGACTCCATAGGTTCTAACTACTGGGATGATGGGGTAAGTGTAGGGAATTGGTGGAGCGATTGGTCCGGTTCAGGTGTTTATTCGATACACAATGCAAGTGACGCTGTTCAAAATGTCGATGCGTTTCCCTCTAAGAGCTTGGATTTGGAAAACAAGACTACTGCACAACTGAACACTGGAGATTTGCAATTGACCTGGAGTGCGTCAGCTAAAAATCCTAGTGCCTACGAAGTTCTGATCGATGGAGAATTAACTTTCCTTGAGGAGTGGGACGGGTCGGATATCTCTATCGATTTGATCGGTTTGGTTGAGGGCGTGTACAATCTTACATTGATTGTCTACCATTATTCTAACCATCAGGTGAGTTCAAGTGCAGTTCTCACCGTTGTTGAAGCTATCTCTACAGAACCAACACCCACTACTTTCCCCAC
>Ga0209536_100011249_pt1 | contig 13127 bp, 11 predicted proteins | sample DeeMarSeWOR28_12_FD_187461 | JGI IMG/M metagenome (GOLD analysis project Ga0209536, IMG submission 187461) | Marine sediment microbial communities from White Oak River estuary, North Carolina - WOR-2-8_12 (SPAdes) (version 2) | ecosystem: Environmental > Aquatic > Marine > Intertidal zone >...
CGTTTTAACCGGTCTGATCGTCGGCTTTGCCTACGGCACCGAATTCTTCATCGCCTGGTACGGTCATAACCTTGTCGAAATGGAAACGTTTCGCTGGCGGGCCCTGGGCGATTACCGCCTGCAATTCTGGATTATGGTCGTCTGCAACACCCTGGTGCCCTTGCTTTTCTTTTTCAAAAAATTTCGTACCCGCATCGGATGGCTTTTCGGCATTTCCATTATCGTCAATATCGGCATGTGGTTTGAACGGTTCGTGATCATCATCGGCAGTGTGGCTCACGACTTCATCCCCCATGCCTGGGGTCTGTATTCACCTACCCTGATTGAATTCGGCATCATGCTGGGCAGCTTCAGCCTGTTTTTTTTCCTGTTCATTCTTTTTGTCAAACATCTTCCCTCCGTGTCCATGACGGAAATCAAGGAACTCGTCGCGAGTCGGGGAGGAGGCCATCATGCCGGCTGAAAAGTATATGCTGGGCCTCTTTATAAATGAAGACCAGGCGGTTGAGGCCGTCCAGGGGCTCAGGGAGTTTTCCTGGCCGCTACATAAAGTCCACAGTCCGATTCCCAGTCACAAGCTGTCCGACGCCTTGGGGTTGAAAAAGAGTCCGGTGGGTTTATTCACGCTCGGTGGAGGGATTATCGGATTTTTTACCGGTTTTCTGCTGGCCATATATACGGCCCTGCAGTGGAACCTGATTGTGAGCGGAAAACCGATCGTGGCTCTGATCCCCTTCTTTATCGTGGGGTTCGAGTTTACCATCCTGTTTGCCGTATTCGGCAATGTCATCGGCATGCTGGTACTCTCACGCCTGCCGCGCTTCAACAACCTGGAATTGTACGACCCCCGCTGCTCAGGGGAACATATCGGCATTCTAACCAGTTGCCTGCCGGAACATCAAAACCAGCTGGCTGAATTTTTTACGCAAAAGGGCGGTGAAGTGAGAGTTTTTGAAACACCCGTTTCAGATACGGATCATGAATAAAAAAATCGTTCGCAATATTTTTATCCTGCTGATCGCCATTGGGTTGGGCGCCTTCTTTCTGGCGCTGCTCGGCCCGGATCCGGCCCGGGCCTGGCAGGCGTTTTTGCTGAACTTTCTGATATGGTCGGGGGTCGCCCAGGGCGCCTTCCTTTTTTCTACGGTGATGCACACCACCGGAGCCCGCTGGAGCTACAAGGTCTCCGGGTTGGCGGAGTCCTTCGCGGCTTTCTTCCCCATCTCTTTTATCCTTTTCCTGCTCCTTGTAATCGGAAGGGATCATATCTTCCCCTGGCTGCATTACGATCTTCACGGCAAGGAGGTCTGGCTGAACCTGCCCTTTCTTTTTACACGGGACGCCTTGGCGCTGCTCATCCTCTACGGGCTGGGACTTGCTTATCTGTATCATACCCTGTGGTTCAAACTGGGATCGCTTCCGCCCCGGGGAAAAATTCAGGCCCTGCTGGCCCGCAGCTGGGGGCGCACCATGAAAGATGAGCGAAAATCCCGTCGGAGAACTTCGGTGTTCAGCATTCTCTACATGACGGCCTTCGCTCTGGTATTATCTCTCCTTGGCTATGACCTGGTCATGAGCATGGACTCCCACTGGTATTCCACCCTTTTCGGGGCTTACACCTTCGTCAAGGCGTTCTATATCGGCCTGGGAGGCATCATCATCCTGGCCGCCTTGCTTCACATGGCACCGAACAGCGGGGTCAAACTCCTGCCGGCCGAATTTATAGATACCGGCAAGCTCTTTTTTGCCTTCTGCCTGGTCTGGGCCGATTTTTTCTACGTTCAATTCGTGGTCATCTGGTACGGCAATATACCGGAAGTCACCAGCTATATTATTCAGAGGACCATGACGCCCCCCTGGCAAACTCTGGCCTGGATCGTTTTCATCAGCGGCTTCATCGCGCCTTTTCTGATCCTTCTCAACCGGAACATCAAGGCCAGGCCCACGGCGATGCTGGTTGTCTGCACGGGAGTTTTTATCGGAATCTGGCTGGAGCACCTGCTGCTGCTGGGCCCGGCCTACCATCCCGACGCGGCCGCGCTGCCGCTGCGCCTGAGCGACGGCCTGATCAGCCTGGGGTTTCTGGGGCTGATGATGTTTGCCGTCACCTCTTTTCTGAGCACATTTCCGGATATCACCCGAAATAAACCGGGGGAGGTGCAGTGATGCAGCAGCCCACCCCTTTGAAAAACATGTATGCGGTGCTTCTCATCGCGGGCAGCGTTCTGCTGGCGGGTTTATTTCTGTATCTGTTTTATTTTTCTCCGGCGACCGGCATCGGAGCGGAACAGCCCATCCCGTTCAGCCACCGGGTACATTCGGGGGTCAAGGAAATTCAGTGTCAGTTCTGTCATCCTTACGTCGGCGCTTCCAATCATCCGGGACTGCCGCCGGTCGAAAAATGCCTTTACTGCCACAACCACATCATCGCCAATCATCCTCAGATCCAGAAGGAGCACTGGTACTTCAACAACGGCGTCCCCGTGCCGTGGCGGAAAGTCAACACCCTGGCCGAACATGTCCTGTTCAATCATCAGCGCCATATTCGAAAACAGCTGGCTTGCCGTGAATGTCACGGCGCCGTCGAGGCGATGGACCGCCTTAAAGGCCGCTATTTTTACATGGAATTCTGTATTGCCTGTCATCGGCAAAAAAAGGCCAACCTGGACTGCTGGCTGGCCTGCCACAGTTAAAAGGAGAAACCCTATTGTCAGACACCGCCTTACATCCTTCCACCGGGGCCTACGCCTCCGCTAAAGGCTTTTTCCTGACCTCGGCCTTCTGGATGGTCGTGGCCACCTTCATGGGGCTGCTGGGCGCCACTGAACTCATTGCCCCGGACCTGCTGGAAAATATCGGCTGGCTGGTCTTCGGCAGAGTCCGGCCGGTTCATATCAACCTGGTGCTGTTCGGCTTTGTGACCCCCGGCCTGCTGGCTGCCGCCTTTTATTATCTTCCCCGGCTGCTGCGAACCCGACTCTACAGCGAAAGACTGGGGGTCATTACCGTCATCGCCTGGAATATCATGCTGATCGCCACCGTCGTCTCCCTGGCGCGGGGCGACACTCAGGGCAGGGAATACGCGGAAATGATCTGGCCCATCGATTTGATGATTGTCGCGGCCTTCGGGCTTGTCATTATCAACCTGATGTTGACGGTCAGGCAGCGGCAAGAACCCGTCCTGTACGTGTCGGTGTGGTATGTGCTGGCAGCGGTCATTCTTACGGCGGTGACCTATGCCCTCGGCAACGTGATCTGGCGGCCGGACAGCGGCGCCCTGGTCGGCATTCCCGATGCCATCCTTCTCTGGTTTTACGGACACAACGTTTTCGGCCTCCTGTTGACTCCCCTGGCGGCCGGGGTGACCTATTATATCATCCCCCGGGCCTGTCGTGCACCGCTTTACAGCCATACCCTTTCGCTGCTGGGTTTCTGGGCCCTGATCGTGGTTTATACCCACATCGGCACGCATCATCTGCTGCAGGTCCCGGTCCCGACCTGGCTTAAGGTCATCGCCATTGTTGACAGCGTCGCCATGGTCATCCCGGTCATGGCCTTTTTGATCAACATCTGGTTCACGGCCCAGGGCCGGCTGGGGGAAATTCATGCCGATATCGGGGCCAAATTTGTATTCACCGGCACCATCATGTACTTCTTCGTCAGTATTCAGGGCTCCATGATGTCGTTGCCCCAGGTCCAGCGGGTAACCCACTTCAACAACTGGGTAGTCGGGCACGCCCATGTAGGGGTGCTCGGCTTTGCCGGCATGATTGCCCTGGGCGGCCTGTATTACATTCTTCCCAAAATAACCGGAAAGACCCTCTACAGTCGATTCCTGGCCGACCTTCAGTACTGGCTGATCCTAATCGGCGTGGTCGGGTTTACCATCGTCCTGACCGTGGCCGGCCTCATTCAGGGCAACGCCTGGCTAAACGGTGAAACCGTCTATCGCCTCCTGCCCCAGATTCACATGTATTATGTCCTCAGGGCTTCGCTGGGTCTGATGGTCTTTGTCGCGGCCGTGCTCGGTTTGTACAATGTCATCCGTACCCTTTTGGGTCATCGGGGGGAGATCTTATGAAGATGACGACCAGGGCCATCGTTGTCGGCAGCCTGTTGATCCTCGCGGCCATCGTCTTTGTGGTCGTGTTTATCCCCTATGTCGGGCGAAATGAGACGCCGTCTGAGATTTTCCGCGCCAGAGCCCCTTTGGAATCTTCGGGAAGGTCGGTGTACATTGCCAACGGCTGTGTGTATTGCCACAGCCAGTCCATTCGGAGTATCGATTGGGGGCTGGGGGCCGAAAGAATCGCTCAGGCAGGAGATTATGTCCAGGACCGGCCGATTCTCTTGGGTTCGGCCCGCACCGGACCGGATCTGTCTCAGGCGGGAGGCGAGCACCCGGACGACTGGCACCTGGCTCATTTTATCAACCCCCGGTACACCCGCCCGCTGTCCATCATGCCGGCCTTTGCCTTCCTGGGTAAAGAAAAAATCAACGAACTGAGCCGCTACATTCAGAGCCTGGGGCTTAAAAATGCCGATCAGCGAATGAAAAGGCAGTTGTATTGGAAAAAGAAAGCGACAGCGGCCTATGAATCGGGACCGGAAGCGAATGTCAAATGGCTGCATGATACCGTACCGGCGGGATGGCGCGGACTTCCCAACCCCTACCCGACCTCCGAGGCCGGGCTGGCCCGCGGGCATAAAATTTATCAGGACTTCTGTCTCGGCTGCCATGGCCCCATCGGAGACGGCATGGGGCCGGCACAACCCTATATCTACCCGCCCCCGCTCAATTTCACCATTTTAAAAAACAGGGGGATTTCCGGCGGAATTCTCTATTATCAGATCATGAACGGTATAACCGGGACCGCCATGCCCTATTTTAAAAGAGAATTGGAATCCGAGAAAATATGGGATGTGGGAAATTATGTCGCGGTTTACTTTATCAACCAAAGCGATGCGAACGCCGAACCCAGGGGGATCGATGCCGCCTATGAGCCGTAAGCCGAATTCGATCGATCCTTTTTTTCAAGGACAAATAACGCCATGTACTTCCCTTATTTTATGACATACATCGGCATCGGGCTGTTTATCAGTTTTTCGGTCTTTATCTGGGCCCTGAAAAACGGCCAATTCAAAGATCAGCAGCGAGCCAGGTTTCTGCCGCTGGAAGAGGACCCGACCCGCCGCCCTGTCCAGGTCAGGCCCGTCAGACGGTACGAAGTCTATGCCCTTTTCCTGCTGGCCCTGGGCGGACTGTCGGCCAGCGGGGCGGTATTGATATTTGCGATATTTTTCAGCGGTAACCCTTAACGGAAAAGCAAGAGGCTTGAAATGCGACTGTTTTCTCTGCTTAATTTTCAACACGTCATCTTGTACGTCTTTCCGACGTTGATGTTCATTTTAATCTTTGCTTCAGCCCTCGGATTTATTCATTTTGACACAAGGGATGCCCAAGCACGCAAGAGCGACATTACCTATCGCTTTGCCGATGATCTCCGGGACCGAAATGCCCCCTTTCCGCTGGTCATGACCCTGGTTATCATCGGAACGGCCGTTTGGGCTTTTTTATACATTTTAATCACCGGCCTTTCAGGAGTTAAAATTTAAAATGAAACCGTCTGCCGAGCATGAATCCGAACCCCGGACCTGGGCGCTGATCGTCTTGATGGTGCTCCTGGTTCTGTTTCAGGGCTTCTTTTCCCTTTGGGTCGTTAAAGATCGGGGGCAGCCGACCTGGGACTATCGCCCGCTCAAGGACGTTCCCGGCCAATCGCCCTATGCAATTTATCAGAAGCTGCCCTACCCGCAGCACGTAAAAGGCGCCGGAGGAAATTAAATGAAAAAAACAGCCCTTTTGTCCCTGCTGCTGGTCATCGCTGTTATGGCCGCCTATCACGGGCTGCTGTATTTTGACAATCAATTCAAATACGGCCGCATGCGCGAGACGCCCTCCATCCGGCCCCATGAAGCCCCGCTGCCGATTATGGAAAAAGGACTGGTCCCGGTTAGCGGAGGTGAAGCGATGTTCAGGGCCGTAGAGGGCAGCAATCTGGTTTCACCCCTTGCCGACGTGAATCCGTCTGAAATCGCTCAGGGGCAACGGTTATATTTTAACTTCTGCGCCCAATGCCACGGTAAGAATCACGATGGAAACGGCACGGTGGGACAGAGTTTTCACCCGCTTCCCGGTGATCTGCGAAGCAAAAAAATCCAATTTCTTGCCGACGGGATCATTTTCAAGGAAATCAGCTATGGCATCCCGGAAGGCCGGCAGCCGCCCCTGGCCACGACCATTTCCATCGAGGATCGCTGGCGTATCATTGCCTACCTTAAATCGCTGGGGCCCCGCCCTTGACCTTCAAATGAATTTAACTGCCGATACCTGCGACCTGTGCGGTCTTTGCCTTTCGGGCAAAGACCAAAGCCTGGTGTCAAACCGTCGAACCTATTACTTCTGCTGCCTGGGATGCCAACAGGTTTTTACCATGTTAATGGAAGCTTCGGGCAGCGCGGACCCCGATGCCTTTCGTCAGAGCGAACTGTTTAAAAAGTGCCGCCGAATGGGCATCATCCCCGGTTCCGCGGCCGAAGCGAGGCAGCGGCGGCAGCCGTCGTCAAACGGAAATCCGGATATCTACCATGGGCCGGGCCCCAACGGGGGGGCTGATGAAAACAGAAACCGGCAACATGCCACGCTGAACCTGTCCTTCAGGGTTGGCGGTATGTGGTGTCCGGCCTGCGCCTGGCTCATAGAAGAAACCCTGAAAAGAACCGGAGGGGTAATCCGGGCCGCCTGCAGCTTTTCCACAGACCGCGTTCGCTGCGAGTACAATCCGGTTCAGATTTCTCCGGATCAACTGGCGGATACGATAGGAAAACTCGGATACCGCGCCGTCTCCGACGGCGAAAAAGCGTCAAATGAAAAAAACAAAGAGTTTGTCCGTTTTGCGGTCTGCGCTTTTCTGACCGCCAACGTGATGATGCTCTCGTTCGCCCTGTACACGGGGTATTTCACCGCGCTTTCCCCGGATGCCGTCTATAAACTCTCCTGGCCGATTTTCATTATGGCCGGTATCGTGGTCTTATACGGCGGCCAAAACATTTACCGCAAAGCGCTGATCGGACTGTCATCGGCAACCTTTGGCATGGAGACCCTGATTGCCGCCGGGTCCTTCAGTGCCTATTTCTACAGTGCCGTCAATCTTTTTTCCGGAAGCATCCATCTTTATTTTGATACCGCCGCAATGCTGGTCACGCTGGTTCTTCTGGGAAAGGCGCTGGAAAGCCGGGCCAAGGAAAAAGTCCGGGCCGACCTGGACAGCTTTTTTTCTTTACAGCCCGCCAAAGTCAAAATCTGCACCGGCACCTTTCCTGAAGGCCGCTATGTCGATTCAAAGCAGCTCAAAAGGGGAGATATTTTTCAAGTCACCACAGGCGAAACCGTGCCCGCCGACGGTCAGATCATGGCCGGCAGCGGCGCTATGGATGAATCTTCCCTGACGGGCGAGGCCGTGCCAGTCCGCGTAAAGCCTTTTGATCGGGTGAGAAGCGGCACCGCCGTCATCCGCGGGACCCTTCGTGTAAAGGCGGAAACGGTTGGAAAAGACTCCACCCTGGGGCAAATGATCGGCATAATGGAAATCGCGCTCAGTGAAAAAACGCCCCTGGAAGGGCGAACCGACAGAATCCTGCAATGGTTTGTCCCGCTTATTCTTTCGCTGGCCCTGGGAACCGGCCTTATCGCCCGCATTGCCGGGCTGCCCGGTCAAGCGGCCATGATTCGGGCGGTTACGGTCATGGTCATTTCCTGCCCCTGCGCACTAGGTATCGCCATACCGCTGGCGCGGGTCGCCGGCATATCCATCGCCGGGAAACAGGGGATCCTGGTGCGTTCTTTTTCATGTTTTGAGCAGGTCCCCCACTTGACCGCCATCGTCTTTGACAAAACCGGAACGATTACGCAAGGGCGCTGGAACCTGCTGAGCATCTACACCGCCCCGCCGTGTACCGAAGAGGGGTTGCTTGCACTTGCGGCTGCCCTGGAAAAAAATTCCGAGCACGATATTGCCATGGAAATCAAGCGCCAGGCTGAAGTTAGGCGGCTTGAGCCGGTGGCATTGAAAGGTGTGGAGATGTTTGAAAACGGAATCCGTGGATATCTGGACGATCGCACCGTTAAAATCGGCTCCAGAGACTTTGTCGGCGCTGGCCTGTCACCTGTTGATCAATTTTATCCCGCTCACACCCGGCCGGACGCTGCCGCAAATTCAGCCGTCTATATGAGCTTAAACGGCAAAATATGCGGTGCTTTTGTTTTTGGGGATAGGGTCAAAAGCGGCGCCGCGGATGTCATTCGGCGGCTCCAGGCCGCTCGATACCGGACCTGTCTGATCTCCGGGGACGGGCAGGAAACCACTGACGCGGTGGCTCAAATGACCGGGTTCAAGCAGTCATACGGCAACCAACTGCCTTCAGACAAAGCATTTTTCGTCAAAGAGCTGCAACGTTCGGGTCAAAAGGTCGCCATGGTCGGAGACGGAATCAATGACGCGCCGGCCCTTTTGCAGGCCGACCTTTCCATGGCCATTCATTCCGGAAGCCACCTGGGCAAAGAGGTGGCCGACATCTCGCTGATGCGGGGAAACCCGGCCCAGGTCCCCGCTTTTCTTGATCTGGCCGAAAGGGTAAATAAAAAAATTTTTCAAAATCTGGCGGTCGCTTTTGTTTACAACCTGACCGGCATACCGCTGGCCATGGCCGGGTTTTTAAACCCGCTGATCGCCGTGAGCGCCATGCTGCTGAGCAGCCTCTCCGTGGTCGGAAACACGCTCCTGTTGACCGGGAAAATCAACGGCGACTGAGTTTACCGTAATTCCCATAAATACGATTCCTTTAGATAAGGCTCAAAACAAGCAGGAAAGCACTCGTCGCATAACGCTGAATCTGTCCCGGACGTTGGAACTCTGTTCATCAGACTTTGTTTCTCATTTCGAATTTCGTGCTTCTTGTTTTGTATCCATTCATTTCGGCGGTGCCATCTGCCGCCGACTCCCGCAATACGGGGTGGGCAGGTCTCAAGTAGCCGGGGTTGTTCAGGGCGCCTTTAAGACTTTCAAAAGGCCTGCGGATCAGCCATCCAAAACTTCCCTGACCTTAGATGACAGCTTTTTTATATCGAACGGTTTGGGAATAAACCCATTACAGCCCCGTTTTAAAATCTCCGCCGCTTCTTTATTCATGCTGTACCCGCTGGAAAGGAGTACCTTCACCCCGGGATTAATCTTTTTTATGTGGTCATAGGTTTCGCCGCCGCCCAAGCCGGGCATGATCATATCGAGAATTACCATGTCGATTCGATCTTTGTTCTCTTTGTAAACCTTGACGGCCTCTTCACCGCTCATGACCGTCAGCACCCGATAACCTATTTTTTCCAGAATTTGCTGGCCCACCTCGACAATCATCTCTTCATCATCGACAATCAGAATGGTTTCTTTACCCATGACGATTTGCTCGGCCACCGGCTTTTCGGGCACCACCTCCCGTCCGGACTTCGGCAGGTATATTGAAAAGGTACTGCCTTTATTCTTTTTACTTTTGACTTCTATCAGTCCGCCGTGACTTTTAATAATACCGTAGGCGGAGGCCAAGCCGAGTCCGGTCCCTCTTCCGATTTCCTTGGTGGTAAAAAAGGGGTCGAATATTTTTGCCTGGGTCTTGGCATCCATCCCGATGCCCGTATCTTTTACGATCATCATCACATAATCTCCGGACACCTTTTCGGCAATGTCTGGAGAATTTTTATCCAGCGTCACATTCCTGGTTTCGATGAACAGCTCGCCGCCATCCGGCATGGCCTGCCAGGCATTCACGTAAATATTCAGCAGCACCTGCTCAATCTGGCCCTTGTCGATTTCTACCGCCCATATATTTTCTTGATACTTGGTTTTGATGTTTATTTCCTTTTTCGTGCGGGCGAACATGGTAGAACTATTTTCGATTAGCTGGTTCAGATCGACCGGCACCAATTCATATTGTCCGCTTCTGGCGAAGCCCAATAGCTGTTTGGTCAAGGCCGCCCCATTGTGAACATATTTTTCGATATTTTCCAGCTTCTCCCGATGGGGGTGATCTCCCTCAAGGGCGTAAAGCATCAGGGACGCGTTTCCCTGAATCCCCATTAGCAAATTATTGAAGTCGTGAGCGATGCCTCCGGCCAGCGTTCCAATGGCCTCGAGTTTCTGGGACTGTTTGAGCTGCTCTTCGAGGGTTTTTCTCTCTTCTTCGGATTTCAGTCTCTCGGTGATATCCCGCACCACACCACGAAACCCGACGGGCCGGTCGTCGGAGCCAAGAATGGGCAGGGCCGACAATTCCAGCATGATTTTTTCACCGTCCTTTCGGAGGACCTCATATTTGTCAAGTCTTTTGGGCCGTCCGGTCCGATAAATACTGTTAAAAACCTTAAATACGTCTTTAGCTGCTTCGGGAGTCGTATAATCCCTGTTATTCATCCCCAGCAGCTCTTTCTCCGAGTAGCCTGAAATCTTGCTTAACGCCGAGTTTAAAAAGGTAAAATTCCCTGACAAATCAACTTCGAAATACCCTTCCTCTATACTATCAAGAATCGTCCGGTACTTTTCTTCGCTTTCGCGCAGCGCCTGTTCGGCTCTTTTTCGCTTGGTAATATCCCTGGCCGAACCCCTTACCTTGAAAGGCTGACCGTCTTCATAAATAATGGAGCTTCGGTATTCAACAATCCGGTCCTCGCCGCTCTGGGTTTTAACGGCCATCAAGCCTTCATCTTCCCCTTTTTCCAAAAGCCGCTGCATGTAATCATGGAACCGGCCTTTATACCTGTCCGGGATCAAGTCTTTTATATTCATCCTGGCCATATCCAAAGCGCTGTATCCATAATCCCTCAAAAAAGCCAGGTTCGTTTCGGTAAAATTTCCCTCCAGGTCATGGAAATACAAAAGGTCCGACACGTTATTGAAAATATCTTTGTATTTTTTCTCGCTGTTTCTCAGGATTTCTTCGATCTTTTGGCGGTCCCTTATTTCTTTCTGGGCCTGTTCATAAAGGCGCGCATTTTCAATGGCGATAGCGGCCGATGCCGCCAGGACCTCGAGCAAACTCAAATGCGAGCCGTCAAACCGACCGGGCTCGGTGTCCAGCAGCTGAAGCACTCCGACAATATTTTCCTTGATCATCAAGGGGGCGCTCAGAATTGAGCGCATCTCCAGGCCCGTCTCCCGGTCCACATCTTTCAAGTGACGATCATCCTTGCGCGTATCGGCCACGATCAAGCTTTGGCCGTTGGCCGCTACCCAGCCGGCCAGTCCCTCCCCGCGAGAAAGGCGCCAGCCTTTCAAATACTTACTTCCTTTTCCGGCGGCTTGTCGGCAGGACAGCTCGCCGGTTCCCGTCTCTACCATCCAGATTGTACTGCCGGTCACGTCGATAAGTCGCCGCACTTCCTCCAGAACACTAACCAGCACCTGGTCCAGTTCCAGGCTGGAATTCAAGGCCTTTCCGGCCTGATGGAGCAACTCCAGCTCGCCTTTTCGTTTCTCCAGGTACATATTGGTTTTGATCCAATCGGTGACATCGGTAATAATAATGCTTGAAAAGGCGTGCTCATCGAACGGCAGGACCTGGATGGTCACCTGATGATCATTCAAGCCCACAATCAGATCTTCAGGGCGCCGCAAGGAAAAATCCCCCGGACGGGCTAAAAGTCTGCTGACCCGCTTATGGCTTTCCCCGGCAAACAGTTCTACGAAGCGAGTCCCGATCAGCTTTTCTTCCGGTGCCTTGATCAGGTCGGCGGCCGACTCGTTGGCATAAATGATTCGGCCTTCCGGATTGATTTCGACAATTCCTTCAGACATATTTCCCAGGATAATCTGAAAGTGCCTTTTTGACATCAGCAATTCACCGGTGATTCCCCGGGGAAAAATACTTTTGACCCCGAACACCTCTCCGGCTTTAGATCTTTCCGCGGCGACATCCGGCTGCTTGATGATATCGAGAATATGCTGGCCCATTTCTTTAAACGACCCCTTGGCGACGCACGCGTTCGCGCCCATCTTTGAAATATCGATGACTTCCTCCGCAGCGATGGCGGACAGGACGACAATATAGGTATCCTTGAATTCCGCTTTACCTCGAATGATTTTGCACAGCATTTCTCCGTCGATATTGGGCATGACCAGATCGACGAAGATGAATTCCGGTTTGAACTGGGTCAACACATCGAGGGCTGCCAGACCCTCCCCGGCCGTCCTGACCTCGTGTCCTTCCTTTTTAAGCAGCTTGTCCATAAAACTCAGAATAATACGGTCGTTGTCAACTACCAGAATCTTATTCATATCCCGCTATCCTTTTTTCTCCCGACTCAAAAGGTAAGTATTCCTCGGTTCATTTTACAAGGAACGCATCTCACAGCCGAAGCTGACGGAATGATCGCAAGGTCGAGGATCTTCGCTGCATCTTTCGTTCACATAAAATTTAGTTTCTTGCTCAACGGGCTACGACCTGACATCTATCATATTCTCATGGGAAACGAATTTAATGGAACAAACCCGCTGGCCCATTTTTTACCCTGTCGTGTCATTCCGACCGGCGGGAAGAAATACCGGGCGGCTAGTACTTTATTCCCTTAAACACAAGATACCCCCCCACGATGATCATCATCACCGCGCCGGCCTTGTAAATAGCGGCCCTGGATTTCAGCCATCTAAGATCGACAAGCAAGCCGACCAGGATCAGAGCGGGGATCGTGCCCAGCCCGAAAGCGAGCATCAAGCCCGTACCGCCCCAAAATCCCTGCCAATTTGTCTTTGCATCCATCCCGATGCGGGCCGCGGCAATCAGCGCCGTGTAGACCGGCCCGCAGGGCAGCAGGCCCATTAAAAGTCCCAGAGGATAATAGGCAGCCGCCGACCCCGCCGCGGCCAGCTTTTGATATCCCTTGGATATGAGCCCCTGAATATGGGGGTTTTCTTTAAAAATCGCACCGGCCGGAATCCATCCGCTCATCATCACGCCCATAAGGACAACCAGCAGGCCTGCAAAAATCAAGATGCCTTTCTGAAGGCCGGCCATACGGGAAGTTA
>Ga0209536_100011250_pt1 | contig 13127 bp, 12 predicted proteins | sample DeeMarSeWOR28_12_FD_187461 | JGI IMG/M metagenome (GOLD analysis project Ga0209536, IMG submission 187461) | Marine sediment microbial communities from White Oak River estuary, North Carolina - WOR-2-8_12 (SPAdes) (version 2) | ecosystem: Environmental > Aquatic > Marine > Intertidal zone >...
TCAACCCGGCAACCATTTCCGCCTGGGAAACCTTTCAGCTTATTTGGGCCGATCGGCGCACACGCATCTTTTTCCTGTTCCTGGCGCTGGCTACCGGATTTGCCTGGATGCAGGACGGTATCATGGAACCTTTCGGTGGTGATGTCTTCAATATGCCCGCTGGAGAAACGACGCGCTTCACCGGCTATTGGGGTACCTTCACGGTCATCGCGGCGGTGTTTAGTTTCGTGGTGTGGCGCCGGCGCCGGCCGGAAAGCGTCTCCAGCATTGCCCGGAACGGGTTGATCATCATGGCCCTCGGTATGATGTTGCTCACCGCAGCCGGTCTGGCGGGGCAGGAGCGGTTGATCATTCTGGGGTTGGTTGTTTTCGGCGCTGGTTTTGGTTTCTATACCTTTGGCGGCTTAAGCTTAATGGCGGCCATGTCCCCCGACCCCCACTCCGGCGCTTACCTGGGCTTATGGACAATTGCGGTGTTAATTTTCAAAGGGGGCGGAACCTTCCTGGGGGGTGTATTACGCGATCTATTTTTGCTGGGCCTGAATCTTTCCCCGGCCGTTTCTTACAGTCTGGTATTCGCCATTTGCGCGCTGGGCCTGGTCGCTGCCGGGCTGGTTCTCTTCCGGCTAGATGTCACCGGGTTTGCCCGCGACTCCGCCCAGGCCGCCGACCCAATGGTCACCATACAAACCGTAGGCCTGGAAATTTAGCCTTTTCGACCGGATTTACCGGAATTGACTGGATGTCTCAGGTACTGTCCTGACCGGCTCCCAGCTACTGGCAAAGATTAACAACCCCAGATATCCTGTTCATCCCGTCAAAACCCCAACGAAAGTTGCCGGGCACCACGTTCCTCTAATTTGCTCACTCCGACCCCCAACAAACGCATGGGCTGCCCGGCCGGCCAGTTCTCCTGCCAGATGGCATGCGCGATCCGGTAGATGTCCTCGACGTCGTCAATCCCGACTTCCACCGTTTTTTGCCGGGTAAAGGTCGTAAAATCAGGCCAGCGGAACTTAACATAGACCGTATGGGCGACCAACTCCTGCTTTTGGACCGAACCGGCGACCCGGTTCACCATCTTGCGCAGCCGGGCATCTAAAATTTCGGGGTCCGCCACGTCGGTGCTAAAAGTCCACTCCTGGCTGATTGATTTAGCCGGTCCCCGTTCCGGCTGCACCGGCCGGTCATCCACCCCTCGTGCGCGATCTTGCATATCCTCCCCTTGCCGGCCGAACATTGCATGTAATGAAACCAGATCTGCCGCCGCTAGCTGGCCACAGGTGCGAATACTCATCGCCGCCAGCCGCTCCGCTGTACGCGGGCCAATGCCCCAGATCACCCGCACCGGCAATGGCGCCAGAAAAGCGGCTTCCATTCCTGGGGGGACAATCGTGCACCCTTCCGGCTTTTCATGGTCCGAGGCCACCTTGGCCACCAATTTGCTGGTAGCCAGGCCGACGGAGGCAGGCAGCCCGGTTTCATCCTTGACCCGCTCGCGAACGGCGAGCGCGAACGATTCCGGATCCGGCCGGTCGCTCAGATCCACATAGGCTTCATCCACGCTCATTTGCTCCACCGGTCCAAATTCCGCCAATAGGGCCATCACCTGCCGGGAGCATTCCCGGATGCGCGGCCAGGTATGGCCCACAATTTTCAACCGGGGACACAGGTGCAAGGCCCGCGCGGAGGGCATCGCCGAGCGCACACCGAACTGCCGCGCCTCATAGCTGGCGGAGGCAATCACCCCCCGCCCGGCCGGATCGCCACCCACAGCCAGGGGCAGGCCGCGTTCCTTCGGGTGGTCCAACAGGTGGACATTGACAAAAAAAGCATCCATGTCCAGATGGAGCACGGCCCTAGGCCAGTTCATGAATTTTCTACAAAATCGCGTAAGGCGCGGATATTACGCGTCGGAGTGGTCACCATAATTACACAACCCGTGCCCAGAATGAAGCGTTTGCCACCGGTCTGCTGCACGGCATCGATCGCCTCGGCCAGCGCGCCCTCGGGGGATTCCTGGAGCATGCTCCATCGCGATACGCCACCGTTGGCAGCACCAATAATCTGCTTCAGCCCGGCGGCTAAGTCCGCGGGGGCTTCGCGATCATGCCAATTTACGACCTCTACCGGATAGTCGGCGACGATATCCAGGTAAGCCCCCTCCCCGTGCACATGCACCACGTTCATCATCAGGTCATTGACGAAACTCAAGATCTCTTCGTCATAAGGTTGGCCGAAGATCTGGTACTCGACGGGGGACATCAGATTATAACGATTATGTTGAATCGCATAATAAATCCCGCTGATACCGGTCTTCCTGGCTGCATCGATAAACCGCAAGGTAGATTGGGTGATCGTCTGTAGGCCGGCTTGAAAGGCGTCCGGATCCTGGCGCATGTGACTGAGCATGGCTTCACCCCCGGATATATTTTTAGCCTGGGATAGAGGGGAAAAGATGGTGGTCAAAAAGGGTGTTTCGGAGCCGAATGCTTCACCAATCAAGCGCAGGGCTTCGATTTGCACCGCCAGCATACCGTCGCTGGGATCAAGCAGGGGTAATTCCGCCCACCCGGCCGGGTTCGTCACCGCACGCCTGGTATAGGTACGCGTTCCTTCAATATTCCCTTCCCATACACTTTCCACCCCCCAATCATGGATGGCATAGCTGCTGGAAGGCGAGACCTTCACAAAATCCCAATCGTACGCCTTTTGCCAGGAGATATGGGCCGCCGCCAGGGCCTGCGCATCCTGATCATCTCCGGGCCAGTGGCGCCATAATGCCACCGGGAGGCGATCAACCTTTTCGCCGGCAATAGCCGCTTCTAAACGTTTTTGTTTGTTGAATTTGGTCATCAGATTCCTCAATCTGGTTGCACCCAATTAATCCAGGCGCTGGAAATTATCGAGCAGAATGGCTAGTTGATTGTGATCCCGGCCGCATACAGACACAATCATGGCGTAAGCGACGCCGGGAATGATTTGCTGACGGCAGCGAATGGTTCCTTCCTCAAGCGGGATATCCACATCCAAAAACAGGTGGGTGCGGTCAAAGTTTTCCACATACGCCCCTTCCCTTAAATTTGCCTCACTTTCTCCGGCCAGAGCTAGCATTTCATCCGGGGTCAAATCATTGAGTAAATTGCTCCGCGCCACCACAAAAAATTCATCAGCATCTAGCCGCCCGCTCTCATCTACCAGGCCGCCCACAAAGATAGCATAGGTATCCGCCATTGCCGGACCCAGGGGCGCTGTAACCGTCATGACAAGTGGGTTCGCCGTCAGGAGAGTATTGAAGGTGTCTTCGGCTGTATCTTCTTCGTCCTGGTCGTAAATTGACCAGGTTTCGGGTATAGCGGTCGTAAAAGTACGCTGGATATTGCTGATAAATGACCAACCGGCCGGGGGAAGTTGTACTGCTGCCTGGACCAGCGGTTGCCGGCCTAAATAAAGCGTCACTGCCAGGGCCAGGCAGATGACAATAGCGGTGATTACACCATATATAATCACCGGCCGGGTCGTTGCTTCCTCACCGCTTTCTGCAGACCACTTCTCCCGCAATTGGGGAGTGTCCGCTGACGATGACTGATCGCCGGTCACGGGATGGCCACATTGCCAGCAGGCGGTATCGTCAGCTAAGAGCGGTTGGCCACAATTCTCACAGTTCATGGTATTTCTATTTTAATTCGGTTTGCACCTTTTGTGTATTGTGGGGAGTAAAGTGCGCCGGCGTCACCATTTTTTCATGTTAATCTGGTTGGCAGTGAACCTTTCAGGCCCAATTTGCTAATACCGTGGTGGAATGTAAATCCGCATCCTATTTAGCCACCAACCACATGATTTTCATCATACCCAACCTCTCCGCAAGCTTGTATTGCCAGTATCTTGGACTTATTGACGATCCTGAAACGCGGATGGCTTTCGCTGGTCCATGGAGAACATCTTGCAGGGGCCACTTCTTTCCCAGCCGGTTAGCCCGCCCCGAGCGGACCCATTACCACTATATGCATTCATCAGTAGGAGAGATTGGTTTCAATATGCCCAACGCATAGGACTTTGCACTGTAAAACAGTTTACACTATTGGTGTATTAAACTTACCTATGCACAACGAATCTGGGAGCTACAATCAAATTATCATTTAATAAATGAAAATATTCCTCCTTTTTTCTCCTCTTCCCACAAAGGGCCTTGCACAATGCAAGGCTTTTTGTGTTAATAGTGGGGATGGGAAAAGATATGGACCAGCTACTTCTAGCTACCTATGCACATGATTTACGCCCTTACCGCCGCCACGCAGAGCAATTACAATGTGGCCTGGAATTGCATGCCTTTACCGAACCCGGCATACTAGCGAACAACCCAAGCGAGCTTCTCCAGCGGTATAAAAAACAATTAGCCGGTTTCTCTGGCCGGTTAGGGATGCATGGTGCCTTTTATGATATGGTCAGCGCCTCTATAGATCCGGACGTACAGGCCTTAACCCGGACGCGCTACCGGCAATGCTTGCAGATTGCCGCGGAGTTAGAAGTTGAGTATCTGATCTTTCATGCCAACTACATGGGTGCCATGGGGTTGGCCGATTACTGGTCGGGATGGCACAAAAGACAGGTCTCTTTTTGGGTAGATTTCATGCACGAGGCCGAGCAGTTAGGCATGATGATCCTGTTGGAAAACATGTGGGCTGACCATCCGCAAATCATTAATGACGTGCTGGCTGAGGTGAATAGCCCCCGTCTTCGTGTTTGCCTTGATCTGTCTCATGCCGCGCTTTATTCCCCAACCTCTCTATCGGAATGGATCACCGCGCTTTACCCCTACATGCATTGTTGCCATCTGAATAACCACGACGGTCGGCAAGATCTCCATTGGCCATTGGGAAAAGGAGTTATCGATTACAAGCAGGTGTTGACCATAATTCGTCAATTACCCCACCCCCCCTTATTAACCCTGGAACTACCAAATTGGAATAGCATTTGCCAAAGCCTGCCATTTCTGCACCTCAATTCTTCCGTTGGGCGAGAATAAAAGACGGATTTGTTAATTTTGGGTAAATTTCTAGAACCGCTTGTGGTCCCCTCTTTGCCGAAAAATTTAACCGGCTTTTCCTTTCGCCCGGCCGAGATCACCGACGCTTCTGCTGTCTATTCCGCTTGCTATGCCAAACAAAATCACGCCCAATTTTTGCAGGGATTTCGGCATAGTATCCGCGAACAGGAGCGGGGCCGCCGTCGGCACTTGCTAGCCGAAGGGGGAAAAAGAATCGTCGGCTCCGGCAAGCTCATTCGCCTGCCCAGAAAAGCAGAAATTGCCGACCTGGCCGTAACCCCAATCTGGCAACGGCGGGGAATCGGCACGGCAATGATTCACTTACTCATTGCTGAAGCAGCCCAATGGGGCTATGGTTTGGTGGAAATCGGTGCTGAAATCAGCAATTCCGGCGCGTTGAGTCTGTACCGGCGGTTAGGATTTGGGGAAGCACGAGAATGTATCCGCCCCGGTAAAGAGCCGGCAATTTTGTTGAGTAGGAGAATAAAGGAGGATGCCTGAACACAATATTGGCCAGGATCAACAATTTTTAGCCGAACAGTATAAGTCGGCGGATAACTTAGCCCTACGCCGGCGCACGCACGAACAATATGGCGAGCAGCAAGCGGACTTCATCACCTGGAACCTGGACCGGCTAACCTGGACGGGTACCGAGCAGGTATTGGATGTGGGTTGCGGAGATGGGGCGTACGCTGCTGCCGCCCAAGAAAGGGCGAAATCCTATATTGCCGGTGATTTATCTCAGGGAATGCTGGATGGTTTACCCGGCCGGGTAACATACCGGGTCAATCTGAACGCCCAACAGCTTCCATTCCCGGATAAAAGTATGGATGTGATCCTAGCTAACCACATGCTTTACCATGTTTCGGACCAAGCCAGGGCGGTGTCTGAGTTCCGGCGCCTGCTCCGGCCGGGGGGTCGTCTGCTGGCAGCCACCAACAGCACAATGAACATGCCCGAATTGCGGACACTGCAAATGCAGATTATGGCAAACCTGGGACGGGATAGAACCCAGATAAATTGGCCCCGTTCGATCCCTTCCTTTACGCTGGAGAACGGTGCTGAATTATTGACTCCTTATTTCAACCATGTGGAACGGCATAATTTACCCGGCGCCTTGATCTTCCCGGAACCCCAACCGTTAATCAATTATCTCGCTTCCATGCGCGCGCGTTACCTGGTGTCCATGCTGCCAGAGATTACCTGGCAAATGGTTGCTGATGCTATGGAAACCATCCTGTCAGCGCACATTGCCGAACATGGACAATACCGGGTGAGCAAGTTAGCCGGCACCTTTGTTTGTTGGTAAGGGTCGCTTTGCTTGCCCTTTTCACTGGTGGTAGAATTCCGCTTCACATTAGAATGGGAGATTGGTTTTTTTGTTAGGCTGGATAGCGCAAGCAGATCCAACAGTGGTGGATACCGAAGCACGGCTTATATTACTGATAGGGCTGTCCGTTGCGGGCGCCTTGATCATGCTGATATTGCTCGTGCTGATGTCCATTATCCGCATTCGGAAATCACGAACCAAACAAACTGACGTGCAGAGTCGGTTAAAGGACCTTGCCCAACCCACATATGAAGCAGCCCCCCTGCCCCCTACCGAAGATCAAACAATGCCGGCGTCCACTGCACTCTTGTTCCCGGAGGACGACGAAGAAACATTGACGCCTATCCAACAAAAGTTACTGGCTGTGGAAGAGGCCGCAGAGGCGTCCACCGGCGAAATGAGTACCGCCGCTGGGGATGCAGATTCCGCAAAAGAAAGTGAGCTAACGACGGCAGATATATTTGGCGAATTGGCTTTGGAGGAGGAAGTTGGTGTCGATTCGCTATGGGACGATATCAACTTTGATTTTGGCCAAGAAGGCGATTTGGCCTTTTTAATGGGTGACGATCTTCCGGAAGATACCGAGCCGGAACCAGCTTTGACCATCCTGGCTGATGTTGAAGCCCGTGGCTTTTTGGAACAACTTAATCAATACAAACTGGATAATCATGGCCAGATTTTGGAAACAGACCAAGAGTGTCGTTTGATCTGGAAATCTCCATTAGGCACGCACGAAATACTGGTCACTGTGCAGGATACCGAGACCCTGAACATTAATGGTGATTTTTTCCCTGCTACTCCAGACGGTGTAAAGAAAGGAATTATTGCGGCGCTAAATAACGCCAATTACTAGACAACAAGGAGCACAAATATTATGGCTATTATGGAGCCTGCTATTCGTCCCATGCCGGCTGAACCGGCCGGGGACGAGGCTGTGGTGAATGACTTCGCTTTTGTCGTGGCCACAGCCAATGGAACCGGCAGTCAGACCGCTAATCTGACCTTACTGCGCGCCCTTTTCAAAATGGGCATCCCCGTCAATGGGAAAAACATTTTTCCCTCAAATATCCAGGGATTACCTACCTGGTATCATATTCGCGTTAGCCACGAAGGGTACGTCGCCCGGCGAGAAACAGCGGAAGTACTCTTGGCCTTTAATGAAGCCACTGTTTTTAATGATATCCGCGATTTACCTGCGGGAGGGGTTTGCCTCTACAATGATGATTGGCGCAATGTACCGGAGCGGGAAGATGTCACCATGTACGGTATTCCGGTGAATCAATTCCTGCGGGAAGTAGGCGCCAAGGGTAAGTTCCGTGATCGATACACCAACATGATCTATGTCGGCGCGATGGCACAACTCTTCGGCATCGAATTAGAAGCCATTGACGAGGCCTTGATGTACCATTTCAGTGGCCGGCGCAAGATTGTCGATGGGAACATGAAGATTATTAATCTGGCCTATGATTGGGTAGCCGAAAATATCGAAAAAACCGACAAATACCGTGTGGAGCGCATTGAAAACAGTCCTGTTACCGGCCAGATGCTGATTACCGGCAATGAAGCCGCCGCCCTCGGCTCCCTTTTTGGCGGCGTCACGGTGGTAGCCTGGTATCCGATTACCCCTTCAACCAGCCTGGTCGATGCGATCAACGGCCTTATTGACCTGCGCCAGGACCCAGAGACCGGCAAAAACACCTGTGTGGTTATTCAGTCCGAAGATGAGTTGGCCGCGATTGGCATGTTGCTTGGTGCCGGTTGGGCCGGTGCGCGCGCAATGACGGCAACATCAGGGCCGGGTATATCTTTGATGGCCGAATTTGCCGGTTTGGGTTACTTTGCCGAAATTCCGGCCGTTATCTGGGATATCCAACGGGTCGGACCTAGTACCGGTCTGCCTACCCGCACCTCCCAGGGTGATGTTTTATTCACGTATTTTCTTGGTCATGGCGACACCAAGAATGTGGTGTTGCTTCCGGCCACCGTCGCGGAATGCTTTGAATTTGGGAGTACATCCTTTAATCTGGCCAGCGAATTACAGACGCCAGTGTTCGTCTTAAGCGATCTGGATTTGGGGATGAATACCTGGATGACGCCACCTTTTTCCTATCCGGAAGAGCCGATAAAACGGGGGAAAGTACTCACCGCGGAAGAGGTCGCCGAAAAGGGTTTTGCCCGTTATAAGGATGTCGATCAAGATGGGATTGGTTACCGCACCCTGCCTGGCAACACCCATCCCCTGGCTGCTTACTTTACCCGCGGCACCGGACATGATGAGAATGCGGTCTATAGCGAACGGCCGGATGACTGGCTGGAGAACATGGACCGGATTAAACGCAAGTTTGAAACCGCTCGCCAAATAGTTCCCGCGCCAATAGTTGATTATAATCCAGAGGCTTCCATCGGCATCATCGCTTACGGCACCACCTTGCCGGCCATTGAGGAAGCGCGTGACCGGATGGCTGCAGATGGCCAAAAAACCAGCTTCATGCGCCTGCGATCCCTGCCGGTTAATGACGCTGTTCGTGACTTTGTATCCCGGCACGAGTGGGTGTATGTAATTGAAATGAATCGCGACGGGCAGATGCACAGTATTTTATCGTTAGAAATGCCTGATTTCGCAACAAAAATGATTTCGCTGGCCTACCTGGACGGAATGCCCTTGACCGCCCGTTGGATTGTTGAGGCCATAGAAGAGAAGGAGCAATCACGATGACCACAAAAACACGAGGCCGCCAACGTGTGAACAGCATAGGCCTAGAATTTGCTGACTACAAAGGGCAACCCACTACCCTCTGTCAGGGTTGTGGGCACAACTCCATTGCCAACCAGATTATTCAAGTTGCTTTCGAATTGAATCTGCGCCCGCATGAAATAATTAAGTTGAGCGGTATCGGCTGCTCCAGCAAATCGCCGGCTTATTTCCTGGGGATGTCTCATGGGTTCAACGCCTTACACGGCCGGATGCCTTCTATCGGCACGGGTGCTTTAATGGCCAATCACCATCTTAAAGCGATTGGTGTCAGTGGAGATGGCGATACCGGCAGCATTGGTATGGGCCAATTCAAGCATATTTGTCGGCGCAATGTGCGCATGGTATACATCGTCGAAAACAACGGGGTATACGGCCTGACCAAAGGACAGTTTTCGGCGACGGCCGATGAAGACCAGACCTTGAAATATGCCGGTACAAACGAGTTTCCGCCGGTGGATATCTGCCAGGAAGCGATCATTGCCGGTTGTGGGTTTGTCGCGCGCTCCTTTTCCGGCGATCCGAAACAGGTTCGCGAATTGCTCAAAGCTGCTTTAAGTCATCGTGGTACGGCTGTGCTGGATATTATTAGCCCTTGTGTGGCCTTTAACAACGAAGATACTTCCACAAAGAGCTACGGTTACGGTCGAAAATATGAAGAGCCGCTACACGACATTGGTTATGTACCCCAACGGGATGAGATCATGATTGATGATTACGCTCCCGGCGAAATGAAAGTGGTGCAACTGCATGACGGGTCGTTAATCCAACTGCGCAAGCTGGATATGAATTATGATCCCAGTAGCCGGCGGGAAGCGCTGACTCGCCTGGAAAAGGCTGCCAGTCGCGAAGAATTTGTCACCGGCTTGATCTATTTTAATCCTGACCGGCCGAACCTGGCCGAAATCAGCAATATAGTGGATACGCCGTTGGCTCACCTGAGTGATGAACAATTGCGCCCCGGGCCAGACAAACTGCAAAAAGTCCTGGACCGCTTTCTCTAATGATCATATGGGAACCGGATTCTTTAACCCAACCCGGTTCCCATTTTGCTTGTGAGGCTGCATGCAACGCGGACTGTTTGGGGAGCAACCGGTACAATTCAGTACATTGGGCCATCTGATTGCACATATGCTGGAAATGACCGACGATCCACTTTATCCTTCCGGCTCTAATATGGTCATTTACCGGGGGAACCCCAAAGCCAAACTGATGATTGTCGGCGAGGCTCCTGGTCCACAAGAAGACCGGTTGGGCCAGCCCTTTGTCGGCCGGGCCGGAAAAATGCTGGACCAAATATTAAACGCCGCCGGATTTGATCCGGACGAAGATGTATTCATCACCAACTCCGTGTTTCGCCTGCCACCAGGGGAAGGAAGCAAGAATTTCCGCAAACCAACCCGAGAAGAAATTGAAGCATACCGGCCTTACGTTCATGAAATCATCCGCCTGGTAGATCCGGTGATCATGATCCTGACCGGGAATGTAGCGACACAATCGTTGCTCAACCAGACCGGCATCACTAAGCTTCGGGGCCAGTGGCAGAACTGGCAAGGCCGGTGGGTGCTGCCCATGTTCCACCCCTCCTACCTGTTGCGTAATCCCTCCCGCGCGGCAGGCAGTCCCAAATCCCAAACCTGGGATGACATTCAAGAAGTCCGTCGCAAATATGACGAACTCCTGGGTGAATGACCCCTCCGGATAAACCCTTTTCCGACAAGGCCGCCGAGCGGGGCGAGCCGGGATATGTATGGCGTTCCGGGCAAGAGCGGCGGCTGGGGATGGTGCAACAGTGGGTAGACCTTTCCGGCCGGGTGCTGGACAATGGCTGTGGATTAGGCACTTATCTCCAGGCGTTTGGCCAATTCACCGACCACCGTTTCGGCATCGAAGTGGAGCTCGAGCGTGCGCTCCAGGCTCTCCCCCATGCCACCGGCGTCGTTCAGGCGATCGGTGAGTGGCTACCCTTTCCGGACGGCTCGTTCGACACAGTGTTCAGCAACGAAGTGATTGAGCATGTCATCGACGATGCCCGGTATGCAGCCGAAATGGTCCGTGTGACCCGGCCGGGAGGCCGCATCCTCATCTTCTGCCCTAATCGCTGGTACCCGGTGGAACAACACGGCATCTACTGGCGCGGAGAATACAAATTCGGCAATATCCCGCTGGTGAACTACCTGCCGGATGTCCTGCGAAACCGGCTGGCACCCCACGTGCGCACTTACACTGCTGGAGCCCTACGTGACTTATTCCACGGTTTGCCCATCAGGATTTTGCACCATTCCCACATTTTTGGCGGCTATGACAACATTGCTACCCGACGCCCGCAACTCGGCCGGTTCATCCGTAAAACTCTTTACACTGCCGAAAAAACCCCCTTCAGCATCCTGGGTATTTCACATTTATTGGTTATCGAAAAATCGATGAGTGGTTAAGCCATTAGCAACCGTTCAGACGACTCATTCCCTCATCATTTCCAGATGTTCCGCATAATGGCCGAATGTATTGCCGGCGACCAGACCAAAGACCGGCCGGGTATCCCCCTCAGCCACCTTTTCCGGTTGAAACTCATTATAAGGGTGCATCAACTCCTCATCACTCCAGGAAGCCAAACCGGACAGAATAGCGGTATGTGCCTGTGTGGACATCCGGCGTACTTCGGCGGCAGATAACCCCTCCATTTGCGCCCGGATCACCTCGTTAACGGTATCAAAGTCCCCATGGTGAAGGACGAGCTCACCGATGCCCATAGCCTGGTAACGGGATTCCCTGCGCAGCAAGGCAGCCACACCATTTTCCCAAACGGCCAGGTGGGCCAGGTGAACCTTGAGCGTCCATCCGGCCGGATCGGCTATCGTTTCCAATTGGGTATTGCTTATGGGCGCGATCACATCCTCCAATTCCATGCGCGAATGCCTGATCATCTTCAACAGGTTGGCTTTGGTTGGTGGTGGCGAAGGGCTGGACATGTTTCCTCCTATCCAAATGTGTCATCTCTACACAAGATGTGAATTTGAAGGGTGAGTCTATCATCGGCCGGCAGCCGGGCAAACTGAAATTGGTTGTGTATTTTTCACAAAAGATAACGTATTATAATACCAATCCTCTTGTTTCCCGGCCGGTTGCCCCTTACAATCAGGCATAAACGGATGAAACCGGGTTCCGGAAACCTGATTCCAAACCGAAAAAACTGAAACAAAAAAGGAGAACATCGTAATGGAAAACGGCAAGAAAAATGGACAAGGGGCGGTAGGCAGCATGAAGGTCAAGCGCGGGCTGGCTCAAATGTTGAAAGGCGGCGTGATTATGGATGTAGTCACCCCGGACCAGGCGGTGATTGCTGAGGAAGCTGGCGCGGTCGCGGTAATGGCGCTGGAACGCGTCCCGGCCGATATTCGCGTGCAGGGCGGTGTGGCCCGCATGTCCGATCCCGGCCTGATCAAGGAAATTATGGCTGCGGTCAGCATCCCGGTGATGGCCAAGGTCCGCATCGGTCACTTTGTAGAGGCGCAAATCCTGGAAGCCATCGGCGTAGATTACATTGATGAAAGTGAAGTACTCACCCCGGCCGATGAAGAACACCATGTTTACAAACACGCATTCAAAGTACCTTTCGTCTGCGGCTGCCGTAATCTGGGCGAAGCCTTACGCCGCATTGGCGAAGGAGCGGCCATGATCCGCACCAAGGGCGAAGCCGGGACCGGCGACGTGGTGGAAGCGGTGCGGCATGCCCGGGCGGTGCTGGGCGAGATTCGCCGCCTGCAAGCGATGCCGGATGAAGAATTAATGACCTATGCCAAAAATATCGGCGCGCCATTTACGCTGGTGCAGGAAACGAAGGAACTCGGCCGGTTGCCGGTGGTCAACTTTGCGGCCGGCGGGATCGCTACTCCGGCCGATGCCGCGCTGATGATGCAGATCGGCGTCGACGGCGTATTTGTTGGTTCGGGTATTTTTAAGAGCGGGGATCCCGCTGCTCGTGGCCGCCGTGATGTACC
>Ga0209536_100011251_pt1 | contig 13127 bp, 10 predicted proteins | sample DeeMarSeWOR28_12_FD_187461 | JGI IMG/M metagenome (GOLD analysis project Ga0209536, IMG submission 187461) | Marine sediment microbial communities from White Oak River estuary, North Carolina - WOR-2-8_12 (SPAdes) (version 2) | ecosystem: Environmental > Aquatic > Marine > Intertidal zone >...
TCTTCATGCTCTTTCTCCGGATGGATGGGAGCTGGGTTCGCATACAACACGCAACGGCCGCCCTATCGGTGTCAACGATTTCCTGTCTCCCCGGCGGACGAGGCATGCTCAGCCCCAGCCCTGGACGAACGCCGTGGCCAGGAAGGCGACGTATGCCGTGACCGCGATGACGCCGTGGCCTCGGCGGATGTCGCCCCCGCGTCGCATGACGTGCAGCAGGCCGAGGGTGAAGAAGATCATGATCGGCATGGTGTAGACCACCGACATCTCGGGGACGTCCAACGGGCGGAGAAGGCCCGTGGCGCCGAGGATGAGGAGCAGATTGGCGACGTTGCTCCCCATCACGTTGCCGAGCACGATCTCCGGCTTCCCCCTGCGGGCGGCGCTGAGGCCGACCAGGAGCTCGGGTAGCGAAGTGCCGATGGCGAGAATGCTCAGCCCGATGAGGTTCTCGGGCACCGAGAACGCCCGCGCGACCCAGATCGACTCCGCCACCACGAACCGGGCGCTGCCGATCAGCACCACGAGCGACGCCATGAGCAGCGCGCCGTCACGGAAGCCGTGACGCTCGTCCTCTCCTTCCATCCGAGCCGCAGCCCGCTCGCCCCGTCCGCCCCCGCTCACGGCGCTCACGAGGGGCCGGGCGTACTCGAAGGCGAACATGTACGCCAGGAAGTCCTTGAAGCGGTGGGCCCCGGCGTCCCGCTCCGTACGGGCCGCGAAGAGCACGTATCCGAGATAGACGAGCAGGAGGACCAGGGCCTCCAGGCGGCCGATCCGGTTGTTCAGGGAGAGGCCGAAGACGAGGACGGTGCTCCCGATCAGGATGTATCCGTCCCGGTCGAACATCACGGGCCGGGTGGGGAAGGGGCGAAAGACGGCGGCCGCACCGAGCACCAGGCCGATGTTGGCGATGTTGCTCCCGACGACGTTGCCGATCGCCAGGGCCGGGCTCCCCGCGAGAGCCGCGGCGATGGATGCCGTGATCTCGGGCAGCGACGTCCCGATCGAGGTGATCACGAGGCCGACGACGAGATCGGAGACGCCGAGACGGCGGGCGAGCCGTGCTGCCGCCTCCACCAGGACGTCCGCCGACTTGATCAGGAGGGCGAGCGAGGCGAGCAGGAGCACGAGGTGGCTAATCATCGCGGCCTCCGAGAGATCGTCCCGTCACCAGAGGCAGCGCGAGCGGGCCGAGCATCGAGGTCACGACGGAGAGGATGACGATGGCCGAGAAGAGGCGCACGTCGATGATCCCCAGATCACGCGCCGCGTACGTGGCCGACAGGGGGACCGCCAGTCGGAGGGTCGATGCGAGACCGACGAACCATGCCTCCCGAGCTTCGAGGCCGGCCCAGAGCGCGCCGAGCAGCCCGCTGAACGCCTTGCTCAGGATGCCCCCGGCCAGCACCCACAGGGCCAGGAGCTCCTGCTCGTCCATACGAACCAGGACCCGGAGATCCGTGTCCAGGCCGACCACGAAGAGGAAGACGGGGATGAAGATGGCGTATCCGATCGTCTGGAGCCGCTCCCGCAGCGCCGCCGCAGCCGGGATCTCCGCCAGCGCGAAGCCCACCAGGAAGGCGGCGATGACCGGATGCACGTCGAGCGCCGAATAGGCGAACACGACCAGGAGCATCACGGCGATCACGACGCGGAGCCTGTTTTCCCGATCCGCACCGTCCGGCTCGTCGAACTTTGCGAACAGGAACGCCACGACCTCGGGCAGGAACATCCGGAGAAGGATCACCGAGGAGAGCAGGAGTCCCCCGAGGATCGGAAGCGGGAATCGGGGGTGCGGCGCCAGGGTCTGAAAGATCAGGAAGGCCAGCAGGGACGCCATCAGATCCTCGACCACCGCGACCCGCTTCAGAATCCGGCCGGCCGTCGTCCGTCCCAGCTCCAGCGCACCGACGACACCGAAGACGAGCATGATGGACGACGACAGGAAGACCGTGCCCAGGAAGAGCGAAGGGATCCAGCCGTAGCCGAAGATCCGGCCGATCAGGACCCCGGTGAGCCCCGGCACCAGCACGTTGGGCGCAAGCACCCTCCAGGTGGCCGTGTCGCGCGGACGGATGCCGATGACCTTCGCTTCGGTGCCGGCCAGGAGCATGTGGAACGTCGCACCGAGGAACCCGAAGAGCACCAGTCCCGATTCGGGCTCGACCCACCCCATTCCGTGGGGGCCCATGAGCGACCCCAGGAGGATGAGGGAGGTGGCGAAGGGCAGGTGGAGCGGGCGGAGCAGCCGCGGAAGGAGCAGTCCGAAGAAGAGCAGCACGCCCAGGACCGCGAGGAAGTCCACGGGTGTGGAGGAGTCGGACGTGCCGAAGGCCTGCAGCGCGAGAGCTTCCGTGAGTGGTGCCGTGATCCGGTCCATGAGCGAGACGGGCGGCGGGTGCCGGGAGACCTCCCACAAGGTCTCGGGCCCGGCCGTGGCGCGCCATCGGGAATCACGGTGGTGCGGCGTGGGGCTTTTGGAGCCCAGCGGGGCTTCCCTTCCGCCCTACGGACGGAGTGGGGAAGCTCCCGATGGCCCGCGGTGCCCCGCCGAGTGAATCGTGGAGTATCGGTGGGAGGCACGGGTTCGGCCCGTGGCGCCGCCGCGCCGAGCGCCTCCGGCACCGAGAGGAGGTAGGCATGAGAACGCATCGCAAGCACTGGCTGCTCCGGGCCGCCGCACTGGCCGTGCTCGGCATCCTGGCGACACCCGTGCTGATGGACGCGCAGGGAGTGCCCTACGCGATCGAAATGGAGGTTCAGGGTCCCGTGGTGGATGCGGGGGTGATTCGCTGAGGTCCTGCCGCTCCATCCCCGGGACCCCGGTTCGTTTGTAGCTTGGGGCGACCCGCTCCACGAGACAGGCCCCACGACCGTGCTCGAGCCCCGCGCCGTTCTTCGAGACGTCTTCGGCTTCGACGACTTTCGGCCGGGCCAGCGTGAGGTCATCGAAGCCGTGCTCGAGGGACGGGACTGCATCGCGGTGATGCCTACCGGAGCGGGGAAATCGCTGACCTATCAGCTGCCGGCCCGACTGCTGGACGGCACCGTCCTCGTGATCTCGCCCCTGATCAGCCTCATGAAGGACCAGGTCGATGCGCTTCGGGAGGTCGGATTTCGGGCCGTGGCGATCAACTCGACCCTCTCCTGGGAAGAGCGATCGGTCCGCCTGGAGGGGCTGCGACAAGGCTCCTACGAGTTGGTGTACGTGGCCCCCGAAGCGCTCGACGGGAGGGTCGGCGACGTCGTGCAGCGGTGCCCGATCTCGCTGGTCGTCGTCGACGAGGCGCACTGCATCAGCCAGTGGGGCCATGACTTCCGGCCCTCGTACCGGCGGCTTCGCGGGCTCAAGGAGGGACTGCAGGTCCCGGTGCTGGCCCTCACGGCCACCGCGACGCGCACCGTGGCCCGCGACATTCTGCGTCAACTCGGAATGTCGAAGCCGGCGGGCTTCAAGGGGTCGTTCTTCCGTCGGAATCTGCACGTCGGATGCCGCAAGAAGGGGCAGGGGAACACGCGCCGGGAGATTCTCGCGCTCGTGCGCCGCCATCAGGGTGAATCGGGCATCGTCTACTGCCTCAGCCGACGGGCCGTCGAGCAGACCGCCGACTTCCTTCGCTCCCACGGGGTCTCTGCGCTCCCGTACCACGCCGGTCTCGACGCCGACGTCCGTCGGCGCAACCAGGAGGCGTTCCAGCGCGACGAGGTGGACGTCGTGGTCGCGACCGTGGCGTTCGGGATGGGAATCGACAAGCCCGACGTGCGATTCGTGATCCACCGCGACATGCCGAAGGACATCGAGTCGTGGTACCAGGAGATGGGCCGAGCCGGCCGCGACGGACTCCCGAGCGAGTGCTTCCTGTTCTACTCGTGGGCCGATGTGAAGCTGCACGAACGCTTCCTCGACGACATCGAGGAGCCCGAGCTCCGCCGCCGAAAGCGACAGGCCACCGTCGACCTGTTCCGGCTCGTCGAGTCCGGCGCCTGCAGACACCGGGCCATTCTGGCGTACTTCGACGAGGCGATGGAGCCGTGCGGTACGGTGTGCGACGTCTGCACCGGGAAGGCCACGGAGGCGTTGGCGGCGGAGGCCATGGGTGACCTCGCGTCCCCGGGCACTCGCAGGCGGAGCGGCGGGGCCCGGCGCTCCGCCGATGCCCTCACATCGGACGAGGACCGGGCGCTCTTCGAACGGCTGCGGACGCTTCGCCGCGAGCTGGCCGACCGCCAGGGGGTGCCGGCGTACATCGTCTTCAGCGACAGCGTGCTGGTCGAGATCGCGACCCGCCGGCCCCGCGACGCCGGTGCGTTGCTGGACGTGCCCGGGGTCGGTCCGGCCAAGCTCGAGAAGTACGGGCAGCGGTTCCTCGAGGCCGTCGCCGAGGTGGCGGAGAGGTAGGCGCCGGGCGCGGTCTCTTTCGCCTCCGCCCCCGTGTCGCGCGCTCGCGACCCGGGTCGTATGATGCTCCCGGCCTCGTCGGCCCAGCGATCCCGATACTCCCCATCACGCCGTTTCACGCCCACATGACCGATTCCCCGACGACCGTTCGCGCCCTCCTGGACACGGGTCGAGACGATGCTCCCGCCATCGGTGCCCCCGACCGGGACTTTCTGGACTACGCCGGACTGCGTGCGCACGTGGATCGCACGATCGGGCGCCTCAACGAGCTCGGCCTCGGGCGCGGGGATCGGGTGGCGATCGTGCTGCCGAACGGGCCGGAGATGGCGTCGGCGTTCGTCTCTCTGGCGTGCGGGGTCACGACGGCGCCTTTGAACCCGGCGTACAAGCGGGCCGAATACGACTTCTATCTGGGTGATCTCGGGGCCAAGGCGCTCGTGGTGGAGGAGGGAAGTGACTCCGAGGCCATCGACGCGGCGCGCGAGCTGGGCGCCACGGTCCTGAGGCTTCGCGTGCCGGAAGGTGCGCCGGCCGGGATCTTCGAGCTGCACCCGGAAGGTGACTTCACACCGGGCGCGGAGACCGCATCCGGACCCGCAGGGCCCGACGACGTCGCGCTGGTTCTGCACACGTCGGGCACGACGTCGCGGCCGAAGATCGTCCCGCTGCTGCAGCGAAACGTGTGCGCGTCCGCGAAGAACATCCGGACGACGCTGCGGCTCGAGCCGGGGGACCGGTGTCTCAACGTGATGCCGCTCTTCCACATCCACGGGCTCATGGCGCCGGTACTTTCCTCGCTCTCCGCAGGCGCGGCCGTGGTCTGCACGCCGGGCTTCAACGCGCTGAGGTTCTTCGACTGGATGGATCGGGCCGAGCCCTCCTGGTACTCGGCCGTGCCCACCATGCACCAGGCGATCCTCGCGCGCGCCCCGAGGAACGAGGAGTCGGTCGCGCGGGCCCGGAACAACCTGCGGCTCATCCGCTCGTCGTCCTCGTCCTTGCCGCCGCAGGTTCTCGGGGCGCTGGAGGAAACGTTCGGGGTCCCGGTGGTCGAGGCGTACGCCATGACCGAAGCGTCCCACCAGATGACGTGCAACCAGCTGCCGCCCGGGCTCCGCAAGGCGGGAACCGTGGGGTGCGCGTCCGGACCCGAGGTGGCCGTGATGGACGACGTCGGGAACCTCCTGGATCCGGGCGAGGTGGGCGAGATCGTCATCCGTGGCCCCAACGTGACGCCCGGCTACGAGAACAATCCCGAGGCGAACGAGAAGGCGTTCACCAACGGCTGGTTCCGTACGGGCGACCAGGGCACGATGGACACGGACGGCTACTTCACGCTCACCGGGCGGCTGAAGGAGATCATCAACCGGGGCGGCGAGAAGATCTCTCCTAAGGAGGTCGACCTGGTCCTGATGGATCACCCGGCGGTTCAGCAGGTGGTCACCTTCGCCCTGCCGCACGACAAGCTCGGAGAAGAGGTGGCCGCCGCCGTGGTCCTCCGGGAGGGCGCGGAGGCGTCGCCCGAGGAGATCCGGGCCTTCGCGTCGGAGCGCCTGGCCACGTTCAAGGTCCCGCGGACCGTGCTCCTGATGGACGAGATTCCGAAGGGGCCGACGGGGAAGCTCCGGCGGATCGGTCTCGCGGAGCAGCTGGGCCTCGCGTAGGCCGCGGCATGCGGATCTGCATCTACGGAGCGGGCGCGATCGGGGGATACCTCGGCGTTCAGCTCGCGCTCGGCGGCGAGGACGTGACGCTGATCGCCCGCGGTCCTCATCTCGCGGCCATGAAGGCCGACGGCGTCCGCCTGCTGATCGACGGGGAAGAGCGGGTGGCCCACCCGCGGTGCACGGACGACCCCTCGGACGTCGGCGAGCAGGACTACGTGATCGTCACGCTCAAGGCCCACTCGGCCCCCCGCGTCGTCGATGCCATGCAGCCGCTGCTCGGTCCGGAGACGGCCGTGGTGAGCGCGGTGAACGGGGTGCCATGGTGGTACTTCCACCGGCTCGAGGGACCGTGGGAGAATACCATACTGGAGAGCGTGGATCCGGGGGGCGTGCAGTGGAGGGGCATCGGCCCCGAACGGGCGATCGGCTGCGTGGTCTACCCGGCCACGGAGATCGCCGAGCCCGGTGTCATCCGACACCTCGACGGGAACCGGTTCTCGCTGGGCGAGCCGAGCGGGGAGAAGACGCCCCGGGTGCGGGCGCTCGCCGACGCCCTCATCCGGGCCGGGCTCCGGGCGCCGGTGCGGCGCATCCGTGACGAGCTCTGGGTGAAGCTCTGGGGCAACCTGTCGTTCAATCCCGTCAGCGCCCTCACCCTCGCCACGCTCGACGTCGTCGCCACGGATCCGGGCACGCGCGCCGTCTCCAGGGCGATGATGCTCGAGGCCGAGGCGATCGGCGAGAAGCTGGGGGTGCGGTTTCCCGTGGACGTCGACCGCCGCATCGACGGGGCCGCGGCCGTGGGGGCCCACCGGACGTCCATGCTGCAGGATCTGGAGCTCGGACGCCCCATGGAGATCGATGCGCTGGTGTCGGCGGTGCAGGAGATGGGCCGGCTGGTCGAGGTCCCGACTCCGACCATCGACGTCGTGCTCGCCCTGGTCCGACAGCGGGCTCGCATCGCCGGCCTCTACTCCTGAGCGGCTGGCCGGCGGTCGGGACCGGCCCCGGGCCCGCGGGCCGGCCTCGTCGGCTCCCTCTCCGTTCTACTGCCCGAAGAGCGGGACCCACACCCTCCAGAAGATCAGGATCAGGCTCATCCCCGTGAACGCGGCGAGGCTGGTCCAGCCGAACACGCGCGCGAAGCGGGACGGGTAGAACGTGGCCTCGTGCCGGGGGATGATCACCAGGCAGTAGTAGAAGTTCAGGAAGAAGATCACGGGCGCGATGAAGAAGGCCAGGGCCGACGCGACCAGCACGAGGAACACCGGGCGCTGAAGACCGGCCACGATCGCCACCGACGTCACGAGCGAGTAGATCATCGTGGCGCGGTAGATGTTGTACTCGGAATACCAGGTCTTCCGGTGCGCGTCCTCGAGCCCGTCGGGATCGACGCCCTCGAGCGATGCCGTGCCGTGGAAGAGGTTTCGGCAGCAGGCGCCCACGATGCGGGGCCACCCGTCGAAGTAGTTGAACGCAGTGGAGAAGGTCGCGGCGAAGGCCCCCAGCATGAACACGCCCATCATGCCCGGCCCGATGCTCTGCGTGAAGATCGTCGCGATCTCGCCCATGACGTCCCGTCCCTCGACCGGGCTGGGGTACATCCAGACCGCCGAGAGAAGCAGGAAGATGCAGGCGAGGACGAACGAGACGACGTGCCCCTGCCGGAAGTCCCAGATCCCGATCTGGAACCATCGGTGGCAGTAGTCCACGGCAGGAGCCGGCAGGTGGGAGGTGTCGACCGCGAGGTCCTGTCGGTTCGGGCGGAAGGGATCGAACCGGCGGGCGAGGCCCATCTCCTCGAGCCGAAGGCGGATCTTGCTCATGCCCTTCTTCTTCGCTTTCCCCCACTCCGACGCCTGTAGCGAGACGTCCATGCCCGTGGGAAGGAGTCCGAGGAAGGCGGCGATGACGAGCCACGAGCCGTCCGGGATCTCCACGATGAAGAGGTGACGGAGCTCCGAGGGGGGTGGAGGGGACACGAAGAACACCGCCACGGTCGACAGCACGAGCACCGCCCCGAGCACCTTGGCCGACAGCTCCACCGCTCCATAGCGGCCGCGCAGGATGATGCCGACCGACACGATCCCCAGCACGAAGCCGTAGGTCGAGAGCGAGATCCCCAGACCGAGCTGCTCCGTCCCGACGTAGTAAAGCACGGCCGCGGCTGCGATGAGGCGCCCGGCCTGGCCGATCGCGCACTGGATCAGCGTCGTGATGAGCACGTACCAGAGCGGCCACTTCTTCCAGGCCGTGCTGTAGGCCTCGATCATGCTCTTTCCGGTGGCGTTGGTGAACCGGAAGGCCATCTCGAAGCCGTAATACTTGAAGACGTAGGCGACCGGGATGCACCAGAGGAGGGCGTAGGCGAACCGCCCCCCGGCCGTCGGCGCGGTCACGAGGTGGCTCGTGCCGATTCCCGTCATCATCAGGATGACGCCCGGGCCGAAGTGGCTCATCAGCCCCCGAAGCGTCAGGTCGGGCGGCTCGAGATCGGAAAAGTCCGAGGCGAGCGCATCCGGGTTCGGCGGCGTCTCGGCTGACTCGAGCGGGCCGGGCCCGTCGATGGCGGAAGAATCGGCGTTCATGGGCCACTGCTGTGGTGGGCGAGGGCCCGTCATGCTGGATCGGCGGCGACTGCGGCGCAACCTGTGGCCGCGCTCGCGGTCACCCCGACAGGCGCGCGCGGAGCTCCCGGTATCGCTCGGTGTCGTGCAGAGGCTTCAGCAGAGGGTCCGAGTCGAGGTCGACGGGCTGCAGGGACCCGTGCTCCACGACGCACTCGAGCGCCATCAGGGCCTCGTCGATCCGCCGCGTCTGGGCGGCGGTCCGCGCGAGTCCGAGGCAGACCGAAGGCTCGTCGGGCTTGATCCTCGACGCGATCCGGAAGTACGCGCGGGCGAGATCGTATCGGTCACGGGCCATGTGCTTCCGGGGCTGATAGAACGACGCGTGGACGAAGACCTCCTCCAGCTTGCGCTGCGCCGCCCGGGCCGCATGGACGTCCGAGGTCCGCCCCGCCCGGGCCAGCAGCCGATCGATCTCGAGCTCGCGCACGCCTCCCGCCACGTCCTGCGTCCTTCCGGAGGCGTCGACGCGCTGGATCCAGGCTGCGAGCCGATCGTCGAACGCGACGTACTCGGCGACTTCGCGGTTCAGTCGTCGGCGGGCTTCGGCGAGGGCACGTGATTCCGAAACACGAGCCACGCCCTCCCGGGCCGTCTCGGTGTCGAGCAGGCCGTCGAAGTCCGCCACGAGAGCGTCGTAGGCCCGCCACGCACCTTCCGGATCATCTGCGTCCTCGAGCGCCCGCGCCCGCTCCACCCGACGCTCGTAGAAACCGAGGAGCTCCTCTTCGCTGCGGGTCTGCGTGCCGGCGCGCACGGCCTGGACGTCCAACCACTCGAGCGCCCGCTCGAAGACCGCGGAGTCCGGCCAGAGGTGCGGGCCCGGGTAGAACTCGACGAGATGCGGGGCGTGGTACTGGTCGAGCCGCCAGTCGAGGGAGCGCACCTCCTCGTAGTTGTAGTCGACGTATCCGGCGCCTCCGTAGAACGCGAACGGGAACGGACCGTCGAGGGTCAGCTCCACGAGCATCCCCGGCGACGGCAGGGCGGCCCCGAAGCCGATCACGCCGGCCGTGTACGGTCGGAAGCGCTCTCCGAACGTCCAGGCCTGCCGTGCCGTGCCCGACATCCCCACGAAGTACAGCCGGCGCGGATCGATCGTGAACAGATCCTGCGCATCCTCGATCATGGCGGAGACTGCCCGCTCGTTGATCTGGGCCGTCTCGTCACTGCTCGAGTCCCACGAGCTCACGAGCACGTAGCCGAGCCGCTCGGCTGCGGGAGCCAGACGCTCGAGGGGCAGGAGGGCGCGCCCGCGGTAGTCCATGATCACCACGAGCGGTGCCGGGACGTCGGGCCGATAGGAGGACGGGACGAAGGCGGCGAACCGCTCGGCCGGGTCCGCCCGACTCACGATCGATTCCGTGACCCCGGGCCCGACCTGGGCGTGTGCCGCAGGCGGGCCGATGAGCGTCGCGATCGCGAGGGCGACGCTCCCGGATATCGTCCTCATCATGACGACGATGACAGCCGGGTCGCCCGAGTTGTTGAGACCTGTCGGCGCACCGGTCCCCACGGTACCGTTGGCCGGATCTCCACGCCCGACCCCGGATGCCATGCCTTTCCCGTTTCTCGTCCTCGTCATGATCGCGACGGGCGTGCCCGTCGCGATTCGGGCGCAGCCCACGACGCACGGGCTTCCGCTCGCGCCGGAGAACATCCACTGGGGCTACTACGACGCGTCCCTGACCCCCGCGGTCACGATCGCGTCGGGCGACCGCGTCCACTTCGAGAACCTGCTCGCACGCGGGCTCGACCGTCTGCGCCTCGCGGGCTTCGCGGAAGAGCGCTTCACGCCGGGGATGCTCGCGGTCGAGGAGGCGGAGCGCGTCCGTCTCGGCGCCCACCCGCTCAACGGGCCCATCTTCGTGGAGGGCGCGGAGCCCGGGGACGTCCTCGAGGTCCGTCTCGTGGACATCGGCTTTCTCACCGACTACGGCGTGAGCGGGCATCTGCCGGGAGGGGGCACGCTCCCGGATCGCTTCCCGTCCGCCGCTCTTCGGCGGTTCGAGATCGATACCATCGCCGGATCCGCGGCGATGCAGGGCGTGGACGGGGTGGTGATCCCCGTGCGCCCCTTCTTCGGCTCGATCGGCGTGGCCCCGCCACGGTTGAGCGGCAGGATCAACAGCCGGGCTCCGGGCTATCACGCGGGCAACCTCGACAACCGCGAGCTCGTGGAGGGGTCGACGGTGTACCTGCCGGTCCACACCGAAGGGGCGCTGCTCTCGATCGGCGACGGCCACGCCGCCCAGGGTGACGGGGAAGTGAGCGGCACGGCGATCGAGACGTCCCTGAAGGGCACCATCGAGGTCGTTCTGCACAAGGACCGATCCCTGCGATGGCCCCGTGCGGAGACGCCGACGCACTACATGTCGATGGGACTCCATCCGGACCTCGACGAGGCCGCCCGGATGGCCACGAGCGAGATGGTCGACTTCCTGGTCCACGAGCGGGGCATGGATCCGAGTGACGCCTACGTGCTCTGCTCGGTCGCGCTCGATCTGCGGATCACCCAGCTCGTGGACGGCACCAAGGGCGTCCACGGGATGCTGGCCAAGGACCTCTTCGGGCCCTCGAGGTGAGCGACGTCGCCTAGAGCCCCGCCAGGGCCGCCAGCGAGCTGCAGTACTTCGAGTGCCGGCTGACCGAGATCGGGAGGTCGGACAGCACCTCGGAGGCGGCGTCGACGTCGTCGGGCGCGCATTTCACCTCCATCACGACCACGTCGTCGAGCGTGACGGCCTGTCGCGTGTTCACGAACGACGAGTACCTCTGGTCGAAGGCCTGCTGGCAGGAGTCGAGCGTGACGCGGAGGGAGCCGTCCGCAGAGACGAAGTACTCGCGCTGGTACCGGTTGATGAGCATCGGGACGGCGAAGTGCGCCAGCCAGTATCTACCGGCGGCGGGCACGCTCCTCGAGATGTCCGAGAGCACGCGGGACCAGCGGGGCCGCTCGGGGAGGTCGAGCTCCACGGGGAAGGTGAGCTTCCATCCCACGCGGTTGCGCCTCCTCTTGACCTCGAGCTGGCCGGAGCGGGGCTCGTCGTGCGGTCCGTACCAGCGGTACCGGACCTTGTCCCGCTCGCTCACTCCGCTGAGGCTCTCGTCGAAGGACTGGTAGCTGCCCCTGTCGAAATAGGCGTTGTTGATCCGGCGCGGCGGGTAGGCCGTCGCGAATCCGTCCGGACGGGCCCGAAGCCACCACCGCAGGTGGTGATACTGGTCGCCGGCGGCCACGAACTTCCTCTCGAACCGAACGTCCGGCTGCGTCTCGATCATCGCTGCATCCCGGGTCGCATGATGGTGGCGTAGAGTGAATCCACGTCGACCGACCGCGCCTGGATGAGCGCGCCGTCGATGCTGAGAACGCTGCCGAGCTGCGCGACGGACGCCCGTGGTCCGTCGGCGTCCAGGGGGCCGCGCACCTCGAGCACGGCACCACCGAACTCGGGCTTCTTCGTATACGCCATGACCGCGGCCCACTGGATTCCCCGGAGTCTGGACCCGGCGACCTCGACGTAGGACCCGTCCTTGCTGGCGAGTGCCACGTTGGCGTCCTGGACCCGGATGCCGCTCACGCGAGACACGCTGCGCTCGCCCACCGAGATCGCCTTGTCGCCGACGCGGTAGAACTCCGTTCCGCGTACCGACACCGTCGCCCCCGAGAAGTCGATCGCGTCTCCTCCGCCGAGCCAGCCGATCTCGGCGAACCGACCTCCGACGATCTCGCCGGAGCCGAAGTCGATGTCGATTCCGTCCGACGCGGCGTCCTCGACGGCCACGTCTTCGAGCGTGAAGGAGGTGTGCACGAGGTTGAGCGCATCTTCGGCCCGGTTGCCCGTGAAGCGGCTGTCCGCGATCGAGACGGTCCCGCCCACGAGCGTTACGGAGCCGGTGACCCCCCAGTGCTCGCGCCGGATCCCGGTGGTCCCGTGCACGTGCACGTTCGACCAGTCGGCCGAGGTGCCGCCGTTGTACACGATCATGCCTCCCCAACCGTCGTCCGTCGCTCCGTGGAGCACGATCGGGGACGACTCGGTTCCCGCGAAGACGGTGGGGCCTCGCACGATCAGGAGCGCATCCGCGTCGAAGGCCAGCTGGGTGCCCCCCGGCAGGAAGAGGCCGACCCCGTCGGGCAGCGATACGGTCCCCTCGATCTTCCACTGCCCCCGGTCCACGCTCACGACCCGACGCTCCTCGTCGTACGAGAGGAAGTCGTGGGCGGCGATCGCGGTCAGGGACGCCTCGGGCACCGGGGATGCGTCGAGCGCGGGGAAGTAGGGCAGGGGCACCACCCAGGCGCCTCGCCCCTCGTGCTCGACGTACACGCTGTCGACCCCGGTGGAGTCGGCAAGCGCCACGTACACCGGCGAGGGCACCTGGCCCAGGGGCGTGCCACGCAGCGTGATCGGCTCGTCCCGGCCCGGG